>Ga0307408_100000941_pt1 | contig 22654 bp, 21 predicted proteins | sample 322Cmetagenome_FD_202116 | JGI IMG/M metagenome (GOLD analysis project Ga0307408, IMG submission 202116) | Maize rhizosphere microbial communities from greenhouse at UC Davis, California, United States - 322HYB-C-3 | ecosystem: Host-associated > Plants > Roots > Rhizosphere > Soil | place... | reverse complement strand
GATTGGGCTCGTTTATTTTAATCAACTGGAGCAAGATGAATATATGGACTATATAAAATCTCTGCAAAAAGAAGGAATTCTGAAAGATGATCTGGAGTTGCTGGAACTGGAAGAGCTGCAGGGAGTGCATGGTTTGAAAGCGCTGAGGGTAGGAGTGAAATAGGAAATCAAACGCTTTTCTTTATTTGGCGGATGTCCACCAACCCTTTTAAAGATGGGCAAGCCTCGCAAGAGTAACAAAACCTTTACTCAATTTCTATTCTAAAAAATATCATTTTCTTTGCACGTTCTTTGCTAGGTACATGGTGCGCCTATACAAATGCTTCATGTGCTAGAACATACACACGCACGAAACAAACCGAAAGATCAACCTTGCCGCACATGATTTTCATGCGCTTAAATTTATTCTAATGAAATTCCTCTATGTAATATTAATAGCCTTATGCCCTTTTTTCCAGGTGTTAAGCCAGCCCACCCCAGCCGGGAAAATCACTGGAAGGGTAGTTGAAGGCAACACCAGTAAAGCTATAGACTTCGCATCAATCATTCTTTTGGATCCTGCTGGCAAAACCGTTAAATCCACCAGGTCAGGGCTTGATGGGGCTTTTACCCTAAGTAATCTCGCTTTTGGGCAGTATACACTGAAAATAACTTTTGTCGGTTTCAGCCCTTTTTCCCGCGAAGGGTTGATATTGTCGGAAACATCTCCCGAAATTAATCTTGGCACCATTCAGCTAAGTCCTGGCAAAAGCAATGTGCTGAAGGAAGTAGTTGTACAGGGACAACGAAACAACATGAGCCTGGGTGTAGACCGAAAGGTGTTTAACGTAGAACAAAGTATGGTAAGCGAAGGCGGTTCTGCAACCGACCTCCTTGCGAATGTTCCCACGGTAGCTGTTGATATTGATGGAAATGTTAGCTTGCGAGGGTCTGGGAGTGTAAGAGTGCTGATCGACGGGAAGCCCTCTGCCATTGGGGGCGGGGATATTGCCACTGTGCTACAGTCGCTGCCGGCAAGCTCTATAGAAACAATTGAATTAATCACCAACCCTTCCGCTAAGTACGATCCCGAAGGACAAACCGGCATTATAAATATCGTGCTGAAAAAGAATAAAAAGATAGGGGTTAACGGAGCAGTATCCTTGTCTGCGGGAAATCGGGATAATTATAATGCCAGCACTAATTTAAGCTACCGCGATAAAAATGTAAACCTCTACGGAAATTACAGTTTTAGGTATGGAAACAGGATTGGCGGAGGTTTTAACAATACTATTTTTTTTAATAATAACAGCGCAATCAATAACAACCTCGACGGGAAAAGGCAAAACACCGGGAACACGGCAAAAGCCGGAATTGACTATTACATCAATAATAAAACAACGCTTGGCTTTTCGGCGAATATTAATTTCAGGAATAGCGATCGCGATGAGGACATTAATTATTACTACCTCAATGCAGCTAGCGGCAATGACAGCACCAGTTTCAGAACATCCCGGGAGGATGATAAAGACAAAGGTTACGACTTGAATCTCGATTTTACTCGGAAGTTTAAAAGGGAAGGCGAGGAGTTAATGGCTAATTTAAGTATGGGCAGAAGCCGGGAGGACGAATTTCAAACATTGCAGCAGAATTTCTTTAGCTCCAGCGGTTCTCCCTTAAATAACATGCGCGACCTTAGAAACAATGATGGCAGTGAGCTAAGCAAAAACTATAACATACAGGCAGATTACACGCTTCCGTTCTCTAAAACTCAAAAGCTGGAAACCGGCTATAGAACAACGGCCCGGATTGAAGACGCTTCTCAGCTTTCGCAAACGTTTGATGTTTCCAGTAATACCTACCGGACGGACTTCGCCCAAACCAATGATTTCTCGCTGGAAGACATTGTACATGCCATATACGGGAACTATCAAAACCAAATCACCGAAAAGTTTGGGTTCCAGGCAGGGGTAAGGGCAGAGCAGGCTTACCTGAATACCGAGTATCAGGGCATCGATACGATCACTAATCTCAGGACTTCGCAACCCGGAAATCTTCGGTATTTCCGGCTATACCCAAGTGTATTCCTGACAAAAAAACTTCCTGCCGAACAGCAGTTTCAGCTAAGCTATACTCGAAGGGTGAACAGGCCCCGTGGCTGGCAGGTAAACCCCTTCCGCGACCTATCTGACCCTAACAATATCAGGGTGGGAAATCCGAACCTTCGCCCCGAAGATATTCACTCGTTTGAGCTAAGTTATATGAAGTACTTCAAAGGTTTTACTTTAACTACTTCCGCTTTTGCAAGGCAGGTGAACGATGTGGTTGAGGGAGTACAAACTTCTATCGATAGTGCTACTACGTTGACGCAGTTTATTAATCTTACACGCAATAGGGCGGCGGGAGTTGAACTTATCGGCAGGGCAGATTTTTCGAAAGCATTTAACCTAACAGCCAATGTCAATATTTTCTACAACAAGTTTTTTGGAAGCCCGCAGAATAACATTCAGCCCAATAGCGGCTATAACTGGAATTCCAGCTTGATCGGCAATATGCAGTTTTCGAAAACTCTTTCTGGGCAAATTAATGCCAACTATATGGCTTCGCGTGTTACTGCTCAGGGGAAAAGCAAAGCGATGTGGGGTACCGATGCTGCCCTCCGCCTTGATATGCTGAAGAAAAAGGGAAGCCTTTCCTTCAATATGCGCGACGTTTTCAATACAAGAAAGTGGGGGTTCTTTACCGAAACTTACCTTTTTGCACGCGAGTCTCAAAGGCGAATGCTGGGCCGAATGGCTACACTAACCTTTACTTATCGTTTCGGGCAAGCAGACCTCCAGCAAAGGAAGAAATCTGATAAGAATAACAATAACCAAAATCAGGATCAGATGGAAGAGGGTGGGTTTTAGCGATGCCACCTATGCAAACTCAATCAAAATTGTATTTTTGGGTAAAATCATGTTGTAATACTTTAATTTTATACCCGATGAACCTGAACCCAAACCCTTTAGCATGCTTTCTGGTGTTAGCCTCATTACTATTTATTCAATCTTGTAAGAAAAGCAACGAGCCGGAAACTGTTGAAATAAAAGCAGGAGCCGTTGTTTCAGGAATGGAGCCTGTAGAACCTCCGTCTCCGTTGCGACTGGTTGCAAAACAGGAATGTCCAGATTCTGAGCCAGATAATTGCACCTGGGTTACAACGTCGATGTCATTGGATTTAAATTTGGATGGTTCAACAGACATTATTTTTTATAGCCAGAGATACGCAAATGCTATTGCTGCTGGCCCTACATTAAAGGTTTACCCCTTAAATGGCTTTAGTTTCTGTAATAAGCCTCTGCAAGCAGGAGCTACAATTGACGATAAACTGAGTTGGATAGAAACCTCTGTTGCCTCTCCTATGCTAGGAACTCCTGATGATAATACTTTGGCTTATTCTTTTACCAGATGGGTTGACGGCAAAAGGGAACAGAACGAATGGCTTGAACCTGCTTTTTTTGCTGTTCGGTATAAAGCCGGCCGCCGGACAACATATGGTTGGGTTAAGTTAAAGATTGAGGATTTTAACAAGTTAAGCGTTTATAGCTGGGGGTGTCAGAAATAGCCTTTATTTCCTCCCAGGTTCCCACTTTCCGCCGAAAGTCCATTTAGCAGTTATTTGTTTAGGCGATGGATTACCGGGAGCTTCAGAAAGATTATTCTTGAACCAATCGTAGTCGCCGCCTTTTCTGTGGCAGTTGTAATAATATTCCCTTGGCCCCCAGTAAACAGGGGCCCGCCGTTTGGGCTTTGTAGATTCTGGCATTCTGCATGTTCTCATCGAAAGAACAATTGATCAAATAAAACTGAGAATCATGATGGTAGCGGCCTAGTTTATAGGTTTTTTCACCAACGAACTTGCAGTTTTTCCAAACACTTTTCATGTTTTTGTTCTCAGAACCGTCATGCCAGATGGCAGCGGTGCCACTCTGACAAATAAAGGTGCAATCCTCGGCATAAGCCCAGCCACGCGGACAATAAAAATCGACACCACCCTGCATTACACAGTCTTTAAAGTAATACATCCCTTCATGCGAATCCCATGGGCTAACCGTGTCGGCTCCCCATGCTAAAAGAATGCAGTTAATCACTTTTAAGCGCGTCGACTTAAATCCCCTCAGTGCAAATTGATGCGCGGTTCTGGCGGCGGTTACTGACTTAGCCTGGCCGCTCTTCGCATCTTTATATTCATACCTTACTGAATCAGGGGCATCTTTCCCAAAAGTATTTTGAATAGTTAGGTTGGTAATGGTAATATCATCTCCGTTAAGGTTTACAACGCCACTGTAGTTGTCTTTATGCTCAATTTTGTAAATCACGTTTGAAATGGCTTCCGTAATAATCACCTTTTCCTTATCCTCGCCCTGCAGCAGCAGGTTGCTTTTGTTAACAAGCAATTTTTCGTTATACGTTCCCTTCTTAATAAATATATGACGCTGATTTTTAGAGGAATCTGGGATGCTGTTGATCGCTTCCTGGATCGTTTTAAAGTTGCCCGAACCATCTTGCGCGACTATAATTTTTTGCTGAGAATAGATAGCTAATGCGGAAAAAATAAACGCGAGGGTGAAAGCTATTCTTAATGAAGATATGATTCATATTTAGATCTTAATAAAGGTGAAGATAAGAAGCTGTGTTGAGCCGGAGAGTATTTATGAAGGTAAAAAAGTTGTTGATCTTTGTGGTGAGCCGTATGTACTGGGCATTTAGTCCTTAACTAATCGGATGCATTTTGTTTTTGCTCTCTACCTTCAAAGTCGTTGATATTTGCGATTTTGGCAGCCATATTTAATACCTTATGTACAAGTTTCTATTGCTTAATTTTTACTTCCTGATAAGTTTTCAGGTTTCAAAAGCACAGTTCAATGCCGGAAGCTGGATTAAAACAAAAGTTACCTACCGGGATGGTGCCGAAATAGACGATGGCAATCCGATTAAGTATAGTTACACCAGGTATAACTTTGTGAAGAAGGGCAATGTCAGAGTCTCCACGTCCTATGAACATAAAGGCGCTCAATTTCAGTATCAATTCTCCAATCCTCAACTGAAAATAATGTCAGACGTGGGTTTTGTTGTGAATGAGTTCTTAGTACAAAAATCTTCAGAATCCGAACTTGTTCTGTTGCAGAAGGGGAATGCCGGTTTTGACGGCGATGACTGCTTGTTGTTTTATTTTATCTCCGAGTCCTCTTTTCAAAACAGCTTTAAACCTAATGCAGACAATATCTTGTCGGTTGTTGGGACTGATACCGTTTATTTTGCGAACGAAAAACTTTATCCGGAATATAAGGGGGATAAAGACTATTTCGATGTATTAAAAGACGGTGTGCCCAGCCAACCTTCAGCCAATCTATATTTTTTTGCCACTTATATTGTGGGAAAGGATGGGCGAGCTGATAGCTTGAAGATTATAGAAAGTTTTAGCCCGGAATTCAATAAACGGATACTAAAGAATTTTTATAAAACCCGGGAGAATTGGCAACCAGCAATGCTACATGGAAAACCTGTTGCCGTTCAAATGAAACAAGAGTATCGTTATTTTTCTTCCCATTCCATGTTGCCAGCATATAATTATGATAAGAAAGGCGGCGATGCTATGAAAAAGGGAGATTTTGCGGTGGCTGTTTATTTCTTTGACATGGGGCTTGGCAGAGTACCTTCCGATGTTCAAATGCGTTATAAGCGTGCTGTGTGCAAACACGAATTGGGAAATAATGAAGGGGCCTGCAAAGACCTACAAATAATTCAGCAACTGGGCAACAACAGCGGGCGGGAGCTTTTGGACAAGTGGTGTAAATAAAATTGAATTTAGCGGAACTATTAACAAATAGCACTCAATTCCTGAATTTCTATGGTCGGCCCCTACTCCAATCAGATAAAAGAACATGGTTTTACCAGTATTCCTAATGTGTTTACCAAGCAGGAGATTAATAACATACTTACGGAATTAAGCAGAGTGAACACTGAAAGCCCGGTTTTTCGTAAGACTGATGATCTCTTCGCTATAAGGCAATTCTTGAAATATCTCCCGAATGTAAAAGCACTTGTTTTTAATGATAGGCTAAAGCAAATTATAAATGATCTTTTTGGTCTTGGATACTTTGTAGTTAAGTCCATTTATTTCGATAAGCCGCCGCTTTCTAATTGGTTCGTTTCCTGCCATCAGGACCTCACAATTTCTGTAAAAGAGCGGGCTGATGTGCCTGGTTTTGGATCATGGACGGTAAAGCAGGGCCAGTTTGCTGTGCAACCGCCTTTAAAAATTCTTGAAGATAATTTTACTATTCGTATTCATCTCGATGATACTAAAAAGGACAATGGCGCCTTGAAGGTTATAGCCGGAAGCCACCTGAAGGGAATATACCGGCCGGAAACTGTTGATAGAAATCTCGAAGACGAAGTTTTTTGTGAAGTCCCTAAGGGCGGAATTATGATTATGAAGCCGCTGCTGCTGCACGCTTCTGATAGAACTAAAAATCAGGAACGGAGGCGGATTATTCATATTGAGTTTAGCAGAACGAAATTGCCACATCCTCTTGAATGGGCTGAGAAAGAGGAGACTGCTTGAAAGGAGGCTGATCTCGGATAAATCAATCAAAGCCGGTCTCTTTTCAAAAAATGAAAGGTGTTTTTTATTATGGATTTATTTAGCGAGCAAAATTTTTACACCTATAATATTCCTTTCGAAAATCATAGAGCGAAAGCTTGTAATGGCTACCCATCACAAATAAGCCCTTACCCCAACCGTTACAAATAACCCACTTCCGTTTAGCCTTCTAAATTCAGTAGAAGCGTTACTAGATAAATAGGAGTAATTCAAATTTTTGTACCCTAGGGATGCGTCCAGCTTAAATTTTTTACTTTCGAAAGGATCGAACATAAAATTTGTATTCACTTGCCACCCGTAGCTGTAATGATATTTCAAGGGCGTTAGTTTTCCTCCTTCTTCAGTTCGTCTCAATTTGCCCGGTACCGACAATAGCGACCCTGCTCCGATAGAAACCAATTCAATTGCCTTTTGGGTTTTTAAAACATCTGCATTTAAACCCAAGCCCACAAACCCATAATTGAAACTCGCCAGCACCTTATCGTTCTCGTCTTCATAAGGAACAGCTAAAATATGCTGGTAGCCTAATGTGCCCGTTACGGATAAATCCGAATTGATGTACTTTCCATAGTCAAGTTGTAAGCCCATGCCTCCACCAGCGGAGTAAGGCATCCGGTGCCGCGACCCATCCGTGTTGTAATAGTAATGCACAGTGTGGTAGTTAAAACCAATGCCCTTGTTGAGGCTCACTTTTAAATAGGTTTTGTCTTGAGCGAAGACGGTGGTGGTAAACGCCAGAAGCAGCACTAAAATGGGTAGAGATTTAGTCATGAAGTTAAGTGTATGTAATTTAATGATGTTGGTTTAGAGAATAAGGTTGCATTAAATTTATGATTTAAAGCTGTAGGCCTATCTATTGCCGTCTGCTTTAGCTGACGGCTACAAAGCTAGCAAAGGAAGGCTTTAGCCTCATTAATGTTGGCTTTAGCCTTCCAAGTAATTCTTCATTCAGCAAAAGACACATCGAGATTTCCTAAAGACTCCCGCCCTCTGTTCCATTCCAAAACACACTGTCCATTTTTGAACAGCTGCAAAGCTGGGTTGGCGCGTATCTGTCTGTCAGTCAGGTAGGTAAGTCTGGCATTTCGCTTGAAACTATAGAGGAAAATTAAATCAATATGGATCGCCTGATATCTCCTCAGCAACTAAGTAGACAAAGAGCAAAAGCTTTTGCCGTCGGACTGGTGTTTGTTGCAGCCATTGCACTCGCTTTTATGAAGTTTAGAAACCTGGTAAATCCATCGATAAATGAAAGTGCCCTAACAACATCGGTAGCCGAAATTGGAGCAATTGAAGCAACGGTAGCCGCTTCGGGACTAATCATTCCCGAATATGAATTTTTGATAACCAGTCCGGTGAATGCAAAGATTGAAAGAGTGCTACACAATTCAGGCGAGACGGTAAACGCAGGCGAATCCATTTTGCAGCTGAATAAAGAATCCTCACTTATCACCTTCGAAAAATTGAACGAAGAACAGCAGGTAAATCGCAATAAAATAAGTCAGCTCGAATTAAACCTGCAAAGAAGTCTGAATGAATTAAAAACGCAGTACTCCATAAAAGAAATCCGGATCAAAAGCTTGGAAACGGCCGTAGCTCATGAGCAATCGCTTCTAAGCATCGGTGGAAGTACTGAAGAAAATGTTAAGCAAGCTCGCCTGAATCTTAATGTTGCCCAATTGGAACTCAAACAACTTCAAAATCAAATCAGCAATCAGAAAGCCATGATGAAGGCTGATTTAAAAAGCCTGGGTTACGAGATAAACATCCGGGAAAAGGATATTAATGAAATCAGCACAAAGCTTAAAAAGGCTGCAATCACATCTCCCCGCAAAGGTGTAATTATATGGATTAACGATAAAATCGGTTCAGAGGTTAACGAAGGAAAAGAGCTGGTTCGCATTGCGGATTTAAGCAGTTACAAGGTCGATGCCAGCATCTCAGACAATTATGCCGATGAAGTTAAATCCGGCAGAACTGCCATAGTGCGCATTAACGATACTGATCTTCGCGGCACCATCACCAATATTCAACCTACCGTAGAAAACGGAACTGTAAAGTTTTCTATCAGCCTCGATCAGAAGAACTCCCGCTTGCTGCGGCCTAATTTAAAAGCCGATGTGTTTGTTGTTACCTCTTACAAAGACAAAGCTATCCGCGTGAAAAACGGACCGGCTTTTTCTGGGTCTGAGCAGCAAACTGTTTTCGTGCAGAATGGGAATACCGCCACGGCCCGAAAGGTTAAGGTGGGCGAGAGTAACTCTGAGTATGTTGAAATTCTTTCGGGAATTAAAGCAGGTGAGAGGGTGATCACTTCAGACATGCAGGAATTTCTGCATTTGAATACTTTAGAGGTTAAGTAGATCCTTTCTTAAGAGGTTGGTGAGGACACCAACCTCGGGATAGAGCCGTTAATTGCGGCAGCCATCAATACAAAATCAACAACAATGAAACGCTCCATCACCATTATAACAGCTATTATTATTCCCTTACTTTCTCAAAGCCAGCCACAAGCTGATACGCTAAGGCTAAGCTTAACAGAGGTGATTGCAATAGCTAAAGAGAAATCAACAGCAGCCGTGCAAGCCACCACTATTCGCGAAAACCAGTACTGGCAATACAAAACATTTAAAGCCAACTATAACCCTCAGCTAGGTTTAGACGGTTCTTTGCCTCAGTTTAGCAAAACCAACATTCCCGTTATACAGCCTGAAGGAACCGTAGAGTTTAAACCAGTAACTAATGATAACTCGCAACTTAACCTCGGGATTACACAAAATATCGGGGCTACGGGCGGACAGCTTTTTATTGGTTCCAACATGCTGCGCTTCCGCGATTTCGACCGCCGCCAGACTCGTTACAATGGCAATCCATTAGTGGTTGGTTTTAATCAGCCTTTGTTTGCCTTTAATCCATTTTCATGGGATAAAAAGATTGAGCCATTACGTTTCGAGGAATCTCAGCGAAGATATGTGCAGGATATAGAAGGCATTGGGCAGGAAACCACAGAACTGTTTTTTTACCTATTAATTGCCCAGATCAATGCAGACATTGCAGCTAAGAATCTCAATAACCACCAAGCCCTTTACAAAATTGGTGAGGCAAAGGCTGCATTAGGTAGATTGTCCAGAGACGAATTATTGCGTTTGAAGTTAGGCTTGCTAAACGCTAAAAAAGCAGTAGCGCAGTCGAATATCAATGCAGAAACAGCTTTACTTCAATTGAAATCTTTTATAGGACTAAGTTCCGAAAATCCTTTAAAACTCGAGTTGCCCGTTCATTTGGCTCAATTCGAAATTCCGGAATCACTTGCGGTAAAGGAAGCAAGGGAGAACCGCCAGCAATCCATAGAGTTTAAACGCGCGCTTCTTGAAGCAGACAAAGACATTGCGAAAGCAAAAGGGGAAAATGGATTAAAGGCAAATCTCTTCGGTTCTTTCGGGTTAACCAACGCAGCCACCGACGTAGGCGGAATATACCGGGGCGCAAAAGACCAGCAGGTGGTTCGTCTGGGTTTTCAATTACCCATTATGGATTGGGGGAGGGGCGCATCGCGGGTGAAAACAGCTCAGGCAAATAAGAAACTCGTTCAGGCATCGGTTCAGCAGGCACAAATAAACTTTGATCAGGAAATTTTAACCCAGGTTAAGCAACTGAATGTGATAAAGGAACAGATGCAAACCAATCAGGATGCAGATCAAACTGCTGCCGAACGTTTTGAAATAGCCAGAAAACGCTACCTGTTAGGCGATCTCAGCATAACCGACCTCAACATCGCTTTGCAGGAAAAAGACCAGGCAAGGAGAGACTATATCTACTCCCTAAAAAGTTTCTGGAGCTCTTATTACAATTTAAGGGTGCTCACGCTATACGATTTTGAGAATCAGAAAAAGATATAGGTAACCACCAATGCTATTAAGTTAAGGCACTTGTTACAGTGGGGACGCCTTTCTCTCCCTCGGGGAGAGATGCCGTAGGCAGAGAGGGTATGAAACTATGCAGGCTCGCTCCTAGTATCGATGTCCCCACTGCCTCTGAGCTTCTCTGTGAAAACCTCTGTGTACTCTGTGGTAAAAAGAAAACTAACAAATTAAACATTATGAAAACTGTATTTATCACCTTATTTTCCTTACTGACACAGCTAACATTCGCTCAATGCGATAAAGATTTCCTTTTGAATTTTAATGAAATCACTGAAATTAGAGGAGCAACCAATTCGCCTATGAAAACTGAAGGCACTATCAGTTTCAGCAAGGACAAAATCGTTATCAAAGCCATAATGAACGGTGGCGAAAAACTTATCACAAGCCAGATTAGAAATGCCGACTGTAACTGGGATACCTTCCTGAAAAATGGAAAAACCGTTTATAGCCTGTTTTCTGGTAAGGGCCCCGGCGGGCCAAAAGATGAAGCTTCTTTAATTTTAGAAGGAGTTAATGGGAAACTAAAAGTAATTTTCATGCCGCCAAACGCAAAACTGGAATTTCAAATCACAGATTAATCCACCTTCAAGAATACAACATGATACAATTATCCAACATAGAAAAAGTTTACCGCACTAAAACCATAGAAACCATTGCCCTTAGTAAAGTAAACCTCAATATAAATAAAGGCGAATTTGTGGCTGTAATGGGGCCTTCAGGCTGCGGAAAAAGTACCCTGTTAAACATCATGGGGCTGCTTGATTCGCCGACCGCAGGGGAAATCAGCATTGATGGACAGCTAGTTGCTGACTTTAATAATAAGAAACTGGCAGCTTTCAGAAATCAGAAACTAGGATTTATATTCCAGAGCTACCATTTGATCAACGATCTGTCGGTGGTGGATAATGTGGAGTTACCACTGCTTTACCGTAACGGTGTTTCCGGTTCAGAGCGACGGAAGAAAGCATTAGGTGCCCTCGAAAAAGTGGGTTTGAGTGCCCGCACAAAACATTATCCGAATCAGCTTTCGGGTGGACAACGACAGCGGGTTGCTATTGCTCGTGCCATTGTTGGTAACCCGGAAGTTATCCTTGCTGATGAACCCACCGGAAACCTCGATAGCCAGATGGGCGAAGAAGTAATGAACATTATGCTCAACCTAAATAAAACCGACGGAACTACCATCATAATGGTTACCCACGACGAAAGCATGGCTAAGAAAACTCAGCGGATCATCCGGTTTTTCGATGGCCAGCAGGTTAATTAATCCTATAAAAAAGCTGTCATGATAAAAAACTACATAAAACTTACCCTGAAGGTAATGCTGCGGAAAAAGTATTACACCATCCTTTCGCTTCTGGGCATCAGTTTCACCATAATGATTATTACCGTTTTCGCGTCGTTTATTGATCAGATAATTGGAGTGAATGACACGGAGCCGAATCGGAGCCGAACGCTTATTTTAGAGAAGGTTAAAAGTTACAGGGGGAAATTTTCAGATGTAAACCGGACAAGCCTTTTCTTTCTGCAGAAGAACTTAAAAGGGCTGGAAAGCGTTTCTGCTGTCTCTCTTTTCTCGGACCACAGTTTTGTATCCTTCTTGAAAGGGAAGAACGTAGCCCATGCCTTTAAATGCACTGATGAGAGTTTCTGGAAGATTACGCGCTTTCATTTTATAGAAGGCATGGCTTTTAATACCAATGATGTTAAGAGGGGCAATCATGTTGCGGTAATTAACGAAAAAACGAAAGACTATTTCTTTGGCAGCCAACAAGCTATAGGCAAGGCGATAAGCATTTACGGCCAGCGTTTTCGGGTGATTGGTGTGGTAAAATCCTCATCGCCTTTCAGCAGGATCTATTCGGATATTTACATACCCTACACCTCCGATGAGAATCTTAAAAAAACCGAAAAGACGATTAATGGAACCTACCAGGCATTGCTGTTATCCAAATCCAACGATATAGAAAAAGTGCGGTTCGAGTTAAAAAACAGAATGCGAAAGATGGGATCAGGGTTGGATGGAGCAGATTCTATTAAGGTTTTTGCATTCACTGCTTTTGAACAGTTCGCTAAAGACAGTTCTTATGACGACGCAGAGCCCGAATACGGTAAAGTAACCATTATCCTGATTATTGTCACTTTGTTATTTATGACAATCCCCGCTATTAGCATGGTTAATCTGAACGTAAATCGAATAGTGGAAAGGGCTGAAGAAATTGGTGTCCGAAAATCTTTTGGAGCAACATCGGGAACTTTGGCAACTCAGTTCATAATAGAAAATCTCATTATAACAACTATTGGAGGGTTGATAGGACTCGCTTTTTCAGTTTATACCTCGCGTATTTTAATTCATGTGGTAAACGCCTATGACCCCCTTTTTAAGCTCCCGGCAGATACGATAGTCCTTAGCTGGCGGATATTTGTTGTCTGCATCATTAGCTGTCTTATATTCAGCTTGTTGTCAGGCGTATACCCTGCATGGAAAATGTCACGGTTAAACGTTGTTCAATCTCTGAAAGGAGGGAAATCGATATGATCATGCATCTGTTCAAACTGATTATAAACAAGCGCCGGCAGAACTTTTTTCTGTTCCTTCAGCTCTTTATCTCCTTTCTTGCTTTATTTCTTTTCTTTGGCCTGAATATTAAAAAGTTCACTAATTATTTTAAGCCTCTGGGTTACGAATTCGAAAATGCCTGGCTCGTGGAAATAGACTTAAAAGATGTTCCGGCTGCGGAGCGCCCCGGATACACTGCACTAATAAAGGATAAACTAAGTTCCCTTAAAGAAGTAAGTTCCGTTAGCCAGCCCGACTTGGTTCCATTTCATAGCTGGGGAAGAAGTGGCCAGAAGATTAAATATAAAAAACAAGTTTTCAAGGTTACGGAATTTGAGGCAGATGAAGCTTTTAGAAATGTCCTCAATATAAAGTTGCTTTCCGGAAAATGGCTATCAAAAGAAAAAATATCATCAATTCATCCAATAGTGGTTACCCGCAGTTTTGCCTCCGAACTGTTTGATGGAAAGTCTCCTCTGGGAAAAACAATTGATATCTTGGATGATTCAGATGTTGGAAACAATAAAAAAGCTCTGGTTAAAGCATTGATAATAGGGCTAGTGGAAGATTTCAGAGAGAACGCATCTTCCAACAGCGGTCCAGCGTATTTTATAAATTCTAATATCATTTCTCAGCCTTATGCCAGGTTCTTGCTGAAATCGCCTATTGCCGGCCAGTTTCAGTTGCTGGAAGATAAGATTAGGCGAAACTTGTCTGCGATCGATTCACAGGATATTGAGATAAAGCAGAATGCGCCCTTATCGCTTTTGAAGAAGTATGCGCATAAAACCGATTATATTCAGCTAACATTAGCTTTTATAGTTTTTGTATTTCTGATTATAAACGTTTTTGTAGGGGTAACGGGAGTTTTTACTTATAACCTATCCAAACGAGGCAGTGAAATCGGTTTGCGTATTGCTATGGGAGCAACATCTACAGCCATCTGGAGGCAGCTGCTTGGCGAAACCCTTACCTTAACAAGCATCGGCATTTTTCCGGGCGTGTTAATAGCAATTCAATTGTTAATTATGCGATATTTCGAGCCTTATATGACTACCTCTTTTGGAGTGTTGAGTCTGGTTATGTCAGCACTCTTCTTATATTTATTAATGCTAAGCTGTGCTGTGTATCCGAGTTTAAAAGCATCAAGAATTCAACCGGCAGAAGCTCTGCATGAAGACTAAATACTTATGATTTTAATTATTGATGACGATATCGCTGTCCGCACCTCATTAAGCCTTCTTCTAAAACAGGAAGGCTTTAAATCCGTGTCAGCCGAAGATCCCGAGGAAGCCTATAAACATCTTGCGGAGAAACCAATTAAGGCAGTTTTGCTAGATATGAATTTCTCAATGGAAACAAGCGGAGAAGACGGCTTGGCGACGCTTCAGCAAATAAAGAAAATCAAGCCATCCCTGCCAGTAATTTTAATGACGGGCTGGGGCTCAATTAATCTGGCGGTTGAAGGGATGAAACGCGGTGCAGCCGATTTTATCAATAAACCCTGGGAGAATGAGCATCTTATACAGTCCTTAAAAACAGCTTTGGATCTATCCGATGAAGAAGAATCTGCAGGATCTTTAAACCGGAAAAAGTTAAATGAGAAGTATGGGTTTGATAATATTGTTGGCGAAGAACCCCAGCTTTTGGAAGTACTTCAGACCATTGCCAGAGTTGCCAGGACTGATGCCTCTGTGCTTATAATGGGCGAAAGCGGTACAGGAAAAGAACTTATTGCAGAAGCAATACACAACAACAGCCTCCGCAAACATAAAGCCTTTGTTAAAGTAAACCTTGGCGGGATATCCTCTAGCTTGTTTGAAAGCGAGATGTTCGGGCATAAACGAGGCGCCTTCACCGATGCACGAAATGACAGAGTTGGCAGGTTTGAGATGGCTAATAAGGGAACTATATTTCTCGATGAAATAGGCGACCTGGACCCGAACAGTCAGGTGAAGCTGTTGAGGGTACTGCAAGATCGCACTTATGAGGTGCTAGGAGACAGCCGCTCCAGAACCGTAGATACCCGAGTAGTTTGCGCCACCAATCGCGACCTTAAAGCTTTGGTGGCAGATGGCAGGTTCCGCGAAGATTTGTATTACAGGATCAATCTGATCATTATCCACCTTCCGGCGCTTCGCGAAAGGGCAGAAGACATTCCTTTACTCGCCAATTACTTTCTCAAAAATCTAAAAGAGATCTATAATCGCCCAAGGCTCCAAATCGATAAAAAAACGCTTAATTGGTTAAAATCCCTGCCCCTTCCGGGCAATATCCGCGAGTTGAAAAATCTAGTGGAAAGAACGGTGCTATTAACAGAAAGAGATTTGCTTGAAATCAAAGATTTTGAACGGCATCTGGAGCAAAGGCAGGGGGCTGTTCTTTCATCCGGAGCGCCGGTTGGCACTTTTTCAATCGACGAAATGGAGCTGTCGATGATAAAAAACGCAATGGAATTTCACCAGAATAACATCAGCAGGGTCGCCAAAGCACTTGGCTTAAGCAGGGGGACATTGTACCGAAAACTGGAAAAGTATAACATCCCTTATGAAACTCAAAACTAAGTTCCTGCTGTTTAGCCTGCTTATTCATGCGGTTTTGGTTTACCTGCTCACAGAATTATATGGACAGAATCGAACCCTCTTTTTAATCGGCGAGGGGCTGGTTCTTCTTTCTCTCGGGTTTACCATTTGGCTTTACAGGTCCATTAGCCGCCCTTTTGATATCATTTCCTCGGGTATTGAATCACTAAAAGATAAGGACTTCAGTTCGAAGCTAAACAGAGTGGGCCATAAAGAAATAGACGAACTCATCTCAGTTTATAATATGATGATCGATCAGCTACGAGAGGAGCGTTTGCTGCAGGTAGAAAAGAGCTCTTTTTTAGGAAAGCTGATACAGGCATCGCCGACAGGGATAATTATTTTGGATTTCGAGGAGAAGATCGAGTCATTAAATCCCTCGGCGGTAGAACTTACCAGTTTTCAACTAAATGATGTAAAAGGCAAAGATCTTCATAATATCCCTGGCAAACTAGCCGAAGACCTTAGTTCTTTAGAGATCGGCGAGTCGAGAATCGTAAACCTGAGCGGGATGCAATCCTACAAGTGCCAGAAATCATCATTTGTAGACAAGGGATTCACAAGAGCTTTTATCACCATCGAAGAACTAACTAAAGAAATTTATGCCCGGGAAAAGAATGCTTACGAGCGGGTGATCAAAATGATGTCGCACGAGGTAAATAATTCGATAGGAGCGATTAATTCCATTTTAAATAGTTGTCTCAATTACAAAGAGCAACTCATCGAAGATGATCGCGAGGATTATCAAAATGGGCTACAGGTTTCTATTGAAAGAAACAGGAATCTAAGCGCCTTGATATCGAATTTTGCCCGCGTGATCAGAATACCAGAGCCTGTAAAACAACCCGCTGACTTAATACAAATGCTAAGGTCTGTTCAGGTTCTTATGGAGCCGGAAGCCCGGAAAAAAGAAATAGCATGGATTTGGTCTTTGGAAGTAACAAGCCTGGATCTAATGATTGATTACCAGCAGATGGAGCAGGCCCTGATCAATATCATGAAGAACGCCATAGAGGCTGCTGAATTTAAAGGTGAAATTGAAATTAAAGCCTCCTCAAATCCAAAGTATGTTTCCATTTCTAACACTGGGCCTGATATTCCAAAGGATGTGGCTGAGCAGATTTTTTCGCCCTTTTTCAGCACCAAAAAAAACGGCCAGGGAATTGGGCTAATGCTTACGCGGGAAATTTTGATCAATCATGGATTTAAATTTTCACTGCAGTCGAAAGGTGGCTGGACGGAGTTCAGGGTGGAGCTGTAAATATTCTAACGGGGTTAGCGTTTGGCAGTTCATCGAATTACCATGTCGAACTTCAGATTGCCGTTTAAATAGAATTCGGCTTGTTTATTGTAGCTCGTTATTTTGCGAAGGCCTGGCCCTATATTGAACTCGAAACTAAGAACTTTTGAATACCCCAAGTTAGGTAACCGCCTACATAGGAACCTTGATTTATTCCTTCCAGATTAGTTTTGGCATCAAATTGATAGAAGGCTCGCAGTCCTGCAAAATCAAATGAGTTATTTAAGGTCTTTTTGTGCTTTGATGTTCGGCTTTTGATTTGTAAATACTGCCTTAATTCGGTACTTATTAACGGGGACCAGGCACGAGTCTCCTTGTCTTCAAGCGTCGTTTTAACATATCCTACACCATCATAATAATCATAGGACGACTTCGCCGGGTCTACATATGCATAAGAATATTGAAAAATACTTCCTCTTATATGATTTAGCGAAGTTTCAGTATACAGGGTTGCAGATTTAGAAACCTTCTTTTCGTAGCTTGCGCCAAGCCCCAGAAGTTTAAGCCCCGCTTTAAATTGATTCACTTTTAAAAGAGAGTCTTGAGCTTTTGCATTAAAAGATGCATTAACAGACAATAGCAGAAAGAGAAACGCCTGGAAGCATACAGGGCAAGAAGGCTTAGGTTTTTTCATCTCGGAAATCTCTTTTATGCTGAATATTCCGAGAGCTAGAAGAGCTAGTCCAACCACTTCTATAACTACTTCTAAAAGCGTCATCTTTTTGACTGCTTTTTTGTTGCTTTTTCTTTTAACCGTCATGCTCTGCGATCGCATTATTCTTGCAGATGAAATCTATTCTTAACCATCTTATATCCCGAATTTTTCCAAATGAAAGGTACGTAAATAAGGCTTGCGTCTGTTTCTGGCACAGCCATCGTTATTAATAAAACGGGATGGTTGTTGTGCGAGATGGGCAGGGGTAAAAGATTCCAAAATGCATATTCTCCGTTGAACTTATTCAGAACATTTAACTTCCCATTTCTCAATTCAGTGAGATAAGATAGGGTTCTGTTTTCATTTTTTGCATCTGCTGAGTAAATCGACAGTGTAATTCCGCTCTTTTTAAGTGTAATATGTTTAGATGTCCACTCATAGTTTGGATCAATTGACAGTTCTGATTTAATACGGTTTGTAAGAGTGGTACTTTTCTTTTCAATGAACGAAGGCTTCTTTAGCGATTGATTAGTGGGAGTTAAGCAATAATATCCTTTTTCTGATTTCGTAGTGCTAACACTGGGTTTGAATACCGCAATAAAGCTACTTTCGATGGTTGGCTGATAGTATTCCACTCTTTCAAAACTCGCTCCACAAATGAAGTTATGAGAGGAGTCGTAGATGTTTATCGTATCTAGGAGGGTAAGATCTAAATATTTTAATGCTACTTGGCGAGGTAATCTTTCCCTGCTTGTTTCCTCGTCTTGAAATACGGTAGAATCTGCTAACATTCCTATTTCCTCAAATTTCTTGTAATCAACACCTTCCTTAAAAGGGAGTGTAACGTAGAATTCTTTGGTCTCTGGGAAATACCCTACCGCATCGACATATATATTCGGCTTCTGTTCTTTGGTTTCTTCCGCAGAGCGCGTTTTCTCCCTGGCAGTGGCTTCTAGGCTTTGGGGCATTTCACTATCCGCTTTTATAGAGTTTGAAGTACAAGAAGTAAAAGCTATTGCAAGAATTAGCGCGTATAAGGTCTTCATATTATAAATTTACTTTTTTATCCCAATGACATCTTTTCTTACTTCTCTTCTCCTCCTACGTCCATACTTGTCATCGAGATAGGTAAAAATTGTCTGGTTATACTGTTGCATGCAAGTTCGCTGTTCTCGGATGCAACCGTAATCGTAATAATTTAAGTTGTATTTTTTCTGGAAAGCAGAATCTGTCGCATAGACCGCAGGTGCAATGCCTGACTGTAACGTAGCTTCACTGCACCTTCTTCAATATCTTTCAGGGCACTATCTCGACTCGCTTTACATACATTTTCTATAACTAAATTAATTCTGACAGCCTTGGGGCTTGAATTGGATACAACAATTGCTGTGTTAACTTTTCGAGGGAAAATCTCTGGTATATCAAAGCGGTATGTCCCCCTTGGAATGTGTTTGAATGAGAAGAATCCTTTCTTATTTGTCTGCGAAATTCTATTGTGATGAAGCAGAGTTATCAAAGCATTTTCCAGTGGATATTCTTTATTTCCAATTTTAGTTTTTAGATATCCTTCTATAAGGATTTGGTTTGTGCGTTTGTAAATCCGGCAAGGAAAATAAGTATGAGAAGGTTTATAATGGCTTTCATATTAATATTTGTTTTGCTTAACCTTTGAATATCTCTTTACGATGCCAGTTAAGATTTTCGAGAGAAGGGTAGTAACGACTGTTAAGAGGTAGTCTTATTTTTCTCCCTTCCAGATTTCTTAAGCTATAAGAGTGTTCTTCAATTTCTGCTATATGGTTGGATATAATAAGCCGATAAGAATTGTCAATTGATATAAGGCCTCTGTCAAATGCCCGGTGAAGATTAGGACAAAGAGCAATGCCATTGTTCACCTTGTCATCCTGACTAACACTAAAGGGTACAATGTGACAAGCATCGATAAAATTATAGCCAAAAGTAGATTTCAGACGCATTCCTGTGAAGCTGCAGGTAGAATCGTATACTTTTGGTACAAGTTTTTTAAATAGGGCACCCCTCACAAATACATCCTCTTCGGTTTCTATTTTCAGCTGCTTATACTGTGCCTCCGGTTCATTTAAAAGATACTTTTCGAGATCATGAATGTGGTTGGTAAGCATTAAAAAGAGGTCTGGCGATAGAAATGCGTACTCTAAGACCTGAGATAAACGAATTACGCTTTTTATATGTGCATTTATCTGACATCCTGGTTTCGGATGCAAGAACCATAATTGTTTCCCTTCTATTTTGTCACTCTGCAAATAATAGAACGGTTGGGTGAAATCGGGATGATGTAATGTATTTACAAGTAGCTTCCAATTTTCCTGAAAGGTGGCGACCAGATCCGTGTCAACGTAAATTCTGTTCTCCGTGATTTTGCCTTGGGAAATTAAGTCAATTATTGAAATCAGGAGAATCGGTTTATGCGGTGCTTTTCCATTGGTCGTAACGCCTTGCTTAAGACTTGTTAATTTACGAAGGTACTTGTTTAAGATCTCGGAATTGCTCATCTGCTTTTGCTAAAATATAGAAGAGAAAATCATCTGAAAAATGACTTTACGTCGGCTTATCTTGCTGTCCTTGTCTCTTAATTTCAAATTTTCTTAAGTTTACGGATGCGAGTTCAAGTCCTCAGCGATCTGCATCAGGAATTTGGTTTAAGCGAAATTAGCTTTTCCCATGCTGACGTTATTGTATTTGCTGGTGACACTAACCTTGGAACAAAGGGGATTGACTGGATAAAAACAAGGATTAAAAACATTCCAGTCATTTACATTCTTGGGAACCACGAATACTATAAAGGATCTTACCCTAAAACACTTCATAAAATTATTGCAGCAGCAGAAGATACAAACATTCGCGTTCTTGAGAATGAAGCTATCGTGATCGACGGAATAACTTTTCATGGCTGTACTCTCTGGACAAATTTTGAACTGTTTGGTAGTCCAAGAGTGAATGGAAGTATTTGTCAGGAGAGGATGAATGATTATAGGCAAATCAGGAGAGACCCCATGTATTCAAAATTAAGGTCGATCGACACTTATAATATTCATCAAGCATCTGTAAGGTGGCTTAAGGAAAGCCTGAAAGCCTCTGCAGCGTCTCAAAATATTGTTATAACTCATCATGCTCCAAGTATTAGATCAGTGCCAGATGAGTATAAGGAAGATATTGTGTCGTCAGCCTATGCTTCAAATCTGGAGGAAATGATTTTAGAATATCAACCGGATTATTGGATACATGGCCATATTCATAAAGCTACTGGATATAAATTAGGTGAAACAACGGTAATATGTAATCCTCATGGGTATATTCATGAGAGGGATGAGGGGTTTGATTCTCAATTATTGATTGATATTTAAATGCAGGACTTTTGCAAAGTCTCTTGCCGCTGGCACTATTTTTATTTAAAACTATAATAAATGAAATTCTACGATACTGTAATTTTGCAGCTAAGAAATTGGAAAATGGTTGGTTGGATTAAAAGCCTAATCATTTTGTTTTTTGCCTTTCCTATTTTGTTAAAAGGGGTTAATCCTAAGTATAACGTCGGAGTAGGTGAATTTTTCAAACAATTGTTGGGAGTTGCTATTATGGGATTTGTTGCAATGCCTTTGTTCGTTACCTTTTTTGCAAAAATAGGTAGGAGTGAATTGGTTAAGCCCAATTGGAACGATAATCCTTATTTTTCCAAAAATTTTTTCCTAATCTGTTTCCATTTTTCGGCCTGTTTAATTGGGGTGATGGGGGTTGCGGAAATCCTAGGAACGTTTATTATTCATAGTTACCTAATTTTGAATGGGGTTGTGCATATAGCACTCGCTGTCTCCCTTTGGCTCGGAATTAACCGAATAGTAAGTGCAAAAAGCTAGGCAAGTAATAAACGCAAAAGAATAATGAAAGAAGACAATGAACATAACTGTTTAGACGACAATAAATTCCACCGAGATATTGAAAGATACGGTTGGACTGTACTAATGATTCCTGCGTCCGATTATTTACCATCCTTTGCCTATACTGTCGGGCTGTTTCAGAATTTCAACCATCCAGAACTGATCTGTTTTGGTCTAAAGGGAGAGCTTGCTAATGAAATTTTAAATGATGTAGGGGAGCTAATACGTAAGGGAGAGGTAATTAAAATTGAAAGTAATTACAACCTATTTGAAAAGTCGCGTGCACAATTTGTGAATGTTGATAAACGTTCCATTAGCGATCACTTCCGCTATGCTATCAGATATTATAACACTTCTGAGTTCCCTGCCCTCCAATTGGTATGGACCGACAGAAACGACAAGTTTCCCTGGGAGGAAGGTTTTGAGGAGGTATTCAGGTACAAACAGCCTCTTTTAGACAGAAACGCTGAATTTAAATTCCGTGAACCTGCTAATCTCTGTGTTTTTACAAGCTGGCAGCATTTGGAAGAGAATAAGCCCATTTTATATGTGGTTCACGATCATGATGGAGATTGGCAATTTGTGACAGGAGATCTGATAACACCAGAAGATGGAAGAGTTGTGGTTCTGGAACAGATGGTTTTGCGAGATAAAACATTGAACGAGATTTTTGATTTGGAATATGGGGAAGAAGCTGAAAGGGATTCCGTAGGAGGGAAATGGAAAAGGTCCAAGTTCGAAAATCGGGATGATTAGTAATTGAGCACACCCGCAGAAGTCTTCTAAAGATGCTCCAGTTTTGTATAATTGTGTATGAAAGCATTTCCTAATCCTTCTATTTGCATTCCTATTTGATTCCGTCGCTTCCGCTCAGTCTAAGTGCTTAGTTTCCTTGCTGTCATCCAAAGATCTTGAAGTTAGCCGGTCAGAAGTTGGATATTTCGGAGGGATAGTGCCAGTTGTTGCGGTCAAACCGTGCCACTTTAAAAGATCATACAATTATATAAAAAAGGCAGTATTATTCTTGTTTCAATATTCCTTTTCTCAAGGAGTCTCCTTTGAGGTCTATTCTATGAGATGAGTTAACGATCC
>Ga0307408_100000940_pt1 | contig 22670 bp, 12 predicted proteins | sample 322Cmetagenome_FD_202116 | JGI IMG/M metagenome (GOLD analysis project Ga0307408, IMG submission 202116) | Maize rhizosphere microbial communities from greenhouse at UC Davis, California, United States - 322HYB-C-3 | ecosystem: Host-associated > Plants > Roots > Rhizosphere > Soil | place... | reverse complement strand
CCGGTAACTCCAGAGCTTACATTACCTGCGATACTTTTATAATCGAAGCATTCAGCTTCATACTGGCGAGGTCCGGAATAAGCTGCTGGCAATTCAGGACTCACAACAGGTACTGTTTTAAAAGCAGTAAGTCGCCCGGTAGCTGAACCAGCACAATTCACTAACAGATCTAAGGCCCCATTGTGCTGAATGGTTAATGTAAGAACCCCTCCTACCCAGGTTTTTGTTACGGTACTTGGCTGGTGATTGGCTCTATCTGCAAATGTAAAAGTTGGCTCTGAAGAGCTTCCGTAAATTTTAATTACATCTGTCTTTAAGCCTGTATTGACCACGTTATCGTAGTTATTCAGGTAAATATTCAGCTGGTTAGATGTCTCTTTAATAACGCCCGAGGTGTATTGGGAGAAACTCATCTCAATACTGTCGCAGGTATTGTATTTGAAAGGGATGCACCCAGTGGCGGTTTGGCCTGTTTTATATGGATTATAAACTACCCAGCCATTCTCATGTCGTCCTGCATAAACGTCTCCCGAATATTCTTTTGGAAAAAGATTGTTTAACTCGTTTACTTTAGCGGCCATATTTGGCCAGCGGCCTGCATACGACGAAGCATTTACTTTCAAAGGGATGGAATTAGCATCGGCATCAGCCAGCTGGAAAACGGTCGGGATTGTTGGGTAACGCCCCGTCTTTTTAAAAAATGTCTTATTATCCCTTAAGTTGCCATCTCCATCCATGCGATATAGTCCTTCGAATAAGGTTGCCGGGGTACTGTAAATGTCATCAATACTTCCGGAATTTACATCGTGCACGATAGCCACCTTTGTGCGGTCAATAACTTCCTTACGACTGGGAATACGAACAGTGCCATCTACAACCTTTCTGAAAATATCTAACGTAACATTATAGAACTGTGGATACATCTCCCATCTTCTCGTGCTATATCCGTCGGCTGTAGAGCCCGTGCTCAATTCTCTTGACTGCTGTGTCATAATTAATTCCGGCCCATCAATCACAGTTTCACCGGTCAGCATCATATGTTCCAGATAGGGTGCTCCTGCTGTTGCCATCGAAAAATTAGCATGCTGCCCGCTGATGTCGGTCCATCCGGTATCATCATACCTGATACCATATTGGCCACTAAAACCTGAAAGGTAAGCACCCAGGCAAAGGCTTTCCATATCATATTGGTAGGATTGCTGCGTATATTTTTCACAGAGGATAAAATTTTTACTAAACTGCTTTGTTGCCGCTACAAAATCAGGATTACGCTTCATCATGGCCATCGGATTGATGTTTGGGCTCCATTGGTTACCACACCAGCTTACCACTAAATATCCGCCATATTTATTACTCAGCTTTACCAGATTTGTAAAAAGCGCCATTCGCTGCGTCCATGTTACAGAAAAGGGGTCATCATAGCCCCAAAACTGTTCTGCGTAATTAAAGCCAATCAAATTGGGATAATCTCTATATAATTCCTCATAAACGCGAAGATCAAAATCGGAGAAATGCTGAAATCCTCCGCTAGATTGCTGGACCATTGCCCACATACGATTTTCAGCACATACCCTAAGCCATGATTTAGCGATCTCGTAAGCATATTCGGCCTGTAACCATTTGCCAGTAGTTGCATCATGATTAATGGATACGGAAATATTCATTACCACATAGGGGCGGATGTCCTTAGGAATTAAGTCGATGATTTTTTGAGGATCGGCATAATTCCAGGAGTCAATGTGAATAAGCCACATAGGCTTTTCCGGCGAGACTGGCCGCCTTAAAGGAACAATCGATTGCGCATTTGCATCGGAATACATGCAATGCAGTACTAGAAACAGCAAAGCAAAGACCGCAGTGATCCCGCGCCTGCTTCCACTGCCATAAGTAAAAGTTACATTCATATTTAAAGATTAGTTAGTTTTAAAATGGACAGATAAGTATTTATCCCCTCCCGCTTAATGCTATTTGCTTCCCTACCAGAGAATAGGCAATAACATTGCAGGTACAGGCAGCCCTCGAAGGGTTGGTAGCCTTATAAAAAGAAACTTTATTAAGAATAAACCCGAGTAGAGCTCTTCGATCGTGAATGGAATTTAGGCACTGTAGGAATTATCACCGGGCCAGAAAAGGAGCGTTTAAAAAGATGATAATAAATAGGGTTAGAAACGGTAACGTTCTTGGGTAGAGATGTATTCATATGGGTCAATATTGGTTCGATAGATAAAATGAGCCGTTCCATTTTTGAGCCTTCCTAAAACCTTGTATCTCAACTCCCCTATTTCCCTACTTGCAGGTATTTAGAAAACATTTATTCTGATAGCAATAAATTTCTACCAGCAACCAAACTCATTAGATGGCTTGAAGCATAAGCAAATTGTTAGTTCGGTGGTAAAGGTAGAGTGGCGCCTGATTTTCGAACACCACAATTGTGCAAATTAATGGGATGGATGTTCAGTAACCCGCTGGACGAGGAAAAGCGAAAGCAAAGTGCATTTAACAGATTGAAAATAATTGAACTTAGATTAATAGGTGAAAAGTTTTGTCTTGCCTTAGAAAAAATCATATCTCGATATGGCAACTTATAAAAATGGCATTAATAGCCCCTTTAAAGGAAAACCTCAGCTAGCTCTTAATAATTTACGCCTGCTTATTGGCGGCTTTCCTGCATGTTTAGCTACAGTCTGCCTCCATGACGAAGCCGCCCAACCATTACTTTTTGAAGCAATCGGCAAACGACTTCTTTTCACCACCATGTACATTATACCTATAATCTTGCCGGGCGCAAAATTCAATCATCACCTCTCTATCAAATTCTCTGTTTATATCATCAAAAATTATTGGCATTTCTACTTCAGTAAATAAATCCATATTTTTCAGAATACCTCCCCGCAATTCTCCGGGTGGGCCGTCAATTAGCAGGAGGTCAAAAGAAAGCTGCAAAACTTCCGACAAGGCGGATCGATCATACCATCCATCCTTCAGGGGTGCATAAATGCACAGATGCTGGCCAGTCCTCTGATAAGCGTATTTCTCATTATGTTCCACACTTGTTACCCGATAATTATACAGCAGAGCTTCTGTCCCCAATCCCGAACCAAACTCAATAATGGAAGCACCTGCGGGAACTCTAGCTTGTATAAATTCAACTAGCTGTTTTTCAATTGACCAACCGCCTAGCTCGTTACGTTCCACAGCCTCAATCAGCGTGCCTCTAAAACAAGCATATAAATCATCCTGCAAATATTTTTCTGCCAATTCATTTTTAATTAAAAGTTTATTAAGAACTGCCTCTGCTGTAACGAGCCCATTATCATTTAGATACTCTCTCTTCACCAGTTTTAAATAAGCTTCTGCTTCTGCTTTCGACAGGCTAATTGCGAAATTTTGCAACAGCTTGTTCTGAAGCTGAATGGCGTTACATTGCTTGTATTGGTTGAAAAATATTTCTAGTAGTTCGTCTAAATTTGATGTCATACAATCTGCATTTAGCGGTGGAACAAAAATTGAATAAGGCGTTTAAAGATGCTTGTACTTATCGTTAAACTCGCCAAAAAATTTACTTGTATATTGAAGGTTAAAAATTTCAATTTCCATCAATCGGTTGTGCTCCAATCTTTCACCGGATGATAGAGCCAGTCTCTAACACATTCTTCCTTGGCAATTACAGGCCTGTATCGCATTGATCCTTGTTTTAAAACTCCATAAAAATCGTTTCCTGCCGGTTCGTAGAACCTGCTTTCACAATTTCTTAATACGAACCGCCCTTCACCTCCGAAATCATTTACTTTAAATCCGGCCGCATATAAAAGAGTGGGAATTAATATTTCATGGTGCCCACTCCAACCCGATAACAGGGCCTCATCAAGGTAACTTAGGGCTCTGGCTGAGAGCCGGTAAATAGGATTAAAGGATCTGATCCGAATTGCCGGTGCTGGAATATTGTCTTTGTGTCTTAAACTATCCCACCAGTGCCAGCCGGGCTCTTCGCCGATGGTTTTTAAATGACAAGCGAGGAAATCAGAGTTGATTTTACGTGTGTTAAAATATGCAAAAAACGACTCCCATGACTGGCCGTATCGCACGTCATCTTCAATATACCAGTAGTATTTATAGAATGGGTATTTTTTGAAAAATTTTAGTAAAGGGAAGTGATTATTGCCAGGAACTAACGTTTTAGATATGGGTTTATAATCGAGTGAAGAAAGAATGCTATCATCAAAGCAAAATGGATTAAAACGTTCTACTGTTTCGGGTAGCTTGTCTTTAGTATGATGATAAACCAAAAAAGCTTTCAAAGTGCCCTTTGTTTCCTCAGAGAGCTTTCTATATGCATCTAAAACTTTTTCACTTTCTTTATCGGTTAAAAATAGGGCAGCCTCATCAAATAATGATTCCTTTTCGGTTCGAAGCTTGATTTTTTCAGGTGAGTGTATGCTGAGAATATTTGTATCCACCTGATTTAATATGTCAGGAAATAGAGCTTCGTCGAACTTTCTTGCAAATAGCGAACTGCTCTTATTAATTAAATTCCAATCTCTTTCACTAAATATTCTTGGATGAATGAATGGGGGATCCCATTTAATCAAGTGTAAATTACCTCTTCTCAGGTTTTGACTTACCTCCGGCACATTACAATTTAAAAGAGCCGTTTGAAAAAAACTTTCATCCGGAACGGAGACGAACTGATAATATTCTATAAACTCAGGATTTAACTGCAGGAATTGAAATATTATGCTGATTATTTTAACAGGGAACGACATCCATTGAGAGCCTGCATATATTTTCAACTCTTTACTTATAGTTTCGTAGAACGGGAACCGATAGAGTCCTCCACCCTCCCACTTCGGTAAAGGAAGAGGGGAATAGTCAAGAAATATCACATCTGGGTTCGCATTAAAATATGAATTGATATAAACCAGCGGCTTAATCGGATAATCTTGGCCACTTAGCAGCACAACCCGACTTTCGGGAGAAAAATTATCCTGGATATATTCCAATCCATCTAAGGTTGCCTGAACCAATTCGAAACTTCCCCAGTGGCTTGCTCGTCGATTATTTAGGACATAAACAGGCAAACCGTTAATACTATTTATGAAATTATTAACCTCGGGGAGGGGAACACTTTTATCCAGGTGTATTACAAAGTTGCTATTTTCGCAACAGAGTACTTTGATCAATCTTAATACCTGGGTTAGCTTTTTGTGAGCCAAAATTAAATATACGTTCGTCATACTGTAAACAGTGAAAGAGTTTAATGACTAATTTTTGTCTTACTACAACTCCTTATACCGATTTTATATTTCAAGCAAAACTTCACAATTCCGTGGAATATAAAATCAACATATGCTGCGCTCGGACTCTGAGTTTGGTGTTAATCGAAAGACATGGGCTCTCCCATATAAAAGTTGATAATCTTCTTTTTAAAAATGAGTTCATATTTAGCCTTTATAAGCTCGAATTCTGCTAAGTTCATCAGCGTTTGCGCTTGATTCAAACTAATAGAATTTACTAAGCCGGCGCGGTATCGTTGTTCGATTGCGTAGAAAGAAATATAAGAAGCTTCGTAAGTAGATTTAGTAGATAGATAACGGCTTTGGGCTGCTTTTAAATCTACTATGCCCTGGTTTATAATTTTCTTAAGATTGTTGGCCTCCATTTTCTCAGCCAACTGTTTTTCCTGTAAAGCTATTTTTGATTTAGCCACTGCAATGCGACTGACGGAGGCGTTGAAAAGAGGAATAGATAAATTAAGCCCAACAAACTGGTTCAGGTTATCTTTTATCTGGTATCCAAACGGAGCCTTAACATACTGCAAACTATTAGTGTTATTTGTTACAGGACGCAGCCTGGTAGAAGAGTAACCTGTTCCAACACTTGCCTGCACCGATAAAACAGGCAATAATGATAGTCGTGTTATCTCGACATTTTTTGCAGAAGCGAGAACCTGGTATCGAGCGGCATCAACCGACGGATATCTTTGTACTGCTTTATCGAATACTTCTGACGCCGAATATTTGATATCCAAGGCCTCTAAGTCGTCAACAGAAGGGCTGATGACTTTAAATATAAAGTCGGAATCTTTCTCCATCAGCTGTGCTAAGGCTAGATTAGAAGAATTCAATTGATTCTCAATATTACTAACATTTAGTTTTGCAACGGCAACCTGTGCCTTGCTTTGAGATATGTCAACAAGAGTTTTGTTTCCCACCTCAAACTGTTTTTGCTCCTGCTCCAGCATCCGCGTTGCTAACTCCAATTGCTGTATACTTGCCTTCAGCAAGTCTTGATTATAAAGAATTTGAAAATAAACGGAGATTACCTGGATGCTGAGATCATTCTCAACTTTCCTGGTGGTACTTTTATTAGAATCAAATACTAGTTTATCCAGACTAATCTGCTTTAATTTTTGCGAAGTCTGGAAAAGAGGTACACTGGTGGATATTGTCCCAAAAGATGAAGCAATTTGCGTATTATAAAACTCAAAGGAATAAGGATCCTGGTTTCTTCCGAAACTGAAATTTAAGCCGGTGTTGGCATTTAATGTAGGAAATAAAGCAAGTTTCGAAGATTTTACATTCAGCTCTGACAACTTCTCTCCGAGTCGGGACTGTTTTACCTGCAGGTTATTTTTTAATGCCGAGTCTATCGCCTGTTGTAGACTCATAGTATGCTGTGAGTGCGCGCTATAGAAATACAACAAACCAAGCATCAAAGAAAATAAAGTTTTCAAGTAACTTTTACTTACATGAGTTGACACCGAATTCGCAATTATCATTTTGGTTGTTGATCAAGGCTGTGCAGAAATACATTACGAAGGATACATTTAAGTAATTGCCTCATATTTTCAGTAAAACCTAAGTGGGCATCAATTAACGAAGTGAGTATAACCACCCCAGGCTTTTTGCTTTTTTGACAGGCTACGATTTCTTCTTCGCAAGCATAAAGCCATTGCTGTAACCAGGGTGCATCCCTCAACAGCACTTGTTCCTCACTTTGCATTACATCCCTGGATATTTCCTCAAAAAGTTCCCTATTTTCTTCGTAGCTCGTCTCGAAGATCTTGTCATCAATACCATGGCTCGGCTTACAGTTAAGCCTGATATACTCATCGACTGCATCAGATCCATTTATTCGTTCATACTTCCTCAATACTCCTAAATACAGGTAAAAGGCAAGTGTAACAATGCTTTCGTTATCTATTTCATCATCACATAAAGCATCTATTATTGTCCTGGATAAGATGCCCGACAAAAGGCAGGTTTCAGATTTGCCTCTGTATAGCCCAAACTGAATACTATTGCAAGGAAAAGGTAAAAAAATACCGTTAAGCGGTAATTTTATTGATGCCGACGGTAAGTCATTCCGACGAAAAAAAAGTTTAAAGTATTCATCGGCATCTTTAGCCAGTTGATCTGCCTGTTCCGTAAGACAACTAATTGCAAAGCGGATATTCTCGCCGCTTTCATAATTGAATTCGATCGAATACCCGGCAATACAGGGTATTTTCTCATCAAGGAACTGTTTTATTCCCTTTTTTAAAACAAAGTTCCAGGCATTTTTTTTACAAAACAAAGAGAAAGATAGGTTACTGTAATTTTTCATTATGATGGCTAGTATTGTTTAACCCGTAGTTTTTATACACCATTGCCTGTCCATATCTATTGTTGGTATTTACCATTACCTGTTTTTGCTCAAGATTTCGCTCCATTATGCTTCTATTGTTATAGAAATAGTTGAAACTCAACAACGAGTTCTGGGTATCGGAGTCTTCGAGAAGATAAAACATGTTACCCGATTCAAGCTCCCTGAGCTCCTTTATTCCTTGGCAGAATTGCATGATAATTTCATGGCCGGTTCCATTTGACAGAACAAAAAGATCGTCTCCGTTTTTTTGCCATACTCCTTTTGTCCAAAACTCTTCAACCAGATTAAATTCAAAACGTTTTTCAGGCGGCAAATAAGCAGAACGGTAATCATTTGAACGAATAGCATAATTATCTACAACCGTTCCTTTATGGTAAGTGTTGTTCGTGTAAAGAAATAAAAGGCCAGATAAAGAAGAGCTTAAATAATTGATATAAATACCCTTCAAATCTTCTCCGTCTTTTTTTAAGGTATATCTCTCTTCCTCACCATGAGGGATGAAATTCAAATAAGAAAAATCTTCTATGAAAACTCTTCTGCAGCCATCAAGCTCGAGCCTGTTTACAAAATCCCAATCCTCAAAACCATAGTGATCCATTCTTTCATCAAACCCCCGAACCCGCAAAAAATCTTCTTTACGAACGCATACCTTACCAAACACATCCTTGGAAGGGTTATAGTCTGTCTTTACTTTGAAATAATCTACCGTTGTAAGTACCATCCTATCGTATTTATTAAACTGCCCGTTTACATATTTCGCAAAGCCAGGGCCTGTAAAATGATCGGCATTGATATTACAGAGGATATCGCCAGAAGCCAGTGTGAAAGCGAGATTTTTAGAGTGACTATGGCTAAATGTTTCTGGATCAGGGGTGCGATAGTAAACTATTTTGCCTGAAGAGATATACTGTTCGAAATTTTCCTTTATCCATTCGTCCATACCGTCCCTTGAATTATAATTGATAATTATGAATTCCAGATCCAGGTAATCCTCGTTATCCTTAATGTTTTGCAGCAACGTCTTTTTCAGATGATGCAAACGGTTCATACAAACGATACAAAAGGCTATACGAAACTTTTTCATATTTTAAGCTATTCAATCCCTTTAATTAAATTTCTGAACAGCCTATTTAAGAAGCTAACTCTTTCTGTAATAATTTCCGCATCGGCTGTCATCCCGTTTTTTAGATGTATAGGTTTTCGAAGGTTAGATGCTTTAAATTGGAAGGTGACCCGTGATATAAACACACTATCTTTATAAGGAATATCGGCGACCGACGCCAGCTTACCTCTTAAGATGCCAAATTCTTCATACGGGAAGCCCTTTAATTTTATCAAAACCTCCTGGCCTCGTCGTACCTTTCCGATATTGTACTGGGGGATATAAATAACTCCGAAAAAATTGGTATTTCCGGGGTTAATATAAAACACCTCCTGGTTGTTACTCACAAACTGGTTTTCCTGAAGTATACTTAAAAATGTGACTTTTCCTGATTGAGATGCACTTAGTACATATTTGCTTTTCCAATTTTCAATCTCACTAATTTGATTATTAAGAGCTTGCAGAAAAGAAGATTTAGCTACATCAATCTGATTATTCAATTCTGTTATTTCTTTTTCCTTAGCTGAATAGCTAATCTCGTTATTTACAAGTGCGGCTTCTGTCTGTTGAAGCGGTAGTGCGCTTGCCAATAGTTTCGCCTCTTCTCTCTTTAGTTCCATCCGGGCTTCAACCTTTTGTTCATACAGGTGTTTGTGCATTTCATACTCCTGTTTAGCGAGTTCATATTCTTTTAAATGCAGCTGTCTTTGAGCCTGCAAATTTTGTCGTTGCCGCAAAATATTTTTTAGATCGTCCTGGAAGTAGCGCTTCTTTTTTAAATAAAATCCGTTCGAAACAGCTGCGATATAAGTTAAATAAGACTGATAAAAAGTTTGATAAGAACTCTGAAGCTCTCCTAACTCAACTAAGGCCGGATCATTCAAATAGGATGCAGTTAAAAGAGACACATCATTTATAAGGAGCGAATTTCTTACCTGTTTCAACTGGGTTAAAGCTGTCAGAACCCTCTTGTGATCGCCCGTGCTTTCAAGAAAAGCCAAGGCATCTCCTTTCTTCACCATTTGGTTATCAAGCACCAATAACTTTACTAATTTCCCTGAGATCCTCGCAACTACCGGTTTCGGCGCATCAACCGACGATACTTTCAGTTCTGTTCTAACGATATCCGGGTACTTAATTACGGCCGAAGCTCCTAGAATTAGAAGTAGTATTGTAAATAATACAAACATTCCCCAACGAAATAACCACGAAGGAGGGGCTGTAATAATCTCCTGCATTTCACTTTGGTAAGAATCGAGCTCAGCCTGGGAAAGCTCTTCTGAAAGTGAATTTCTATTCTCTAAGGCTCCTTCTCCGACAGAACTTAATTTTTCATCATCCTTTATAGCAGGGGATGGTGCAGGGCTTATTGGCAGAGTCTTATCTTGTCTGTTTACTTGCGTTTGTTCCGATTTCCCCGGTGCAAATGGAGCCAAAGGCTCAGCTGCAGCAGGTGGGCAGCTTTGGTTGCCTACAGAAGGTGGAATTGAACCGACTTCTCCGTCAGGCTGTTTCAAAAACTCCTGAACTTCCATTTCATTCGAGAAAACAGTAGAACCCTCTAACGTCCCTTCCATAATTTTTTCTGATTCACCGTCGGTTACTGACATCGTTATTGTTGTAAATATGATTGACGTTATATTGGCATCTTATTCAACACCAAGCTCAAGCTGGTTCTTAACAAGGCCAAAATATTTTCCTTTCAACCTGCTCAGTTCAAAGTGAGTACCTTGTTCAATTATTTTCCCTTTATCTAATACAATGATATTATCCGCATGACGTACCGTGCTTAATCGGTGAGCAACCACAACAACGGTTCTCCCTGAAAAAAACTCTTCGAGATTATCCATAATTGCTTTTTCATTATTAGCGTCGAGAGAATTCGTAGCCTCATCAAAGAATATATAGTGGGGATCTTTATATACAGCCCTGGCAATAAACAACCTTTGTTTCTGTCCCTGGCTAATTCCATTACCGCCTGCCCCAATAAGTGTATTTAATCCAAGCGGCAACTGATCTATAAAGTCTTTAATGTTCGCTACTTTTATGGCATGGTTCAGCTTTTCCCGGTCGGGATACTCATCTCCTACCGCTATATTGCCAGCAATTGTATCTGAAAAAATAAACCCCTCCTGCATTACTATCCCACATTGCCGGCGCCATTCTTTAAAGCTTAGCTGGTTCAATTTCATTTCTCCTACCCTTATTTCTCCCCTCTCTGCCTCGTAAAAGCGTAATAAAAGTTTGAGTATTGTGGTTTTCCCGCTACCGCTTAACCCAACTATAGCGGTTGTTTTACCCTCTGGAATGTAAAGGCCTACATCTTCTAAAACCGGATCATTCCCGGCACCGGGATATCGAAAAGTAAGGTTATTTATGGTGATACTTTTATTGTTTGGCAACGCATAGTTCCAATGCTTGTCCTGAGATTCTTCATCTGGCATCCCATGCACCTCGTTTAATCTCTCCAGACTGATTTTAGCGTCTTGATAAGCCTGGATAGACCCTAATAGTTGTTCTATAGGTGCGTTTAACTGTCCTGCCATATACTGAACAGCCATCATGGCCCCAAGTGTAAGGTCGCCTTCAATGACTGCTTTAGCGCTTAAAAAAGTAATAAGAATATTTTTTCCCTGGTTTATGAAACTTGCACCGGCTTGCTGATACTGATTTAATGCCAGGCTTTTCATACTAAATTTAAATAAAGAGGCCTGAATGTTTTCCCATTGCCAACGTTTCTGTTGCTCACAATTATGAAGCTTGATCTCCTGGATACCAGTAATAAGTTCAACCATATTACTTTGATTACTTGAGGAGCTGTCAAATCTTTTCTGATCCAGATCGCGCCGCCTTTTCATAAATACAAAAATCCAGGCGGCATAAAGTATAGTACTAAAGAGGAAAATAAGAACAATAGTGGTGTGATACAGGGAAAGTACAACAGCATAAACCAATAGGTTGACTGCCGAAAACAGAGTATTTAAAGTAGTTCCCGTAAGAAAACCTTCGATACGTTTGTGATCATTCATCCGTTGCATGATGTCTCCCGTTCTCTTAGAATCAAAGAACCCCATTGGAAGCCGCATCAGCTTGGCTAGAAAATCTGTAAGAATTGATACGTTTATCCTCGCCGTAACATGAAGCATTATCCATGAACGAATAAAATCCACACTCATGGTTCCGAGAAATAACATTACTTGGGCAACCAGAATCAGATGTATGAAGTTCAGATTTCTCGTATTTATTCCGGTATCTACAATGGATTGCGTTAGAAAAGGAGCAATAAGTTGTAGTAAGCTACCAATTGCCAAGCCTAAAAATAGTTGAAATATTAACCGCTTATATGTTTTACAGTAACTGAAAAGTATATTCCAGTTCAAGCCCTGCGACTTATCCCCCTCATCTTTATAAAAGTCAGGTGTCGGACTCAGAAGCAGTGCAATGCCATCATTCGTGCGCTTTTGCCCAAGCCAGTTATTGATAAATTCCTTTTCCGTATAGTTAATTAAGCCATGAGAAGGGTCTGATATGTAATACTTGCCATTTTTTACTTTATAGAGCACTACAAAGTGCCGCTGGTGCCAATGTAAAATACAAGGCAGATTAGCTTCCTGGAGAGACTGGAGTCCCGTTTTAACACCTAAAGATCTAAATCCTATCTTCTCAGCGGCCTCACTAATTCCGAGCAAGGAAACACCAATCTTGCTGATGTTACAAAGTTCGCGCAGGCGCTGGATACTGTAACCGCGGCCATAATGTTTAGCGATAATGCGTAAACAGGTAGGGCCACAATCCATTTGATCATGTTGTTTATAGTGGGGAAACTTCAAGGATTTATTGGTAGTATGTGAGTTATGAAAAATGAGGAAGAAACAGTCTGCGGGGAATAAACCACCACAGACTGTTATGATTGCTTAGCAAGAAGTTAGAGTGGCCCCTGATACACAAGTACAACTGCTTGTACATGTAACACATTCGCTACAATTACTAGTACCAGACCAGCAACATTTATATTTAGAGCCGTAACCACCATAGTCTCCTCCCAATACCTTTTTCATTTGCTCTTTTGTTAACATCTCTTTAATACTGTCTAGTTTTAAATTAAGTTTTTTCATTAATTTGTAAATTAAAGTTTATACTTCTTTTATTCGGGTTCAGTTTTCCCTATCTGTTTTCAAAGACAGACAACTTATTGTTGGCCAAACAATTTTGTGAATGCTTATATATGTCTATATAAAGTATTTAATGTCTTCAAGTTGCCAGGGAGCGGGAAGCTGATACCCGTTTAAAAACACAGTGGGTGTGCCTTTAACGTCTGCCATCTTACACCAGTCATTATATTTTTCCAATATCACCTTAGCATCTTTTTTTTCCTCGGCAGGATAAGCTTTTTTCCAGCTGTCAAGATCTTTATATTTACCCTCATACCATTCGTGAACCGCTTGCTCCAGGCGGCCGGAATCAGAGTCCTTCAATGAAAGTAGGTGCTTTACTATCTTGGTTGCATAATCATTATCTTCATTCATTACAGCAAACACAAGCTGTAATTTAAAATTATCTCTTTCTAACTGCCACTGATGTAAAAGCTTGTGTACCTCAGCACATGGTTCGCAAGTAGGGCTTGAGACAAGCGTTATCATATGTTCTGCTTCTGGATTACCAAGCAAAACAGACTGGGTTAATTCTGGAAAAACGTGATGAGGCTGCTCCTTTAAGGTTGAGAAAAATAGGGCTTTGTTGTATTTGAACTTTTTCAATTGACTGCTTAAAGCATGGCTCCTTGCAGACTCTTCTATTAATGGCTTAATTGAAGCCCATAGAAAAACCGGGACAGAGAACTCTATACTGATATTTATAATTTCCTTAAGAGATGGAACATTTAGAGGCATTATCCAAAAAGGAGAGAAAGCGAAAAATTCTAACCAGAAAAGAGCCTGAATAGCACAGCAGAAAACACACCATTGTCTCGCTATTTGCCACTGGTAATATATTGAGTAGAAGGTATAAGGCAAACATAAAACACTGATATAGGCGAGAAGCTGCAGGGAGGCAGCAGACTGAGTATTAAATAGTAAGGTTAACCAACTTCCCGTATAGTAAAACAAGCCAACCTCCGACCAGCTTAAGTAATCAGTTACCTTAGCAGCCTTTGAAGTCAGAATAGCATTACAATCGTTATTATGTCCGCTACAGATACGTTGTGTAAATGAATTATTAGAATCAAAGCTGTGCACCATTAATAGAACTGCAGTAATCAATCCCGTGGTTTTTAATATGGCTATCAAAGCAATTGGCCAGGTTAAATTTTCCGTTAGGGGTGAATACTGAAACAATGCACAGAGGAATAATACTATAAAGCCTGATAGAAAAAACGGAAAACGAAACTTCTTAATAGCTTCTTTACGCCTTTTCTCTCTAAAGTCCATTTCTCCAGCGTCTTGGTCGAATTGGGCAATAAGAACGTTTCCTGAAAAAATGTTTTTGAAGTCTTCTATAGAAATTTTGTAATTACTCCACCGCTCATTAGACACATAAACATTCTCACCATCCCTCCTATTCACAACTGCAAATTCTCCGTTATTAGATGATAAATGCACTATACAAGGTGTTGGCAATTCACTCAAAGTTTCCGCCGATATATTAAAGGCTCCATTGGGTACTTTCCAGTAGTTTAACAAATCATTAATTGCAAAAAGACTTGATTGTTCCGGATGTTTTTGCAGCTCATTAACAACACTTGCTTCTGTAACGGGAATATTAAGCCCCTCGAGAATATTAATTAAAACTGAAGCTGTATTGTCCTTTTTCATATTAGTAATATAGGGTAACGATGTTAAATAGAAATTCAAAATGCTGTTTAACTGATATACGGTAATGATTTCCGAACTAAGACAGAGTCTTTATTTCTAAACCAAAAGAGCATATCAATACCTGTCCGGGTAAGAGCCCGACGGGGCAAACACGGCAGTAATGTAGTCTAAGAAAATATTCTTTTATTGTCAGTGAAAGGACCGAAAGTGTTTTTTTAGGGATATGTAATAATGTACAATTAGTTGTTCTTCTTGAGGATGCTCCATGTTGTGCTGGTGAGCTCGTTTAAAATCTAAATTAATTTTAAAAACAAAACACATAGGTATAATAATTTAGGTAAAAGGTAAATGTAATTTCGTAGGCCTATAATTGTCATTTCGACAACGACTAAAGTAAAATGTTTTTTTTAGAAATTTAAAAAAAAATTAAAAAATTAACATTTAGAAAGATATTTAGGAATAAAGTTATATATATGATATAAAAATCCCTGTTACTTTAACAACATTTATAACTTAGAAGAAACAAAATCAACAGCAACCAATTAATACCTACACACAAGAAAAATTTTTGACAATCTTTTTTTCACCTATTATGAATAAACATCTTCTGTTATCCTCCCTATCTTGTCTATTTGGATTCTTACTATCTTGTAATGAAGCAGTCAATAGTAAGATCACAAGTAAACACAAACAAAATATAGTAAGTGAAAAACCGGCCCCTATAAAGGCTATTGACCCATATGCATTATCCAAAGACTTTTCGAACTGGTATAACTATACTTATCTGCAGATTCGCCTTGCCCAAGATTTTACTGGCCTAAATGCTGACTCCAGTCGCATAGATAAGAGCAATTTCTTACAACAATTAATATCCGGCCATTATATCCCTATAAAAATAACCTCTACCGGCCTACCTGTTTACAAATTATATCGCGTTAATGGCTTACAAGAAAGCGTACGCAGCACATTAAAGCAGATGGCTTCAACCGAGTTAGCTCATTTCAATATGGAAGGGAAAGATTTTCCAGCATTTAACTTCTCGGATGTAAATGGACATCCTTATACATCTAAAGAAACGAGAGGACGGCTGGTATTATGGAAGTGCTGGTTTATTCGTTGCATTGCCTGTGTTAAAGAGTTTCCAGAATTGAATGAATTAGTAGATCAATACAAAGACAGAAAAGACATTTTATTTATAAGCCTGGCAATAGATAAAAAAGAAGACCTAATCCCGTTTCTCAAGAAAAATCCTTTTAAATATGCCGTAATCCCAGAAAAAGGGCCATTCATGGAAAATCAATTATCAATAGGAATTTATCCCACGCACATTCTGGCCGGCCCAGATGGCGAAATTCTTAAGGTAACTAATTCAATTGAAGATCTAAAACCATTTTTAATAAAATACGCCAGTCACGGAACAGTGGGAATTGATAAATCTTTGCCGCACTAATTGAGCGCAATATTCAGTGTAGTATGGATTTCCGAAATATCTCCAGCGTTTTTATAATAAAGTCTTTCACTCATTCTTTTCACTTGAATTTTTCATTGCTGCGATATACTCGGATGGAAGCATATTATACCTTTCTTTAAACGTTCTGGCAAAATGGTTGGGAGTACCAAAACCTACCATATAGCAAATCTCGGCTATAGTTTTATTGCTTTTTTCCATTAATGTTACCGCTTTCTCCAATTTAACAGATCTTATAAAATCAACCGGTGTTTTACCCGTAACGCTTAAACATTTTTTATACAATGAAACCCTGCTCATTCCTACGTATTTACTCAAATCTTCTACCGATAATTTCTGATTCTGGATATTCTCTTCAATGTACAGTAATATCGTGTTAAGAAATTTCTCATCCTCCGATACAATTTCCATTTCCGGAACCTGCACACTAATTTGCCTGGTATAGGTTTTTTTAAACGTTTGATGAAGAATCAGCAAATTCTTGATTTTAGAATGTAAAATTTCAAAATTAAAAGGCTTGGTCATGTAATCATTTGCTCCTGTTTCCAATCCTTTTATCTGTTCCTCTTCGGCAGTCAAAGCGGTTAATAAAATGATCGGGATATGTTTGGTCCTTTTATCTGACTTTAATTTCTTGCACAGCTCTATACCATCCATTTCAGGCATACTTATATCGCTTACAATCAGTTGGGGATGCAGGGCAAGTGCCTTTTGCCACCCTTCCCTGCCATTTGAAGCTTCTAAAACCTTAAAAGAGGACCTTAAGTTATCTTTCAGATAGAATCTAAAGTCCTCATTATCTTCAACCAACAAAACAAGAGGTGCATTCCTTTTAGCCTCGAGCTTATCAACAGACTTTTTTTCTTCAGTCTGCTCGTATGTATCTTCAATATTCTCCCAAACAGCAACTTCCGAATTTTCCGTCTTCTCCACCTGCTCTAAAATCTTCGAAGAAGAAAGTTGCAGGCGTACTGTAAAACAACTTCCCAACCCAGGTTCACTTTCAACAAGCACTTCCCCTCCATGCATCTTCGCAAACTCTTTGGTAATAGAAAGGCCGATCCCGGTTCCTTGATTAATAATGGAAGTGGAGGTTTCATTTTGAAAGAATCGTTCAAAGATTATTTCTTGCTTGTCTTTCGGAATTCCGATCCCTGAATCTTTAACTTTTAACTCCAGTAAAACTTTGCTATCTTCTTCCTGAAGGGGTACCTTCTGCAATTCAACACTTACCCTACCTCCTGATGGTGTAAACTTAAATGCGTTTGATAATAGATTAAATAATATCCTTTCTATCTTATCGTGATCAAACAATACGTGCAAATTTTCAATTGAACTATTAAAAGCCAATGTTATCTGCTTTCTTTCTGCCAGGTCAAAAAAAGCATCAGTGGCATCTCTAATAAAAGAGATAATCTCGCCTTCGCTCTTATGTAACCTTAACTCCTGTTCCTCCATCTTACGAAAGTCAAGTAGTTGATTTACAAGATTCAACAATCGTCTTGCATTTCTTTTGACCATTGACAATTGCCCATTTCTTTGATTTTCTTTTGACTCACTCAAAAGTTTCTCCACCGGAGCCAGAATCAACGATATCGGAGTTCTGAACTCATGGCTCAGATTTGTCAGGAATTTAATTTTTAATGAATCAAGTTCGCGTAACCTTTCAACTTCCTTACGCTCTTGTTCCAAGGCAAATTCTTGCCTTAACTTTTTTATCCCCCTGCTCCGGATAAACAACAATAAAAAGCCACTTGCCAGGATGTATAGAATATATGCCCATGTTGTGCGCCAGAAAGGAGGTAAAATGGTGATTTTCAGTTGAGACTCTGCTAACGGTATTGGATCGTTTCCGTTAAAAGCTTTTACATGAAATGTATACTCTCCTGGATCAAGATTAGTAAAGGTCGCCTTGCGCGTTTCTGGAGATGCCGTAAGCCAGCGATTATCGAATCCTTCTAAACTATATTTATAAGTAACTCTTTCACGATTGAAATAATTGAGCAGCGCAAATTTGATTGAAAAAATGTTTTCTTTATAAGTAAGCGTTAAATTCTTAAGCTCTGTTATCGTTTCGGGAAGAATAATATGGCCATTAATGCTTTCACCCACTCGTATGCTATGGTTAAACATCTCTAAGCCTGTCATTACCAAAACAGAAGGGCGCTTTTCGTTATTGATTTGGCCCGGCCTGAAAATATTGAAGCCATTTGTCCCTCCAAAAATAAATTCGCCGGCTTTAGTTTTACATACAGCATTAAAATTAAATGGAGTACCCTGCAGCCCGTCGGCTTCATTGTATTTGCTGTACCTGAATTTATAGGCTTTCCCTTCAGCAACTACAGATATTTTGTAAAGCCCCTTTCGCGAACTGTACCAGATATTCTGATCTTCGTCTTCCAGAAGCTCGAACACAGTATTTTCCGGCAAGCCAACTTCCTCGGTTAAATTATTGAACCTCCTGGTTATGGGATTATATATACTTATACCCGCCCGGGTGCCTATCCACATCCACCCCCTGCCATCTTCAATAATTGAATTGACATTATTGTGTATTAAGCTATTTGTATCCTTACTATTACTTTTTAAATAGCTAAATGCGAAGGTTTTAGAATTTAGAATACCAACTCCTCCGGTGGTGCCAATCCAAATATTTTTGTTTCTATCTTCGTATAGACAAGAAGCGAGATAAGAATCTAAGGTGTTTTTAACCGATGGATTAAAGTGTTTAAACCTTTTGGTGCTCCGGTCAAATAAATTTAACCCACCGTGTAAAGTTCCAATCCAAAGCCTGTTGGAAGAATCCTCTAAGAGGGAATAAATCCGATTATCTGAAATGCTGGAGGGATCTGAGCTAGGCTTGTAATGGGTAAATTTTTTTCCGTCAAAAGAATCAAGTCCGCCTAAATAGGTTCCAATCCACAAAATGCCCGAATGATCGATGCAAAGGCTTACTACAATATCACTACTCAAGGAATTATCGTTTGAGGGATTATTGCGATAGGCTGTAATAGCACCGGTACTTCTATTTAAATATAGCAAGCCAGCGCCGTTTGTTCCAATCCACAAATTACCATTTCTGTCTTCTGCAAATGAATTAACATCCTTATATATGGAGTTTTTTCCGGTTAAATACTGATTCCGCGGGAACTTAAAGATGCTTTTATGATAGTAACAGACTCCTTTTTTAAAGGTGCCGATCCAGATTATCCCATTGTTGTCTTTATATAACGCTGCAATGCTGTTCTGCGTTAAGCCTCTCGGGTCATCTTCTTTACTTAAAATATAACTTATTTTGAAAGTCTGTTTATCTAAAATATTAATTCCGCCATGATCCGTGCCTATCCAGATACTTCCATCGTCGCCATCGACTATATAACTTATACTATTCGAACTTAGGCCCGAATGATCCTGTTTCTTTCCGAAATAATTGAAAGTGCTACTTGCTGCATTAAGGTAATAGAGCCCAAACGGGCTAGTTATACTATAAATAAAAATATTGCCTTGGGAATCATGGCCGAGATTGAAATACTTTTCCTGCCCTGCGAAACGCTTGTTTATTTCAAAGTATCTTTTTGTGACCCTCTGTTCCTTTAAGTTAAACTTATCCAGAACGCCGCTGGTATAAATAACCCACAAATTACCTTTCAGGTCATCCATAAAATAGCTTATCCGATTGGAGTATAAAGAGTGTGCTATCCCACCTTTATGAGCATACCGGGTGGTTGTATTACTTTTCGCATCATAACAAAAAATGCCTTGGTTTTCAATGAGAAAATAGTACCTGCCCTGCTCATTAGTTTGTATATCTACAAGGTATCCGCCCGGGATGCTATATTTTTTAAAGTGTTTATCCTGAAATCGCTCAAATTTTTCTGTTAAAGGATCATAAATAATGAAACCACTACTGGATTTAATCCACAAATGTTTCTCCGGCCCCTCCAATATGTTTGAAATAAAATCATCCGGTAGACTGGTACTATCCTTCAAATTATGCTTAAATACCTTAAATTCATGTCCATCGTAGCGATTAAGGCCAGCGAGGGTACCAAACCACATAAATCCTTTGTGATCTTTATATATTGTATGTACCTCATTATCTGATAAACCGTCAGAAATATCCAGATGAGAAAACTGGTATGAATTTTCCTGAGCCAGAAGAGAATTGCACAGTATGAATGTGCTTATTAAAATTAAAACACGGAACATATATTTTCTACTCAATACAGAATCATTATCGGAAGTCCAATAATTAAAAATGAAATCGTTATGAGGCTGGTTGTTATAGCTTGATTATTTACGAAATATAAGGAATTATTCGGCCACATCAACACTGCCTAAAAAAATCTATCTAAAATCAAACTTAGATCCTATGTGAAATTTATCTGATCATTTGTTTATACTTCTTTCTGCAGCCCCCTCCTGATTCCATCCGCATCTTGGAACCACCCATCATCGCAATTTTAATTTCACCAATAAGCACAAGCTCAGTCCAATATCACTATTTAAGCAGGGCGTTTACGTTTACCGATTAGTAGGGTTCCTAAAACTATTTGCCCAGATTATAGATTTCATGATTAAGAAACGAACCGTTAGTGACGGCTTGTTCCAGTTGAAGTAATTTTACTATCCTTAGCCACTAACTCGCTCCATACCAATACACCTGCAGGTTTCAATACTTTCTCTCCAACAAAGATTTTAGAAGTCCCGGGAATATTCATGGTATACTCTTGGGAAGAATAATTCACAGCCATATAAAAACCATCTCTCCAGTATACATAAACCCCTGGCGGATAATCTTCTGTACTTGCCCCGGTGTTTGTATAAAGGTCGCGTAATACATCCTTTTCCAGGTTTGAATCATCAGTATCTACGCCAATATATGTTACAGAACCTTTACCAATTTTGTGTTTTACAACAGCCGCTTTTCCTTTATAAAACTGGTTGTCGTACGTTGCCAGTACTTCGGTATTTTTTTCAGGCACAAGCAAATCTGCCCAGTTGTTCCAATGGTAATGTTTTGATTTCATTAGTACATCACCTTTGGCATAAGCTGAAAGCATATCGGTTGCTTTAACCTGAGCTCCGATAAGGCCGGATATTGGTGCGGCGAGCTTACCTTCCCAGAAATGCCCGTTGCGGTCTTTTGTTGCTGTTCTGCAAGTAATAATTAAATGCCCGCCATTGGCCACATAATCGTTCCATTTCTTCACTAAAGCAGAATCTACCATTTCATAAGCAGGAACAATTACCACCTTATATTTCGACAAATCAGAGCTTTCTGGTATTACATCAACCGGGGCTCCCATAGACTTTGCCATTTCTAGGAACTTAACAGGATAATTCCACGTGTCCCACTGCCAGGTTTGTTTCTGCCTGTCAATAGTCCAGTAATTTTCCAGGTTCCAAAGGATTGCGGTTGATCTGGCCGCCAGCTTTTCAGGCATTTTAGCCCCTGGCTTATATTGTTTCCGCAGCTCTTTTATTTCTTTTATGAATTGCATATACTCCTCTCCTCCAGGCGAAGGTGTAACGCCATCTGTAAGCATGATACCTGCATGATATTGTTCTGCGCTGTATAAAATCTGACGGAAGCGGTAAGAACAGGCGATTTTTCCGCCTGCCGCGAATGAATGATATAGCCACATACGTACAGTTCCTGGTATTAGAAGCGGGTTATAGCCACCCCAGTTAACCGGCCCGGGCTGCATTTCCATTACGCCTGACACTCCTCCAACAGATTTAAAATATTCGGCAGCAAATAGAACAACTTTACTATTTCCTAATCTGAAGCCCTGATCGCCGATGTTATCGCTGCCACCATTGGGATAAGCAGTATAAGCAGCAAAATCGAGTTTCTTTGTCCGTCTCGGGTCAGAACCGGGAGAAATAGCTGTATAGTTGGTAGTTATATATTGATCTTTTGAAATGTGGTTCCGCAAAACGCCTGCCTGAAAATCTAGGAATTCGGCCTGTGCATCTGCAGTATAGCGCTTAAAATCGAGGATGGCATGAGGATTGTTGCCCCACCAGCCTACTAAGTTGGTATTGGGGATAATAACCTGATCGAAATTATTGAACCATTGGCTCCAGAAGGCTGTCCCCCAAGCCTCATTCAAGGCATCGACGGTTTTATATTTATTTTTCAACCAGGTCCTGAAAGCTTCCTGCGATGAAGGACTATAGTCGGGAATCGCCGGAGGCTCATTATCGATTTGCCATCCGGTTACATTTTTATTCTGTCCGTAGCGTTTGGCCATTTCGGTAACGATTTTACCAACGAACATGCGGTACTTGGGGTTAGCGATAGAGCCTAAACCTCGCGTGCCATTCTCTGCACGGATGTAATGGCCGTCCATGCTAAAGGTTTCGGGGTATTTTACACGCATCCAAGTCGGCGTAGTTGACGAAGTGGTACACATGACTACTTTCAGGTTATATTTTGCACAAAGGTTCACCACTTTATCAAGCCAGGCAAAATCAAACTTTCCCTCTTCTGGCTCCATTTTATACCAGGCAAATTCGGACAGGTGGACAAACTCGAAACCCATATCGGATATATTCTTGATATCGCGCTCCCACTGGGCTTCCTTCCAATGCTCGGGATAGTAATATATCCCGGTTGTAACAAGGTCTTTTTCGG
>Ga0307408_100000939_pt1 | contig 22685 bp, 19 predicted proteins | sample 322Cmetagenome_FD_202116 | JGI IMG/M metagenome (GOLD analysis project Ga0307408, IMG submission 202116) | Maize rhizosphere microbial communities from greenhouse at UC Davis, California, United States - 322HYB-C-3 | ecosystem: Host-associated > Plants > Roots > Rhizosphere > Soil | place... | reverse complement strand
TTCCGTGCTGGGCGTAGTAGTCGCAGCTGGCCCATTCGAAGGGGTGCAGCTGCAGTTCAAAGCCAAAGCGGGCGGCGGCGGCCTGCACCACGCGCAGGCCTTCGGGCATGACTTCCTTGCCGATGCCATCTCCGGGGAGGACGGCGATGCGGAAGATCGGGTTCATGGACGGTGCTCCTTTCTGGTGGCAGTCATCAGGCAGGACTCATGCGGCGAGGGCCAGGGGCGCGGCCGCGCGGGTGGCCTGCTGGTCGCGCTCCTCCAGCCAGCCTTGGCGCAGCTCAGGCACCGAGGCAGCCAACAGTTCGTAGTACGGGTGGTGCGGGCCGCGGTCAAAGTCAGCGCGCGCCACCTGATCGAGCTTGCGACCGTGCTGCATGACGATGATTTCGTCGCACACGGCGCGCACGGTGTGCAGGTCGTGGCTGATGAACAGGTACGACACGCCCAGCTCGCGGCGCAGGTCGGCCATCAGGTCCAGCACGGCGGCGCCCACCACGGTGTCCAACGCCGAGGTCACTTCGTCGCACAGGATCAGGTCGGGCTCGGCCGCCAGCGCGCGCGCCAGATTCACACGCTGCTTCTGCCCGCCAGACAGGCCGCCGGGCAGGCGCGGGGCCACTGAATGCGGAAGCCGCACCAGGTCCAGCAGTTCGTGAATGCGACGCTGCAGCGCGGGCCCCTGCAGGCCCTTGTAGAACTGCAACGGTCGCGCCAGGATGCGCTCGATGGTTTGCGAGGGGTTCAGCGCCGTGTCCGCCATCTGGAACACGATCTGGATCTGCCGCAAATCCTCCTTGCTGCGCTGGCGCAGGTCGGGCTTGAGCGCATGGCCCTTGAAGAGCATGCTGCCCTTGCAGGGCGCGATGAGCCCCGCCACCGCCCGCGCCAGCGTGGTCTTGCCCGACCCGGATTCGCCGATGACCCCAATGGCCTGGCCCCGGTAGAGCTTGAAGTTGATGTCTTCCAGGATCAGCGCGGAAGGCTGGCCCTGCGCGTCGACCGGGCCGTAACCGGCCGAGAGTTCGCGCACCTCCAGCAGCAGTTCGCCCTCGCCCTTGCAGTGCTCGGCGGCACGCGGCGCAGGGCGGGCCGCAGCCAGCAGGCTTTGGGTGTACTCGTGTGCGGGCTGCGCCAGGATCTGCGCGGTGGAATTCACCTCCTGCATCTGGCCACCGCGCAGCACCAGGATGTGGTCCGCCATCTGTGCCACCACGGCCAGGTCGTGGCTCACGTACACGGCCGTGGCGCGGCGCTCGCGCACCACGCGGCGGAAGGCACGCAGCACCTCGATCTGCGTGGTCACATCCAGCGCGGTGGTGGGCTCGTCCAGGATCACCAGGTCCGGCTCGGTGATGAGGGCCATGGCTGCCATCAGCCGCTGCAGCTGCCCGCCCGACACCTGGTGCGGGTAGCGCTGGCCGATGGTCTCGGGGTTGGGCAGCGCCAGTTCGCGGAACAGCTGCACGGCCTTGACCTCGGCCTCGGCGCGCGGCATGGTGCCGTGGATGCGCGTGGGCTCCACCACCTGGTCCATGATGGTGCGCGAGGGGTTGAACGACGCCGCCGCGCTCTGCGCGATGTACGACACGGTGCGGCCCCGCAGCGCCCGCTGGCCCGCCGGCGACAGGCCCAGCACGTCGATGTCGCCGATGCGCACGCTGCCACCCGAGATGGCGCAGCCATGCCGCGCATAGCCCATCAGCGCGAGTGCCGTGGTCGTCTTGCCCGAGCCGGATTCGCCGATGAGCGCCAGCACCTCACCGGGCTCAATGGCGAAGTTCAGATGGTCCACCAGGGTCTGGTCGCCTGCAGTGATGTGCAGGTCTTTCACAATGACTGAAGCTCCCATGATCAGCCCCCCTTGCGTTCGCGGGCCGCGCGGCCCGGCAGGTTGTCGATGACCAGATTGACCGCGATGGTCAGGCTGGCGATGGCCAGCGCCGGCGCAATCACGGCGGCACTGCCGTCGGGCAAGGCTCCCACGTTCTCGCGCACCAGCGAGCCCCAGTCCGCCTCGGGCGGCTGGATGCCCAGGCCCAGAAAGCTCAGGCTGGCCAGCAGCAGCACCACGTACACAAAGCGCAGGCCCATGTCGGCCAGGATGGGGCCGATGATGTTGGGCAGGATCTCGCGCAGCATGATGTACAGCGTGCCCTCGCCGCGTGTGCGGGCCACCGTCACGTAATCCAGCGCGTTGATGTTCACGGCCAGCGAGCGCGCGATGCGGAAGGCGCCCGGCACGTACAGCAGCGCTGCGGTGAACACCAGCATGCCGATGGACGAGCCGAAGCCGGCCACCAGCACCAGCGCGAACATCTTGCTGGGGATGGAAGTGAGCGTGTCCAGCAGGCGGCTGATGAAGGCATCCAGCCACGAGCCGGTGGCCGCGGCCAACAGCGCCAGCAGCGTGCCGGTGCTGCACGCGATCAGCGTGGCGACCAGGGCCACGCCCACGGTGTAGCGGGCGCCCTGCACCACCCGCACCAGCATGTCGCGGCCCAGATAGTCCGTGCCCAGCCAGTGCTGCGCGTCGATGGGCGCATAGACCACAGAGGCCTGAAGGTCCACCAGATGGCGGGGCAACAGGGCCGGCCCCACCAACGCAGCCAGCAGCCAGAACAGCAGTACACCCAGGCCGACGAGGCCGGTGAACCCGAAACCGCCGAGCCAGCGCAACGCCCGGCTGCGGCCCTTGGCGGCCAGCGGTGTGGCACCCGGCGTAGGAGAGGAAGGAAGCGTATGCATCAGAAAAATCTCCAAGGTGATGGGGCACGCATCAGCGGTGGCGCAGGCGCGGGTTGGCCAGAATTCCGCAAACATCGGCGAGCGTGACCAGCAGCAGGTAGCCCGTGCAGAAAATCATGGCGCAGGCCTGCACCAGCGGCATGTCGCGCTGGGTCACGCCGTCCACCATGAGCTTGGCGATGCCGGGGTAGTTGAAGATGGTCTCGATCACGATCACCCCGCCCAGCAGATAGGAAAGCGACAGCGCCACCGCGTTGGCGATCGGCCCCACAGCGTTGGGCAGCGCGTGGGCCAGCACCATGCGCAGGGGCGATGCCCCCTTGAGGCGCACCATTTCGATGTAGGGCGCTTCGAGCTGATCGATCACGGCGGCGCGTGTCATGCGCATCATCTGCGCCACGATCACGCAGCACAGGCTGAGCACGGGCATGGCATAGGCGCGCAGCAACTGTCCTAGCGATTCGATATCGTTCACGTACGAGAGCGCTGGCAGCCAGCGCAGCTGCACGGCAAACACCAGCACCGCGAGCGTGGCCACCAGGAATTCGGGCACAGAAACCACCGCCACCGAGAGGCTAGACGCGATACGGTCCAGCCACGAGCCGCGCAGCACCGCCGAAAGGATGCCAAAAAACAGCGCGATCGGTACCGAGAACAGCGCCGTCACCGCGGCCAACTGCAGCGAGTTGGGCAGGCGGCTGGCAATGAGTTCGGTCACCGGCAGCTGCGTGGTGATGGACTGCCCCAGATCGCCGCGCACCACTCCCCCGAGCCATTTCAGGTAGCGCTCGGGCGCGGGCACATTCAGGCCCATCTGCGCACGCAGGGCCGCCAGCGCCTCGGGCGTTGCGTCCTGGCCCAGTTGTTCCTGCGCCGCATCGCCGGGCAGCACGGCGGTGATGGAGAACACGATGGCTGACACCACGAGCAGCGACACGCAGGCGAGCGCAACCCGTTTGATCAGCAATGAAAGAATGACGTGGTTCATGATTTTTTCTTGTCTCCTCTATCGAAAAGGAATCCCGTCCTCAGGCATCCAGCCAGACATGCTCGGCGAACGCATTGCCCATGAGCCCCCCCAGGGGGATGGACTGCAGGCCTTTGAGCCGCGTGGTATGCCCGTCCAGGCTGGCCAGGAACAACGGAATACCGATGCCGGCCTCATGGTGGATCATCGTTTGCATGTCGGCGTACATCCGCTTGCGCTTGCCCCCATCGAGCTCGGCCCGAGCGCCCAGCAGCAGTTGGTCAAAACGCTCGGACTTCCACCGCGATTCGTTCCATGCGGAGTCAGATTTGAAGAACTGGGTGAGGACAGCGTCGGCCGTGGGGCGGGTGTTGATGTTGCCGAAGCCCACCGCACTGTTGAGCCAGTGCTTGGACCAATAGCCGTCAGCCGGCGCCTGTTGCACATCCAGTTCCAGCCCAATCAGCTGCCCGAACTGCTGCAGCAGCAATGCCATGTCCAGCGAGTACATCGCAGCCCGCGAAGCGACCACCGGCACCGGCCCCGTCACGCCAGATTTCTTCCAGTGAAAGCGCGCCTTGTCCAGGTCGAAAGGCCGCTGTGGCAAACCGTCAAAGTGAAAGCGGCTGCCCGGGCCGATCGGCTGGTCGTTGGCAACCAGGGCGTGGTCCAGCGCCACGATCTTGCGCATCTGCTCGCGGTGCATCAGGTACTTCATGGCCAGCACGAAGTCAGCATTCATGCCAGGCCCGCTGTCCCGGCGCATCACGAGGTCGGTGTAGTGCGAGCCCTGCGTGGTGAAGATGGCGTAGCCCTTGGTGCTCTTGACGCGCGCCACCGATCGCGGGTCAATGCCTGCCACCAGGTCGAAGTCGCCATGCAGCAAGGAACTGACCCGGGCTTTTTCATCCGCGATGCCGGTGAATTCGATCTCGTCGAGGTAGGGCCGGTCGGGCTTCCAATAGCGCTCGTTGCGCACCACCACCGAGCGCACCCCGGGCGCAAATTCCTTGAGCTTGAACGGGCCGGTGCCGATGCCTTTGGAGAAGTCGGTCGTGCCCGCCTTGACGATGTGGAAATGGAAGGTGCCAAGCAATGCCGGCAGGTCCACATTCGGCGCGGCCAGTTCCACAGTCACCTCACCGGGGCCGGATGCGCGCACCGCTGCAATCTGCTCGGCCAGCGCCTTGACCTTGGAGCCCACCACCGGGTCTTTGTGGCGCAAGAGCGAAAACACCACATCGGCCGGGGCAAGGGACTTGCCGTCGTGGAACTCCACCCCTTTGCGCAGCGTGAAGACCCAGGTTTTGGCGTCCTGCGTGGCAAAGGATTCCGCGAGGGCGGGCTGGGGTGTCAGCGATCCGTCCAGCGCCGTCAGCCCGTTGTAGAGCATGTGGCCGCGCGCATAGTCCATCTGGTTGGCCTGCTTGGCCGGATCCAGTGTCTCTGCCGCCGTGGCGGTGGTGCCTGCCACACGGATGCGGCCGCCGCGCCGGGGCGTGTTGGCATGCGCAGTCGCCGCCAGCGCCGCCATGCTGCCCGCGGTACCCGCCTGCATGCCGCCGGCCATGAGCATGGCCACCACGTCCCTGCGCGTGGCGCCGCGGGCGATGGCCTGCAGCATCCCCGCGCAGTCGCGCGGATCCTGCAGGCCGCCCAGGGAGGGGTTGTCTGTGCTCATGACTGGTCCGTTCGCTATGTAAATGGCTGGTGCGCGGGTTCAGCCGCTCAAGCGTCGAGCCACACGTTCTCAGCAAACATGTAGCCCATCAGCCCGCCCACCGGGATGGGCGAGAGGCCCTTGAGCTTGGTGCTATGCCCGTCGATGCTGGCCAGGAACATGGGAATGCCGATGCCCGCCTCGTTGTGAATCATCGTCTGCATGTCGGCGTACATCTGCTTGCGCTTGGCCAGGTCGATTTCCGAGCGCGCGGCCAGCAGCAACTGGTCGAATTGGGCGCTCTTCCAGCGCGACTCGTTCCAGGCTGCATCCGACTTGAAGAACTGCGTGAGGATGGTGTCGGCATTGGGACGCGGGTTGACGTTGCCAAATCCGACAGGGCTGTTGAGCCAGTGGTTGGACCAGTAGCCATCGGCGGGCATGCGCTTGACGTCCAGGTCCAGGCCAATGCGCTGGCCCGTCTGCTGCATCAGCAACGCGATCTCCACCGAATACATGGCCGCCGGCGATGTAACTACCGGAATCTTGCCCGTGACGCCCGATTTCTGCAGATGGAACTTGGCCTTGTCCAGGTCGAATGGGCGCTGGGGCAGGTCCTTGAAGAAGAAGCGGTTGGTGGGGTCGATGGGCTGGTCGTTGCCCACCACCGCATGGTCGAGCGCAATAGTCTTCTTCATCTGCTCGCGGTCGAACAGGTACTTCATGGCGAGCACGAAGTCGGGGTTCATTCCAGGCCCCACATCCTTGCGCAGGATGAGGTCGCTGTACTGGCCCGATTGCGTGGTCATGATGGCAAAGCCGGGCGTGCCCTTGACGCGGGCCACCGAGCGCGGGTTGATGACGCCCACCAGGTCGATGCCGCCCGACAGCAGCGCGTTGACGCGGGCGTTTTCGTCGCCGATGCCCACGAACTCGATTTCGTCCAGGTAAGGCTTGCCGGGCTTCCAGTACGCCTCGTTGCGCACGTGGACGGAGCGCACGCCGGGCTTGAACTCCTTGAGCTTGTAGGGGCCGGTGCCGATGCCGGAGCTGAAGTCGGTGGTACCTTCCTTGACGATCTGGAAGTGGGAGGTACCCAGGATCACCGGCAGATCGGCATTGGGCGCTGACAGCACGATGGTCACTTCGTTCGGGCCACTGGCGCGCACGGTGTCGATCTGCTCGGCAAGCACCTTGGCCTTGGAGGCCGTCGCAGGGTCCTTGTGGCGCATGAGCGAGAACACCACGTCAGCGGGCGACAGCGCCTTGCCGTCGTGGAAGACCACACCCTTGCGCAGGGTGAACACCCAGGTCTTCGCGTCCTGCGTGTTGAACGACTCGGCCAGCGCTGGCTGAGGCGAGAGCGAAGCGTCCAGCGACGTCAGCCCGTTGTAGAGCATGTTGCAGCGCGAGTAGTCGGTCTGGTTGGACTGCTTGGCCGGGTCCAGCGTATCGTTGGCCGAAGCCGTGGCGCCCGCCACGCGGATGCGGCCGCCGCGCTTGGGGGTCTGCGCGTGGGCGCTGGTGGCCAGGCTGGCAATGCTGCCTGCCACTGTGGCCTGCATGCCGCAGGCGGTCAGCATGGCCAGCACGTCGCGCCGGGTGGCCCCACGCTTGAGCGAGTTCATCACGCGAAGGCTTTCGCTGGGACCGACAAGTTGCTCGAACTTTTTTTGGCTATCGCTCATGGTCATGCTCCTGGTTGAAAAGTGGAACGGATCGCGGGGTTATGGTTGTCAAGAAAAGAGAGGGGAGAGGGTCCTGGCCAAAAGGGCGCCCCTCAGGCCAGCCGGTCCTTGAGCTGGAAGTACAGTCCCACCGCCGGCAGGAACCAGGGTGGACCGAAGTGGCCCGGAATGGCCGGCCAGCGCCGGTCCTTCCACGGGTTGGCGTTGGCATCGCCCGCCATCACCGCAGCCATGCGCTGGCCCATGTGCACCGACATCTGCGTGCCATGACCGCTGTAGCCCATGGAATAGAAAAGGCCATCGCGCTCGCCGGCCTGGGGCAGGCGGTCCTGCGTCACATCCACCAGCCCTCCCCAGCAGTAGTCCAGGCGCACAGGACCCAGTTGCGGAAAGGTTTCGGCCAAGCCCACGCGCAGGATCTCGCCACTGGCGGCGTCCGATTGCGGGCTGGAAATGGCAAAGCGTGCCCTCCCTCCGAAAACCAGGCGGTGGTCAGGTGTAAGGCGGAAGTAGTGGTGGATGTTGGCAATGGTGGTGTAGGTGCGGCGCTCGCGCAGCAGGGCATTCGCGCGCTCCGCACCCAAAGGCTCCGTCACCACGATGAAGCTGCCGATGGGCACGATGCGTCGGCGCAGCCAGCCAAAGCTGCCGTAGCCGCCGTGGCGTGATGCGCCCGTAGCCAGCAGCACCTGGTCGGCGGCCACCACGCCCTGGCGGGTGTGCAGGCGGTGGGCATGGCCTTGCATGCGCTCCAGGCGGTCCACCTGCGTGCCGATGCAGATCTGAGCGCCCTGGCGCTGCGCGGCATGGGCCAGGCCCTGCGCGAAGCGACCCATGTGCATCTGCGCACTTCGCTTGTACAACAGGCCGCCGTGAAAGCGCTCGCTTTGCACCTCGCCGCGCACGCGGGCGGCGTCGAGCACCTCCACGTCCGTATCCACGCCATCTGCCACGAGCCTCTCGGCGCTGCGCTGCAGGGCTTGCAGCTGGTAGGGCCGTGTGGCGAGCTTGAGCTTGCCGTGGCGCAGGAAGTCGCAGTCGATGCCCTCCTCCGTCACCAGCCGGGCCACGGTATCCACCGCGTCGTCGTAGGCGTGATACCAAGCCCTCGCCTGGGGCACGCCTACCCGCGCGGCCACATCCGCATAGTCCACCGCCAGCCCGTTGTTCACGTGGCCCCCGTTGCGGCCCGAAGCCTCGGGCGCCACCGTGTTGCCTGCCTCCAGCACCGCCACGCGCGCGCCTCGGCGGGCCAGCGCCAGGGCTGCCGACAGCCCGGTAAAGCCGCCGCCCACGATGGCCACGTCCACCTTGGCCGGCAGGCTGCCCGCAGCAGGTGCCTGCCAGGCGGGCAGGCCATCGTTCCAATATGAATCGAGCTTCATGGTGTGGTGCGTGCTGTGGAGGAGGACGAGAGGTGTGCCGGGTGCGGCCGGGTCAGAGCCCGACCACGCCAGGCAGGCCGCCGATGTCCTGGATCTCGGTGTAGTTGTAGGCGGAGCAGCCGGGGCCATGGCCCCGATTCACGAACACTTTGTGCTTGATGCCAATGTCGTCGGCCGACATCAGGTCGTAGCGCAGGCTGGAAGACACGTGCAGCACATCCTCGGGGTTGCAGCCTAGCGAGTCGAGCATGTATTCAAAAGCCTTGAGACGCGGCTTGTAAGCCTGGGCCTGCTGGGCGGTGTACACGCGGTAAAAAGGTGCACCCAGCATGGCCACGTTCTTCTGGATCTGGCTGTCCATCGCATTGGAGATGATGACCAGCGGGATCTCCTTGGCCACCTTGGCCAGGCCCGCGGGCACGTCGGCGTGCGGTCCCCAGGTTGGAACGGCGTCGTAGTAGGCCTGGCCGTCAGTGTCGAAATACTGAATCTTCCACTTCTTGCACAGGCGGCGCACGGCGTTCTTCAGCACCACGTCGTAGGGCTGCCAGTCGCCCAGCACTTCATCGAAACGGTAGGCCGTGTAGTCGGCGATGAAGTGATCCATGTGCTCGGCCGCAATGCGGTCGGCAAACAGTTCACGCGTCAGCTCGCCCATGCGAAAGCGGGTGAGCGTGCCGTAGCAGTCGAAAGTCACGTACTTGGGACGGAAAGTCATGCCCTCTGCTCCTTCAAAGTGGATGTGCTGGCCCTCGCAGGCCGCACCCTGGAATTACTGTTTGCGACAAGATGATGTCGAAGAGATTGGAGCACTCCACAACGCAGAACGTGTTGGGAAATGGCCCCCTTGCACGCGACAAAGTTGCGCATTGCATGGGGGCCTTTGGCATCTCGTGTGGTGCGCACAGCATGGGTGCAAAGCCGCACCATTAGTGCGCCGCAGCAAAGTCGACCAGCACGCTCTTGAAGCGGAGATTGGCCTCCACTGCCTGGCGCCCCAGGTCCTTGCCGATGCCCGACTGGTGGTAGCCGCCCGTGGGGATCACGAAGTCCGCGCTGCGCCCGTAGCGGTTGATCCACACCGTGCCGGCAGAGATGCCGCGCATGCAGCGCAGCGCCCGGCCGATGTCCGCGGTGTGCACGCCCGCTGCGAGGCCATAGTGGGCATGTGCCGCCAGCGCCAGGCCTTCCTCTTCGGTGTCGAAGGTCTGCACCGTGAGCACGGGGCCGAAGATCTCTTCCTGCACCGCCGGGTTGTCGGCCCGCACGCCTTGAAGCAACGTGGGCTGGAAGTACGCACCGCCCGGCCCGCCCTCAAACAGGCCACCGCCGCTGCGCACCTGCGCGCCGGCATCCCGCGCACGTTCCACGATGTCCTGGATGCGTGCGGCCTGGGCCGCAGAGATGATGGGCGGCAAGGTGGCCTCCGCGTCCCAGGTGGCGCCGGGGCGCAGTGCAGCAAAGCGCTGCGCGATGCGCTCCACCAGCGCCTCCGCGATGCCACGCTGCACGATGAGCCGCGATCCCGCCACACACACCTGGCCCGCATTGCCCGTGATGGCGCCGGCGATGATGCCGGACAGGCGGCCCACGTCGGGCGCATCGTCGAACACCAGCTGCGGGCTCTTGCCGCCCAGCTCCAGCGTGACGGGCTTGGGGCCCTGCAGTGCGCAGCTGGCCATGATGGCCGCGCCCGTGCGGGTGGAGCCCGTGAAGGTCATCTTGGCAATGAGCGGATGGCGCGTGAGGGCATCGCCCGTGGTACGGCCGTCGCCTTGCACGACGTTGAAGATGCCGGGCGGAATGCCCGCGTCGATGGCCAGCTGCGCCAGGCGTACGGCGGAAAACGGCGTCATTTCGGAAGGCTTGAGCACCACGGCATTGCCCGCAGCCAGAGCGGCGCCCACTTTCCACGACACCATCACCAGCGGAAAATTCCAGGGCGTGATGGCGCCCACCACGCCATAGGGCTCGGCCACCACCATGCCCAGGTGGTCGTGCCGCGTGGCGGCCACCTCGCCACCCAGTTTGTCGGCGTACTCGGCAAAGAAGCGCAGCCCTTCGGCCGTAAAAGGTACATCCCACGCGGCGGCATCGCGCACGGGCCGCGTCGAGCATACGGCCTCCAGGGGCGCCATGTGCTGCACATCGGCCTCGATCAGGTCGGCCCAGCGGCGCAGTACGCGAGCCCGCTCGCGTGGCGCGCGGCGCGCCCAGTCGGAGGTGCGCCAGGCGCGCCACGCATCCTGCACCGCAGCATCCACGATGGACGCATCGGCCACGGGAAGTTCGGCATGTGCCTTCCCGTCGGAGGGGCGCAGCACCGCAAGGCGCGCGGTGTCGGCAACCAGCCGGCCGCCGATGAAGTGGCCGGATGCTACGGCGATGGTGTGAGGGTCGAAGAGGGACATGGCAAATGGGCGCCCGCAGGGCTGCGAACGTGGTGAATAAGGATGGTTGATGCTAGGCACTAAGGCCCAGCATTTGTGTCCATAAGCACCCCCGAGGCCGCAGCAAATTGCAAAACCGCAAGGCCTCGCAGACGATGCTTGCAAGTTGCGGGCAAACCCCCATTCGGCCCTGGTGCAACGCCGCGATGTCGTCCAAGATAAGCACCAATTTCCATTGCCTTGAGGTGCTTTCCATGCCGCCAAAGCCCGCCATTTCTCCCTCGCACGCCGCTGTCGCCGACGACGGCGTCGCGCTGCGTCCGATGACTGCCGACGACCTGCCCGAGGCACATGCCCTCTCGGCGGAGCAGCGCTGGCCCCACCGGCCCGTGGACTGGGAGCAGGTGTTTGCCCACAGCGAAGGCCTGGTGGCCGAGCGCGATGGCAAGGTCGTGGCCACGGCCCAGCGCTGGCTTTGGGGCGAGCGCCACGCCACCATCGGCCTGGTGATCGTTTCGCCCGCGTGCCAGGGCCGGCGCATCGGCCACCGGCTGATGAGTGCGCTGCTTGAAGGCATGGACGACCGCACGGTGCTGCTGCAGGCTACGGCTGAGGGCCGGGGCTTGTACGAGCGCCTGGGCTTTGTGCGTGTCGGCGAGATCCGCCAGCACCAGGGCATGGCGCAGCCCACGCCGCTGATTGCACTGCCCGCCGGCTGGCGCCTGCGCCCCGCCGGGCTGAACGAGGCGGCCGCCCTGCACCAGCTGGACCAGGGCGCGCGCGGCATGCCCCGGGCTGCGCTCATCGACGAGCTGATCGCGCAAGCCGACGCCTGCGTGGTGCTGGACCACGACGGCACGCAAAAAGGCTTTGCCATCCTGCGCCGCTTTGGCCGCGGCCACGCCATCGGCCCCGTGGTGGCTCCGGATGCAGAGGGCGCCAAGGCGCTCATTGCCCACCTGGCCGGCATGAATGCCGGACGCTTCACGCGCATCGACATCGACTTCGACTCCGGCCTGGCCGAGTGGCTGGAGAGCATCGGACTGCTGCGCGTGGATGCCCCCACCACCATGGTGCGCGGCGCGCCGCTGCAGCACCCCGAAGGCGCCCCGCGCCTGTTCGCCATCGTGACCCAGGCGCTGTGCTGAACACGCGCTGATTGCATCGGCCGGCAGGCACACAGGAGACATCAAATGAGCCAACGATTTGTGCGTGTGGCGGAGGAGGAGCGCGCCCGCGTGCGCATATTGATCGACGGAGAGATGGCGGCCGCGCTGGCGGGCGACACCTTGATGGTGGCCCTGCTCAGCCACACGCGGCACCTGCGCGAATCGGAATTTGGCGACGGCAAACGAGCGGGCTTTTGCCTGATGGGAGCCTGCCAGGACTGCTGGGTGTGGACGGCCGATGGCCAACGGCTTCGCGCCTGCACCACCGTGGTCGAAGAAGGCATGCACATCGTGACCCACCAGCCGGAGGCAACATGGCCCAACCACCGCGCGTAGTCATCATCGGCGCCGGCCCCGCAGGCGTGCGCTGCGCCGAAACCCTGGTCGCCGCCGGCCTGCGGCCCACCGTGGTGGACGAGAACCGGCGCGACGGCGGACAAATCTACCGCCGCCAGCCCGACAACTTCACCCGGCCCTACACCAAGCTGTACGGCACCGAAGCCGGCCGCGCACAGGCGCTGCACGCCTGCTTCGATGCGCTGCGAGCACACGTCGACTATCACCCGAACACGCTGGCCTGGAATATCGCCGACCAGCAGGTGCACGTGGCATGCGGCGAGCAGGCATCGGCCCTGCCGTTCGACGCGCTGGTGATCTGCGCGGGCGCGACCGACCGCCTGATGCCGGTGAAGGGCTGGCAACTGGCAGGCACCTACAGCCTGGGCGCCGCGCAGATCGCGCTGAAGGCCCAGGCCTGCGCCATTGGCCGCCGGGTGGTCTTCATGGGCACGGGGCCGCTGCTCTACCTGGTGGCATCGCAATACCTCAAAGCGGGCGCGAACGTAGCCGCCGTGCTGGATAGCTCGCCGCTGGCGGGACGCTTTGCAGCGCTGCCCAAGCTGCTGGCACGGCCTTCGGTGCTGCTCAACGGGGTGGCGCTGGTGGCAGGCATCAAGCGCGCGGGCGTGCAGGTGCTCACCGGCATCACCCCCGTGGAAATCACCGGCAACCCAGCGACCGGCGTGCAGGGTGTCGCGGTGACGGACGCCAGCGGCGCCACCCACACCTTCGCTTGCGATGCCGTCGCCATGGGTTACCACCTGCGGCCAGAAACTCAATTGGCCGACCTGGCGCGCTGCGCCTTCCACTTCGACCCCGAAACACGCCAGTGGCTGCCCGAGGTGCGCGAAGACGGCCGCACCACCGTGCCCGGCGTGTATCTGGCGGGCGACGGCATGCGCGTGCTCGGCGCGGACGCCGCCGAGATTGCAGGCCGCCTGGCCGCCATGGCCGTGCTAAAGGACTTCGGCCTGACGGTCGCCAACGACCAGCTGCAGCAGCTGCGCGCTCAGCAGGCCACGATGGAGCGCTTCCGCCAGGGGCTTGCCACGGCCTTCCCCTGGCCCGCGCAGCAGGCCGCGCGGCTGCCCGACGAGGCCATCGTCTGCCGCTGCGAAGCCATCACCGCGGGCGAACTGCGCCGCGTGGTGTCCGACATGAGCGCCCAGGAGGCCAACCGCGCCAAGGCGTTCAGCCGCGTGGGCATGGGGCGGTGCCAGGGCCGGTACTGCGGCCATGCGGGTGCCGAAGTGATCGCCAGCGCGGCGGGCGTGCCGGTGGAGCAAGTCGGCCGCCTGCGCGGGCAGGCGCCAGTCAAGCCGCTGCCCGTTGCAGTGCGTGAGGAGAAAGCAGCATGAGCGCGTTGAAGGCCGACGTGATCATCGTAGGCGGCGGCTTCATGGGGGCGGCCAGCGCGTTTTTCCTGCGCCAGCGCGGCCTCTCGGTCATCCTGCTGGAGCGCGGCCTGATCGGCCAGCAGGCCAGCGGCGTGAACTTCGGCAACGTCCGCCGCCAGGGCCGCGCCATTGAACAACTGCCGCTGGCCAACCGCTCGCGCGAGATCTGGGGACGCCTCAAGGGGTTGATTGGCGAAGATGTGGAGCTGATGCTCAGCGGCCACCTGCGCGTGGGCTACCGCCCCGAGCATGCCGAGCGCCTGGAAACCTATGCACGCGACGCAGAGCCCTATGGCCTGGGCCTGCAGATGCTCACAGCCCAGGCGGTACGGGAGCGTTTTCCGTTCCTCGGGCCCGAGGTCACGGCCGGCTGCTACGCCCCGCACGACGGCCATGCCAACCCGCGCCTGGCGGCCCCCGCCTTTGGGCGCGCAGCGGTGCGCGCGGGCGCCCGGGTGTTGGAAAACACCGAGATCCTCCACGTCGAAAAAGCGGGCGAAGACTTTGCCGTGGAGGCCGCCGACGGCCGCCAGTTTGCCGCGCCCACCGTGCTGATCACCGCCGGCGCCTGGGGTGACCGTATCAGCGCGGCTTTCGGCGAACCCGTGCCGATGCAGGTCAAGGGCCCGCAGACGTGTGTGACCGAACCCGTGCCCTACGCCGTCGCGCCGACGATTGGCCTGGCCACCGATGTGCCCGAGGAAATCGTCTATTTCCGCCAGGTGGCACGCGGCAACATCGTTATCGGCGGTGGCGGCCATGAGCCCGTGGACACGGAAAACCGCCGCGCCTATGTTCACCCGCACCGCACGCTGATGACGCTTGCGCAGCTGCCCCGCGTGGTGCCGGCCTTCAACCGCCTGAGCATCATCCGCGTGTGGAGCGGCATCGAGGGCTACATGCAGGACAGCCGCCCCGTGATGGGGCCGAGCGCCCGCGTGCCCGGGCTGTACTACGCCTTCGGCTTCTCGGGCCACGGCTTTCAGCTGGGGCCCGGCGTGGGCGACGTGATGGCCGAGCTGATCCACACCGGCGCCACCAGCACGCCCATCGGCCCGTACCACATCGGCCGGTTTGCGGCGCCTGCGGCGCAGGCCGCATAGCCCCGCCGTATTCCGACGCAGTCTTTCCACAACCTTCCATTGAAAACCAGCATGTCTTCCCTGCAGCCCGCCCTGCCCCCCGTGGCCCCAGCTTCCCCCGTGCGCTCGTTCATCGACCTGCGCGCGTTTGCGCGCGATGCCCGCCAAGGCGTTGCCGCGGCCTCTTCGGCGGGCGACGACCCGTTTCTGGCCAACCGCCGCACGCTGGACTGGGCGCCCGACAGCCCCGTGACGGTGGGTGTCATCACGCTCAACGCCGGCAGCGGTGCAGTGCCCAGCCTGCCTGCGGACGAGTTCATCTTCGTCCACGAAGGGCGGCTCACGCTGGCGCAGCAGGGCGAGCAGCAGCCCGCCAAGCTCACCCTGGAGCCCGGCCAGAGCGCGGTCATCCCGCACGGTGCGGCCTTCGCCTGGTCGGCCACGGGCCCGGTGTCACTTCTCTTCACGCGCTACAACCTGAGCCAGCCCGGCAACGGCGCCATCGTGCCCATCCAGCAATCGCCCGAGCTCAAGCCTTCGGGCACGCCGCCGGCGGACCTGCTGACCACGCCCGCCCCCTCCTGCCGCAACTTCACCGACTACCAGTCGGCCGATGGCGAGTTCATGTGCGGCACCTGGGACTCCACGCCCTACGCACGCCGCCCCTTGTTCTACAAGCATTACGAGCTGATGTACCTGCTGCGAGGCAGCGTGGATTTCGTGGACGAAACAGGCCGCAGCGCCACGTTCTCGAAAGGCGACGTCTTCCTCGTCGAGCAAGGCGCGCGGTGCACCTGGGACAGCCGCGAGCAGGTGGCCAAGGTGTATGTGATCTACCGCCCCAAGTAGGCCGCCGCATCGAACGCCGCACGAGGTTCTGCCATGACTTTTCTCTACAAAGCCGACCCGGCGCGTGGCGCGGTGTGGGCCGAGCTGCTGGCCCAGAAGATGCCGGAGCTGCCGTTTCGCATCTGGCCCGACATCGGCGACCCGCATGCCGTGCGCTTTCTGGCCGCGTGGGAGCCGCCGCGGGATCTGGCCACGCAGTTCCCCAACCTGGAGATCCTGTTCTCCACCGGCGCCGGCACCGACCAGTTCGACTTTGCCGCCATCCCCCCCGCACTGCCGGTGGTGCGCATGGTGGAGTCCAGCATTGTGCAGGGCATGGTCGAGTACGTGACCCTGGCCGTGCTGGCCCAGCACCGCGACTGGCGAACCTACCAAGCCCAGCAGCGCGCCGGCACCTGGCAGGCGCACCGCGTGCAGCCCGCATCGTCGCGCCGGGTGGGCGTGCTGGGCCTGGGTACTTTGGGCCGTGCGGTGCTGGAGCGGCTGCGCAGCTTCGGCTTCCCGTGCGCGGGCTGGAGCCGTTCGCCGCAGCAACTCTACGGTGTGGACTGCCATCACGGCCCCGAAGGGCTGCAGGCTCTGCTCGCGCGCACCGACGTCCTGATCTGCCTGCTGCCGCTGACGGACAGCACGCGCGGCATCCTCTGCCAACGCCTCTTCGACCAACTACCTCGCGGCGCCACCCTGATCAACGCGGGGCGCGGCGGCCACCTGGTGCAGGACGACCTCCTCCAGGCACTGGACACCGGGAGGCTCGGCAACGCCGTACTGGACGTATGCGACCCCGAGCCGCTGCCGCCCGGCCACCCGTTCTGGACGCACCCGCAGGTGGTGCTCACGCCGCACATCGCCAGCATGACGCAACCCGAAACCGCCGTGGACGCCGTGGTCGAGAACCTGCGCCGGTACCGCCAGGGCCTGCCCATGGTCGGGCTGGTGGACCGGGCGCTGGGCTACTGAGGCCCGCCCGATCCCATCCACCTTCATGAGAAGAAAAACCATGAAAACACTGCTGCTCAACAAAGCGGACGTGGGTCGGCTGATCCACATGCGCGAAGTCATCGAGACGGTGGAGGAAGCCTACAAAGCCTTCAACAGCGGCCATGTCAACCAGCCGCCCTACACCTGCATCCACCTGCCACCCAGCGGCGAGATCGACTTCAAGATCAGCCACAGCAGCGCCAACGGCATCATCTCGATGAAAGCCTCGTCCGGCGGCTTTCCCAACAACCCGGCCGAGCACGGCGTGCCTAGCGGCATGGGCACCGTGCTGCTGTTCGACGCGCGCAGCTGCGCGCTCCTCTGCGTGATGGACGGCAGCCTGCTCACAGGCCTGCGCACCGGAGCGGCGGGCGCTGTGTCGCTCAAGGCGCTGGCGCGCAAGAACGCTAAGACCGTCACCTCCATCGGCACCGGCAACCAGGCCCGCATGCAGATCCGCGCGATCCGCGAGGTGATGCCCATCGAAACCATCCACGCCTGGGACCACCACCCCGGGACCCTGGCCCGGTACCAAGCCGACATCGAGCGCGAGTTCGGCATTCCGGTGGTGGCGGCCGCCTCCAAACAGGCGGCGGTGGAGCGGGCCGACATCCTGGTGACCACCACGCGCGGCAAGGGCTCGCTGGTGGAGGCCGCGTGGGTGCAGCCCGGCACGCACGTCGTGGCCATCGGCACCGACACCTATGGCAAGCAGGAATTCGAGCCCGAAGTTTTCAAGGGCGCCAAGATCGTCAACGATTCGATTGCGCAGTGCATCGAAAAGGGCGAAACCCAGCACCCGCTGCGCCGGAACATCATCGGCCGCGAAGACATCCATGCGGAGCTGGGCGAAATCCTCCTGGGCCAAAAGCCCGGTCGCGAGCGGGACGACGAGATCACGATCTTCGACTCCACCGGCATGGCCATCCAGGACAACACCACCGCCGCCCGCATCTACCGCAACGCCATCGCCGGCCAGGTCGGCACGACTTTTGAGTTCATTTCCTCATGATTCCCTTGCTTGAACACCCCACCCTCGCGGACATCCACCAGGCCCGCGAGCGGCTCCAGCCCCATATCAAGCGCACGCCGATATTGCGCGCCGAAAAAATCGAGAAGGCGGTGGGCTGCCAGCTGTACCTGAAGCCTGAAACCCTGCAGATCACGGGCGCGTTCAAGATCCGCGGCGCGCTGAACAAGGCGCTGTCACTGCCCCAAGAAGCCATTGCCAACGGCCTCATCGCGACCTCATCCGGCAACCATGCGCAGGGCATCGCCTACGCCGCCAGGATGCTGGGCGTCAAGGCGACCATCGTCGTGCCGGTAACGACACCGCGGATCAAGATCGAGAACACCCAATCCTTGGGCGCGGAAGTCATTCTTTTCGATGGCGATACGGCCGCGCGGTGGAAAAGGGTGTGCGAGATCGCCGAAGAGAACCACTACACGGCTGTTCACGGCTTTGAAGACCCGCTGGTCATGGCGGGCCAGGGCACCCTCGGTTGCGAGATCCTGGAGGACCTGGAGGGTGTGGACACCGTCATCGTGCCGCTCGGTGGCGGGGGGCTGATCTCCGGCGTTGCCACAGCCATCAAGGAAACCAATCCGTCGGTGCGCGTCATTGGCGCAGAGCCCGCCTTGACACCCAAGTACTACCAGAGCCGGATCCATGGCGAGCGCACCTCACTCCCCTTGAAGGACACCATTGCCGATGGGGTGCGCATCAGCGTTCCGGGCCAGAACCCCTTTCCCATCATCGAGAAGTACGTGGACGAGATCGTGCTGGTCGAAGATGAGCACATCGTTGCGGGCATGCGCGCGCTGGCCAAGGATGCCAAGCTGATCGCAGAACCCGCGGCCTCCATCGGCCTTGGCGCACTGCTGGCGGGCAGCGTGAAGGTGAGCCCCTCCGAGAAAGTCTGCCTGGTGCTGAGCGGCGGCAACTGGGATCTGTGCGACCTCGCAGAGATCTACCGATAGACCTGACGCCAACGCCCTTTCGCGGGAGCGCGAGGGTCGCGCCCCGCACACCACCTGCATCGCGCGTCCCGCATCGCTGGGGTGGTGGCGAGGGATGTGTGGATGTGGGTGCCCGAGCCAGCGGGCCGCACGCGGTGCCGTCGCCGCCCTCCCTGCACGACCATCCACCTCTTCATAGACGCCGCCCCTTTTGTGTACGCGTCACCGCTGGCTGCGTGGTCCCCCACCGATTCGGCCGTGGAAATCAAGGCGCCGCCGCAGGCACCGACCTGCGGTGCAGCCCTCTTGATGCCGGCCAGCGCACCGCCCCCTGGCCATCCAAACACTGCGATGAGAAGGCCGTCGAGGCCCTCGCCAGCCCAGAAATGGGCGACCTTCGCCACACATCACCGTGCATTTCCCAGGCCACAGTCAACTCGAAAACTTCGCCGGCTGAATTCGGGATTTGGTCCCGTCGCAGGCGGTGACAACCGCATATTCCTTGGGCCGTAATTCCTACAATTTTTTGCACCCAAGCGCAGGAAATCGGCCCATGACATCGCCAGACGAACCCCAAGATCAACACGCGTCGCCACAGCTGCGCAGTGCCCGCTGGTTTCGCAAAAATGACCTGCCGGGTTTCATCCATCGATCCACCCTCGCAGCCGATGGGTGGACCCGAGAAGACCTAATGGAAAGGCCCATCGTCGGCATCCTCAACACCTGGTCGGACCTCAACCCTTGCAACCTGAACCTGCGCGCGCTGGCGCAGAAAGTCCGCGAAGGCGTGCTGGAAGCCGGCGGCATTCCGTTCGAGCTTCCGCTGATGTCGATCAGTGAGAACCTGGTCAAGCCCAGCGCGTTTCCGTTTCGCAATCTGCTGGCGATGGATGCCGAGGAGACCATCCGGGGCTATCCCGTGGACGCCGTGGTGCTGATGGGTGGCTGCGACAAGACCCAGCCGGGTCTGCTCATGGGCGCCGCCAGTGCCAATGTGCCCGCCATCGTGCTCAACAGCGGTCCCGGCACGCCGCGCTCCGCCACCGGCGGCGCTCTGGCCACGGCCAACGGGGTGTGGCGCTTTGTGGACCAGCTCCGTGCGGGCTGCCTGTCCATCCAGGCCTTCGAGAACTTCGAACGCCAGACCATGGGCACCCCCGGCCATTGCAGCGAGATGGGCACCGCTTCGACAATGTCCACCCTCAGCGAGGCATTGGGTTTGGCGCTGCCGGGCAGCAGCCTGATTCCCTCCAGCGATGGGCGGCGCAGCCAGATCGCCAAGGCGGTGGGACGGCGCAGCGTGGCCATGGCGCTGGGTGGCCCCGCCCCTTCGGACATCCTGGACGCACGCGCCTTCGACAACGCGATCACGCTGCTGTGCTCGGTCGGCGGATCCACCAACGCCATCATCCACCTGCTGGCGCTGGCGGGTCGTGTCGGCGTGCCACTCACGCTGGACCGCTTTGACGAGATCGCCCGCCGCGTGCCGCTGATTGCCAACGTGCAACCCGCCGGTGAACGCCTGACCGAGCGGCTGATGAGTGCCGGCGGCGTCCCGGCGCTGCTGCATGTGTTGCGCCCCCTGCTGCACCTGGACGCGCCCACGGTGGACGGCCAGACCATCGGCCAGATTGCGGACGCGGCGCAGGTGTTCGATGCCGAGGTCATCCGGCCGCTGGATGCCCCCGTCAAGCCCGGCGCCAGCATCGTGGTGGTCAAAGGCAACCTGGCGCCGGACGGCGCGGTCATCAAGAGCTGCGCGGCATCGCCGAACCTTTTCAAGCACCGGGGCAAAGCCGTCGTGTTCGACGACGTGCAGACCCTGGCGGACACCATCGACGACCCGGCGCTGGACATCGACGCCCACAGCGTGCTCATCCTGCGCAATTGCGGGCCGGTGGGCGCGGCCATGCCCGAATGGGGCATGCTGCCCTTGCCCCGCCGTCTGATGGAACAAGGGGTCAAGGACATGCTGCGCATTTCCGATGCGCGCATGAGCGGCACGGCCTACGGCACCTCCGTGTTGCACGTGTCGCCCGAGGCGGCCGTGGGTGGTCCGTTGTCGCTCGTGCGCACCGGGGACATGATCGAGCTGGATGTGTCCGAGCGCCGGCTCGAACTGCTGGTCAGCGACGAGGTCCTGGCCCAGCGGCGCAGCGAGGCCCCGCCGCAGGCACCGTCTCCCCATGTAAGGGGCTACCGCCAGTTGTTTATCCGCGAGGTCGAGCAGGCCCACCAGGGGTGCGACTTCCGCTTCCTGAAGGGTGCCAACGCGAACACGCTGCCCGAAGGCCTGTTCGACGGCTGGGTGGGTGGCTGGTGATGGGAGCGCAAAGAATGAAAGTGCTGTACCGCTCCGATATCGCCCGTGGCCCTGCATGGAAGCAACTGTTTGCCCAGCTCGCGCCGGACGTGGACTTCCGTGTCTGGCCCGATGCCGGCAATCTGGACGAGATCGAGTACCTGATCGCCTGGCAGGTGCCGCCCGACTTCATCGCGGCATTGCCAAAGCTGAAAGTGCTGTTCTCCTCCGGCGCGGGGGTGGACCACATCGACACCTCGGCCGTGCCTGCGCACGTGGCCATCGTTCGCATGGTCGAGCCCGGCATCATCAACGGCATGCTGGAGTACGTGAGTATGTCGGTGCTGGCCTTGCACCGGCACCTGTTCGAGTACCAGGAACTCCAGCGCCAAAGGCTCTGGCAGCCCATTGAGGTCTATCCGCCATCCACCTGCTCGGTGGGCGTGATGGGTCTGGGCGTGCTCGGCCAGGCCGTGTTGGAGCGTCTGGGCGTCTTCGGGTTCACGCGGCTGGGCTGGAACCGGTCGCCCAGGGCATTGCCCGACGTCCGCTGCTTCGACGGCGAGGAAACCCTGAACGATTTCCTGGGCTTCCGTGGCCAATGAGCTGCGCGATGCCGTGAGCCGACAGATCAAGCTGGAGCCCGGGGTCAGCATCACGTACTCAGGTCAGTTCGAGTACCTGGAGCGGGCCAATGCCCGCCTGAAAGTCGTGGTGCCTGCCACCTTGCTGATCATCTTCGTGCTGTTGTACTTGACCTTCTCGCGCATGGGCGAGGCGGGACTGATCATGGCGACGCTGCCATTCGCGCTCACTGGGGGCATCTGGTTCCTGTACCTGATGAACTACAACCTGTCCATCGCCACCGGTGTGGGCTTCATCGCTCTGGCGGGGGTCGCGGCAGAGTTCGGGGTGGTCATGCTCATCTACCTCAAGCACGCACTCGCAGAGAGATGTCCAGACGGCAGGCAGCCCACGCTGGAAGAGCTGCTGGACGCGATCCGGGAAGGTGCAGTGCTGCGCGTGCGCCCCAAGGCCATGACCGTAGCCGTCATCCTGGCGGGCCTGGTACCCATCGTGTGGAGCAGCGGGACAGGCTCGGAGGTCATGAGCCGCATCGCGGCTCCCATGCTGGGCGGTATGGTGACCGCACCGCTGCTTTCTTTGTTCGTGATTCCTGCAGCCTATGTGCTGATGAGAAAGCCGAGAAAACGCGACCAGCTGGACACTTAGGCTTCGTGAGGCAGGCTTAGGGGCGTCGAGTTTGCTGATCGAGAGGCTGCGTGGCGACGTCAGGCAATGCAGCTTCAATCGGACTGGCTCCATGGCCTGGGTGCCGATCAAAGCGGCGCTACCAGGTCAGCGGCGCCCCCCCTGTCGCTATCGCTGAAAACTGAAGACCCGATAAGAACACCGTCGCCGCCATCAATGGCACCCAATTGAGCTATCGATCAAGCATGGATGCAAAGGAGCCGACCACATCCCCACTTCTGAAATGCGTAGTGCTTGCGGGCGGCAGTAACGGGCTCAGGGGAAACACGCCTTGCGCTGGTCGATTCAGGAAGGTGGTTTACAGAATCTCAATGAGATTTTGTGGCGAGCGCCCCTCAGGACGCTCGCGGGGGGGCTATTTGGATGGCATGACCGCTTGGCGGTCCACCATCATTTGCATCATCTGTTCCATCATGGCCATGCGGCGCTCCATTTGAGCGTGCATGCCCATCATGCCGCCTCCCATGCCCGAGTTTCCAGAGGCTGCAGGTGCGGCA
>Ga0307408_100000938_pt1 | contig 22689 bp, 24 predicted proteins | sample 322Cmetagenome_FD_202116 | JGI IMG/M metagenome (GOLD analysis project Ga0307408, IMG submission 202116) | Maize rhizosphere microbial communities from greenhouse at UC Davis, California, United States - 322HYB-C-3 | ecosystem: Host-associated > Plants > Roots > Rhizosphere > Soil | place... | reverse complement strand
TAGGCGGGGATGCACATGACCATCCCAACCCAGAGTGCAGCGAAGTGATACCAGCGCCAGGTGCGCTGCGATTCATTGGTCGGGGCCAGGTCTTCGTTCCACAGCTGGGAGTTGTCGCTCATGCAGTCTCCTTGATTTCGGCCCGCGGGTTGCGCGGGTCCTGTGTCCAGTTCATGTAAGGCTTGCCCGTGGGGACTGCGACCATCGTAATACAACCTTGCACCGGACAGGTAATCTCGCACAGGTTGCAGCCGACGCATTCCTCTTCATTGACCTTGTACGTGCGCGTGCCGCTCGCCTCGTCAACCAGCTGGAAGATGGACTGGTGCGAGGTATCTTCACAGGCCACATAGCAGCGGCCGCACTTGATACAGTCGTCCTGGTTAATGTGCGCGATGGACTTGTAGTTCATGTTCAGGAACTTCCAGTCAGTGGTGTTCGCCACCGCCTTGCCCATGAAGTCGTCCAGCGTTTTGTAGCCCTTGGAGTCCATCCAGCGCTCCAGGCCATCCTTCATTTCCTGAACGATGCGGAAGCCGTGCAGCATGGCCGCGGTGCAGACCTGCACGCAGCCGGCGCCCAGGGCAATGAACTCGGCCGCATCCTTCCAGTTGCCGATCCCGCCAATGCCGGAAATCGGCAGGCCACGCGTTTCGGGATCACGCGCGATTTCGGCCACCATGTTCAGGGCCACCGGCTTCACAGCCGGGCCGCAATAGCCGCCGTGCGTGCTGGCGCCGCCCACATTCGGGTAGGCCACCATATTGTCCAGGTCCAGCGAAGTGATGGAGTTGATCGTGTTGATCAGCGAAACCGCATCCGCGCCGCCGGCCTTGGCCGCGCGCGCCGGGCGGCGGATGTCGGTAATGTTCGGCGTCAGCTTCACGATCACCGGCAGCTTCGTATGCTTCTTGCACCATGCCGTGACCTGTTTCACATATTCCGGCACCTGGCCGACAGCAGAACCCATGCCGCGCTCCGGCATGCCGTGCGGGCAGCCGAAATTCAGCTCGATGCCGTCGGCGCCGGTGGCCTCGACTTTCGGCAGGATGTCAGCCCAGGCCTGCTCCTCGCAGGGCAGCATCAGCGAGACCACGATGGCGCGGTCCGGCCAGGCTTTCTTCACTTCCGTGATTTCCTGCAGGTTCAGTTCCAGCGAGCGGTCGGTGATCAGCTCAATGTTGTTAAAGCCAATCACTTCACGGTTCTTGCCGTAGATCGCGGAGTAGCGCGAGGACACATTGACCGGCGGCGGATCTTCGCCGAGGGTTTTCCAGACCACGCCGCCCCACCCTGCTTCGAAGGCGCGGATCACGTTATATGCTTTGTCGGTCGGCGGTGCGGAGGCGAGCCAGAATGGATTCGGCGCCTTGATGCCGCAGAAATTGACGCTCAGGTCGGCCATTATGCTGCCCCCTTCTTCGATTGGATATCGGAATGAATCGCCATCGCGGCGCGCTTGCCATGCTCCACGGCCTGCACCGTCAGGTCCTGGCCCAGCGAAACGCAGTCGCCGCCGGCATAGATGCCCGGCAGGATGGTGCGGAAGCTGTCGTCCACATGGATCTTGTCGCCATCGCGCTTCAGCATCGCGGCCAGTGGATCGGCCAGGGCAGCCGGTTCCATCGCCTGGCCAATCGCCTTGAAGATGGCATCGGCCGGCAGTTCGAACGTAATGCCGGTACCGATCATGCGCGTTCCTTCCATCGCCGTGCGCTCGAAGCGCATGCCACGCACGCGGCCGGCCTCATCGAGCAGCACCTGCTGCGGCTGCGCCCAGGTCTGCATGCGCACCTGGTTGGCCTTGGCGATATCCTGCTCGTGATGGGTGGCGCTCATGGCGTCGAAGCCGCGGCGATAGACCATCGTCACCTCTTCCGCACCCAGGCGCTGGATCTGCACCGCCATGTCGATGGCGGTATTGCCCGCGCCAATCACGATGGCACGGCGCGGCACCGGCAGCTTGGCCAGGTCGTCCGCCTGGCGCAGTTCGGCGATGTAATCCACCGCCGCCATCAGGCCGGGAGCATCTTCGCCGGTCAGGCCCAATGCACGGCTGGCGCCAAGGCCAAGGCCGAGGAAGACTGCATCGTATTGCGCGTGGAGGTCTTTCAGGTGCAGGTTGGCGCCCAGCTTCTGGCCGTGACGCACCTCGATGCCGCCAATCCCTAAGAGGAAGTCGACTTCCTTCTGGGCGAAATTGTCGGTGAGCTTGTACTTGGCAATGCCGTATTCATTCAGGCCGCCCGACTTTTCCTGCGCCTCGAAAATCACCACATCGTTGCCCAGCATGGCCAGGCGGTGGGCGCAGGACAGGCCGGCAGGCCCGGCGCCTACCACGGCAATCTTCTTGCCGGTCGACGGCGCGCGCTTGAACGGATGGCCATCCAGCGTGGCGTTATCGAGGGCGAAGCGTTGCAACAGGCCGATCTTGACCGGCTGCCCTTCTGCGTCATGGTTGCGCACACAGGCGTCCTCGCACAGGGTTTCCGTCGGGCAGACGCGCGAGCAGCTGCCGCCAAGGATGTTCTGCTGCAGGATGGTGACAGCGGCGCCGTTCACATTCTTATCGTGGATGTTGCGAATGAAGCTCGCGACATCAATGCCGGTTGGGCAGATGCGCGTACACGGCGCGTCGTAACAGTACAGGCAGCGCGCACTTTCAATCGCAGCCTGGCGCGCGTTGAGCGGCGGCGCCAGGTCCGTGAAATGACCGGCCAGCTCTTCGTTCGTGGCTTTCGGCTGCGGTATGTATTTGAGTGACTCGATCATCGGTTCCATCCTCACTTCATCTGTGGGAAAGCAAACTGTGCGCCAGCACTTGCGGTATTCGGCCAGCGCTCCATCACGGCCTTGTGGCGGGTGTAGAAACGCACCCCTTCCGGACCATAGGCGTGGTGGTCGCCAAACAAGCTGCGCTTCCACCCGCCGAAACTATTGAAGGCCATCGGCACCGGCAGCGGCACGTTGACGCCTACCATGCCAACCTGGATCTGGCGCACGAACTCGCGCGCCACGCCGCCATCGCGCGTAAAGACTGCGACCCCGTTGCCGTACTCGTTCCTGTTGATCAGCTCCACCGCGGAGCCAACGTCCGGCAGGCGCACCATGCACAGCACCGGGCCGAAGATTTCTTCCTTGTAGATGGTCATGTCCGGCGTCACGTGGTCGAACAGGGTGCCGCCGATGAAGAAGCCGTTCGGGCGGTCGGCAACCTGGAAGTTGCGGCCATCGACCACCAGCGTGGCGCCCTGCTCCACGCCTTCGCCGATCAGGCGCTCAATGCGCTGCTTGGCGGCCGAGGTGACAACCGGCCCCATTTCGGCGTCGGAAGCCATGCCGTCGCGCACTTTCAGTGCAGCGGTGCGCTCTTTCAGTGCGCCAAGCAGCTTGTCGCCGGCATCGCCGACTGCCGCCACCACGGAGATCGCCATGCAGCGCTCCCCTGCCGAGCCGAATGCGGCGCCCATCAGGGCATCGACCGCCATATCCATGTCGGCATCCGGCATCACGACCATATGGTTTTTGGCGCCGCCCAGGGCCTGCACGCGCTTGCCGTGCTGCGAGCCGCGCGAGTAGATGTATTCGGCAATCGGCGTCGAGCCCACGAAGCTCACTGCCTGGATCACCGGATGATCGAGCAGTGCGTCGACCACCACCTTGTCACCCTGCACGACGTTGAACACGCCATCCGGCAGGCCGGCTTCCTTCAGCAGTCGTGCATGCAGCAGCGATGGCGAAGGATCGCGCTCGGAAGGCTTGAGGATGAAGGTATTGCCGCAAGCGATAGCGATGGGGAACATCCACATCGGCACCATCACCGGGAAATTGAACGGCGTGATGCCGGCCACCACGCCCAGCGGCATGCGCATCGACCAGGCATCGATGCCGCGCGCGATCTGATCGGTGTACTCGCCCTTCATCATCTGCGGAATGCCGACCGCGAATTCCACCATCTCGATACCACGCGCCACTTCGCCCTTGGCATCCGCGAACGTCTTGCCGTGTTCACGGGTCAGCATGGCGGCGAATTCCTCGGTGTGCTGGTGGCACAGTTCGAGGTATTTGAACAGCACGCGCGCGCGGGTCAGCGGCGGTGTATTCGACCAGGCCGGGAAAGCCGCTTCCGCCGCGCGCACCGCGGCATCGACTTCCTCCGTCGTGCCAAGCGCCACGCGGGCTACAGGCTCGCCCAGCGCCGGGTTGAATACGTCGCCATAGCGTCCGCCGGCCGTATCGACCTTGGCGCCATTGATAAAGTGGGTAATAGTATCGAGATTGCTCATTTCAAGCCCTGTTGATCAGGCCAGCAGCGATTCCGCCGGCACATAGGTATAGCCAAGGTCGTGCGCCACCGCTTCGTAGGTGACGTGTCCCTGGCAGACATTGAGTCCATTGCGCAGGTGCGGGTTGGCCTTCATGGCCTTGACCCAGCCCTTGTCGGCCAGCGCAACAGCGTGGCCGATGGTGGCGTTGTTCAGCGCAAAGGTGGAAGTGCGTGCGACCGCGCCCGGCATATTGGCGACGCAGTAGTGCACCACGCCGTCCACGACGAAGGTCGGGTTTTCGTGCGTGGTCGCGTGCGAGGTTTCAAAGCAGCCGCCCTGGTCGATCGCCACATCGACCACTACGGAACCGGGCTTCATGCGCGACACCATGGCGCGCGTCACCAGCTTGGGTGCTGCGGCACCGGGAACCAGCACGCCGCCGATGACCAAGTCGGCATCCATCACGGCGTCATCGATGGTGAAGGCATTGGAGAAGACGGTCTGGATGCGGTTACCGTACACCAGGTCGAGCTGGCGCAAGCGCTCGATGCTCTTGTCCAGCACCGTGACGCGGGCGCCCATGCCGACCGCAATCTGCAGCGCATTGGTGCCGACCACGCCGGCGCCGATGATCGCCACATGGCCGGGGGCCACGCCAGGCACGCCGCCCAGCAGCAAGCCCATGCCGCCTTTGGATTTCTCAAGATGGGCAGCGCCAGCCTGGATCGACATGCGCCCTGCTACTTCGCTCATTGGCGCCAGCAGCGGCAAGCCACCGTTAGGGCCAGTAATGGTTTCATACGCAATGCAGACGGCGCCAGATTTCACCAGCGCCTTGGTCTGCTCCGGATCGGGAGCCAGGTGCAGGTAGGTGTAAAGAATCTGGTTCTCGCGCAGCATCGCGCATTCCTGTGGCTGCGGCTCCTTCACTTTGACGATCATTTCGGCCTTGGCGAAGATTTCCTCCGCCGTGGCAGCGATCGTGGCTCCGGAGCCCAAATACATTTCGTCGGTCAGACCGATTGCAGCGCCCGCGTTGTGTTGCACCAGGACCTGGTGCCCGCGAAGTGTCAGTTCCTTTACGCTGGCCGGGGTAAGGCCAACGCGCGATTCCTGATTCTTGATTTCCTTCGGTACGCCTACCAACATGGTTTGTCTCCTCTCGTTTTAGGAACCGGTAAACCAGGGTCTGACCCGCAGGGTCAGACCCTGTCAGAACGCCGGCCAACGATCGGGTGTGCGCTTTTGATCTTCATCGAACGTCAAAGACCCAAAACCCACCCCGCGACAGCAATGCACCAGGGGTCTGACCCTGCGGGTCAGACCCAGGTTTACCGGTTTTAATCAAGCGTCTTCAAAACCTTTCCAAGCTTCCCGAACAACTCGTCGATGTGCTTCTTCTCAAAGGTGAGTGGCGGCGACAACGCGATGATGTCGCCGGTGGTGCGGATCAACAGCCCATCCGCGAAAGCTTTCTTGAACGCGGCGTAAGCGCGCGCTCCGGGCGCACCGGCGCGCGGCGCCAGCTCAATGCCTGCAACCAGGCCAATGGTGCGGATGTCGATCACATGCGGCAGGCCTTTCAGCGAATGGACCGCATCTTCCCAGTACGGCTGGATTTCCTTGGCGTGATCCAGCAGCCTCTGTTCCTTGAACACTTCCAGCGTGGCCAGCGAAGCGGCGCACGCCACCGGGTGGCCGGTATAGGTATAGCCGTGGAACAGCTCAATGCCGGCCGGCGCGTCCATGAAGGCGTCGTGGATGAACTTCTTGCTGAATACCGCACCCATCGGGATGGTGCCGTTGGTCAGGCCTTTGGCCGTGGTCATCATGTCCGGCTCAACGTCGAAGTAGTCGGTGGCGAACGGGGTCGTCAGGCGCCCAAAACCGGTGATCACTTCATCGAAGATCAGCAGGATGCCGTGCTTGGTGCACAGCTCGCGCAAGCGTTTCAGGTAGCCCTTCGGTGGCACAAGCACGCCGGTGGAGCCAGCCACCGGCTCCACGATCACGGCGGCGATGGTGGAAGCATCATGCAGCGCGACGATGCGTTCCAGTTCGTCGGCCAGGTGGGCGCCGTATTCCGGCTCGCCGCGCGTGAAGGCGTTCTTCTCCAGGTTGTGCGTATGCGGCAGGTGGTCGACGCCAGGCAGCAGCGTGCCGTAAGGCTTGCGGTTGCCGGCAATGCCGCCGACCGAAATGCCGCCGAAACCCACGCCGTGATAGGCGCGTTCGCGGCCGATCAGGCGCGTGCGGGACGCTTCACCGCGCGCTTTGTGGTAGGCCAGCGCGATTTTAAGCGCGGTATCCACCGCTTCGGAGCCGGAGTTGGTGTAGAACACGTGGCCGAAGCGATGGTTGGTGTACTCCATCAGCTTTTCGGCGAGGTCGAAGGCGGCCGGATGGCCCATCTGGAAGGTCGGGGCGAAGTCGAGCTGGCCAACCATTTCGCTGACTGCCGCCACGATCTTCGGCTGGCGGTGGCCGCACGGTACGCACCACAGTCCGGCGGTGCCGTCCAGAACCTGGTTGCCATCGACGTCCTTGTAATACACACCTTCCGCCGACACCAGCAGGCGCGGACTGGCCTTGAAGTCGCGGTTGTTTGTGAACGGCATCCAGAAAGATGCGAGGGACTGCGGCCGGGCTTCGTTCATTGCTATCTCCCTTAGTGGGTTTTTTACGATGCTCAAAAAACTTTACCAGTTGGCAAAATCATGATGCAATAATAGACAGCAAGGTAACTATGGCACATATACACACAAGCGGAAACGCTCCAACCGTACAGGTAGTAAAAACAGTACAGTTTTAAAGGCCCCGAATGGACGACAGCGCATCCCCCAACTCCGCATGGCCCGTGCTTTCCATCGAGCGCGCGAAGAAGGGCAGCCTGGTTGACAAAATCGTGGACGCGATCAGCGCCATGGTGGCCAGCCGCGAGCTGCGCGTCGGCACAAAGATGCCATCGGTCAGGCAATTCGCGAAGTGTAATGGCATCAGCACCTTTACAGTTGTCGAGGCTTACGACCGCCTCGTCACGCTTGGACTGTTGTCTTCACGCCGCGGTTCCGGCTATTTTGTTGCTCGCCACGACGTTCCCGCCCTGCTGCCGCCGGCGGCCATGTTCGCCACGCCGGCCGCTGTCGATGCCCTGACGCCCGAACTGTACTCCGGCGCCTCCGAAGCATTGCCGGTCGGCGCCGGCTGGCTGCCGCCCGAGTGGTATGGTGAAGACACCATCCTCGACGCCGTGCGCCACGCCATGCGCATTCCCGCCAACCGCCTGCGCGGCTACGGCCACCCGCTCGGCTTCCCCGGCCTGCGGCAGTACATGGCGTCCACCTTGAGTGACGAGCTGTTCGCCGTCGAAGCGGAACAGATCCTGCTCACGCATGGCGCCACCCACGCCTTCGACCTGATCCTGCGCACGCTGACCAAGCCGGGCGACACGGTCTTTGTGGAAGACCCGGTGTACAGCAACCTGCTGTCGCTGATCCGCCATCACGGCTGCCACGCCATCGGCATCCCGCGCGACGAGCATGGCCTGGACATGGACTTCCTGGCGACACAGGCGCGCGAGAGCCAGCCCAAGCTCATGTTCGTCAACACCGTGCTGCAAAACCCGCTCGGCACCAGCCTGACGCAGGCACAGGCGCATCGCCTGCTGGGTTTTGCCGAGCAGTTCGACTTCTGGCTGGTCGAGGACGACATTTACCGCGAACTCACAGCGCGCGGCGAGGCCTCGCTGGCCGCGATGGACGGCTTGCGACGCGTGATCCGCGTCGGCAGTTTTTCGAAAACGCTGTCGCCTGTGCTGCGGGTCGGTTCGATCTGTGCGTCAGCCTCGCTGTTGCCGGAACTGGTGCGTGTGAAGATGCTGGCCGGCCTCACCACCTCGGAGGTGAACGAACGGGCCGCCTACCATGCCATCACCGCGCGGCCCTACAAGCGCATGGTGGAAAAGCTGGTGGCGCAATTGGCAGAGGGCCGCGAGCGCACCATCGACCTGCTGGCCCTGGCGGGCATGGCGCCCATCGCCAAGCCGCGCGGCGGCATGTTCGTCAGCGCCGGCTGGCAGCAGCCGCCAACGCCCGAATGCAACGGCAAGCTGCTGGCCGACCAGGCGCTGAAATCTGGCATCCTGCTCGCGCCGGGTGAATTTTTCCAGTTGCGGCAACCGGCATCGATCTGGTTCCGCTTCAACGTCGCGTATTCGGACAGCCCACAACTGCGGAACTTCCTGCAGTCCATGAGGAGGGAATATGGCATCAGCTAAATTGCGCCGCGTGATCAACCGCGACAGGCTGGAAGCGGATATTGCTGCCGAAGCCGTGCGTGTCTTTGCCGAGTCCGGCTACGAAGGCGCCTCCGTCGCCACCATTGCGGAGAACGTCGGCCTGTCCAAGCAGAACCTGATGTACTACTTCCCCACCAAGCAGGCGCTCTACCAGCGCGTGCTGGACGACGTGCTGGACAACTGGCTGGAGCGCATGGCCAACCTGGCCGCGCCCGACGGCGAGCCGGCCGAGGTCTTGCGCGCATACATCCGTGCCAAGCTTGCCTTCTCGCGCGAACATCCCTGGGGATCGCGCGTCTACGCGATGGAAGTGATCAGCGGCGCGCCCATGTACGGCGAGCAGATTCGCGAACGCGTCGTGCCACTCGTACGCAAGGACATCGAAGTATTCGAGCGCTGGATTGCCGAAGGCCGCATCGCCCCCGTCAACGCCACTCACCTGCTTTTCGCCATCTGGGCCATGACCCAGTCCTACGCAGACTTCGCGGCGCAAATGAAGCTCGTCATGGGCCGTCAGGACCTGCACGAGGCCGATTTCGCCGACGCCGAAGAAACCATCATCAAACTGGTCGTCACCGCGCTCGCACCGTAACAGTGCATTTATTGCTGGCATAAAACTTGATTGGGAATAATCGTCCCACCCAAGGAGAGCGCCTATGCCCAGCTTTTTCAATGAAATGACCGATGCCGGCAGCACGCGCGAACACTACCGCGAGTTCTGCCGCTGGCTCGAACAGCAGCCAGCCGACAGCGTGGAGCGCAAGCGTGCTGAAGCCGACCTGAGCTTCCGCCGCGTCGGCATCACTTTCGCCGTCTACGGCGACGATGCCGGCACCGAACGCCTGATCCCCTTCGACATCATCCCGCGCATCATTCCGGCGCAAGAATGGTCCATGCTGGAGCGCGGCCTGGCGCAGCGGGTCAAGGCGCTGAACATGTTCCTGCACGATATCTACCACGGGCAGGACATCATCCGCGCCGGCATTATTCCCGCCGAGCAAATCTTCCGCAACGCCCAGTACCGCCCCGAAATGCAGGGCATCGACGTTGCCGCCGGCATTTACTCCCACATCGCTGGCGTGGATATCGTGCGCGCCGGCCAAGGCGAGTTCTACGTCCTGGAAGACAACCTGCGTGTGCCGTCCGGCGTCTCTTACATGCTGGAAGACCGCAAGATGATGATGCGCCTCTTCCCCGACCTGTTCGCGCGCAACCGGGTGGCGCCGGTCGACCACTATCCCGACCTCTTGCTGGACAACCTGCGCTCGGTGGCGCCGCAGGGCGTGGACGACCCGACGGTGGTGGTCATGACGCCCGGCATGTACAACTCGGCCTACTTCGAGCACGCCTTCCTGGCGCAGCAGATGGGCGTGGAACTGGTGGAGGGCAAGGACCTGTTCGTCAACGACAACGCCGTCTACATGCGCACCACCCACGGCCCGCGCCGCGTCGACGTGATCTACCGCCGGCTCGACGACGACTTCCTCGACCCGCTGGCCTTCCGCGCCGATTCCTCGCTGGGCGTGCCGGGCCTGCTGTCGGTGTACCGCGCCGGCCGCGTGACGCTGGCCAATGCGATCGGCACCGGCGTCGCCGACGACAAGTCGATCTATCCCTTTGTGCCCGACATGATCCGCTTTTACCTGTCGGAAGAACCGGTGCTGCACAACGTCCCCACTTGGCAATGCCGCAAGCCGGCCGACCTGGATTATGTGCTGGCCCACCTGCCGGAACTGGTGGTCAAGGAGGTGCACGGCGCCGGCGGCTACGGCATGCTGGTCGGCCCGGCCAGCACGCGCGAGCAGGTCGCCGCCTTCCGAGAACGCCTGGTCGCCAGGCCGGACGGCTACATCGCCCAGCCCACGCTGGCCCTGTCCAACTGTCCGACCTTCGTAGAAAGCGGCATCGCGCCACGCCATATCGATTTGCGTCCCTTCGTGCTATCCGGCAAGACCATCTCGATGGTGCCCGGCGGCCTGACCCGGGTCGCGCTGCAGGAAGGTTCCCTGGTGGTGAATTCCTCGCAAGGGGGCGGCACCAAGGACACCTGGGTACTGGAAGCATAAGGAGAAACCGTCATGTTAAGCCGAACCGCCGACCACCTGTTCTGGATGTCGCGCTACACCGAGCGCGCCGAGAACACCGCTCGCATGCTGGACGTCGCCGTGCAGACTTCGATGCTGCCGCAGTCGCCCGCCGAGACGGAGCGCAGCTGGCGCGCCCTGCTCGGCATCTCCGAGCTGGAGCCGGCCTATTGCGCCAAATATCCCGCCGTCACTGCACGCGACGTGATCGACTTCATGGTGCGCGATCCGTCCAACCCGTCCTCGATTGCGGCCTGCGTGCGCGAAGCGCGCGAAAACGCACGCGCCGTGCGCGGCGCCCTGACCACCGAAGTGTGGGAAATCCAGAACCAGACCTGGCTCGACCTGCAAAAACACCTGGGCAACGGCCTGCTGGAACAGGATCCCGGCAAGTTCTTCGACTGGGTCAAATACCGCGCCCACCTGGCGCGCGGCGTCACGCTGGGCACCATGCTGAACGACGAGACGGTCAACTTCATCCGCCTCGGCGCCGCGCTGGAACGCGCCGACAACACTGCGCGCATCCTCGACGTCAAGTTCCTTGGCATGCGCGACGGCGCCAGCGGCGAGCGCGATTTTTACTACTGGGCTGCGCTGCTGCGTTCCGTGTCGGGCTTCGAAATCTACCGCAAGGTCTACCGCGACGTGATCACGCCGGGCCGCGTGGCCGAGCTGCTGATCCTGCGCGCCGACATGCCGCGTTCCCTGCTAGCCTGCATGGCGGAAGTGGTGGACAACCTGCGCGCGGTGCGCAACGACATGTCGGCCGACACCGAGCGCTTTGCCGGCCGCCTGCACGCAGAACTGCAGTTCGCCCGCATCGACGACATCATGCAGCGCGGCCTGCACGACATGCTGACCGGTTTCCTGGCGCAGGTGTATGAACTGGGCAACCGGGTCAGCCGCGTCTTCCTGGTACCGCTGGCAGCCTGAGGACCAAGCATGCAACTGACGATCCGCCACGAAACGCGCTACACCTACAGCAGCGCCCTGGCCTACAGCATCCAGCTGCTGCGCCTGACGCCGCGCGTGGAAGCCCAGCAGCACGTGCTGCAATGGCAGCTTTCCGCGCCCGGCCAATTGCACGCCTTCACCGATGCCTTCGGCAACCGCTCCCACATGCTGACGCTGGCCGCGCAGCACGACAAGCTGTCCATCGTCGCCAGCGGCACTGTCGAGACCAGCAGTCCGCCCGGCGGCCGCATCCTGCACGACGACGCGCTGCCGCCGCTGGCCTACACCGTACCGACGCCCCTGACCACCGCGACGCCCGCCATCCGGGCACTGGCTGCCGCCACCCTGCCGCCCGGCAAAGCCAGCACGGCCGAGCTGCTGATGCTGGCCGGGCAAATTGTCGGTGCCGTCGCCTACCAGAGCGGCGCCACCGAAGTCAGCACCAGCGCCGGCGCCGCGCTTGAACTGGGCAGCGGCGTCTGCCAAGACCATGCGCATGTCTTTCTCGCCTGCTGCCAGGCGCAGGGCATCCCGGCACGCTATGTGTCGGGCTACATCGACCCGGGCGGCGGCAGCCATGCCGCCAGCCACGCCTGGGTCGACGCCTGGGCCACGGATCCCGGTTATGAAGGCTGGATCAGCCTGGACGTCACCCATGCGCGGCCGATGGACGCGGCCTATTGCCGCCTGGCCGTGGGACGCGACTATGAAGCGGCCGCTCCGCTGCGCGGCGTGCGGCGGGGCGGTGGCACAGAAACAATGTCGGTCCAGGTGCAGGTGCAATCTGGCCAGCAATAGGGCCAGCAACAGGCGGTGTAGAATCGGTCTTTCCTTCCTCAAGCTTTATTTGTATGACTTATTGTGTTGGCATGCGCCTCGATGCGGGGCTGGTATTCCTGTCGGACTCGCGCACCAATGCCGGGGTCGACCAGGTCAGTACCGTGCGCAAGATGAGCGTGTTCGAGAATCCCGGCGAGCGCGTGCTGGTGCTGATGACCTCAGGGAACCTGTCGATCTCGCAATCGGTGCGCCAGCTGGTGGGCGAGCTGACCGGCAGCAACGGCTACACCGTGTGGGATGCGCCCAACCTGTTTGAAGCCGCCCGCGTGGTGGGCGAGGCGGTGCGCATCGTTCATGCCCGCGACGCCGAAGCGCTGGGCAACTTCGGCATCGACTTCAACATTAACCTTGTTTTCGGCGGCCAGGTGAAGGGCGAACGCTGCCGCCTGTTCCACATTTACTCGGCCGGCAACTTCATTGAGGCCCAGGCCGAGAGTCCCTACTTCCAGATCGGTGAAGCCAAGTACGGCAAGCCGATCATCGACCGCGTGATCACCCCCGCCAGTTCGCTCGATGCGGCGGCCAAGTGCGCGCTGATTTCCATGGATTCGACGCTGCGTTCCAATGTATCGGTCGGCCTGCCGCTGGACCTGCTGGTGTACGAAGCCGACAGCCTGGCGGTGACCCGCTTTGTCACCGTGGATGAAAAGAATGCCTATTTCCAGATGATCCGCAGCACCTGGGGCCAGCAATTGAAGGCGATTTTTGAAGGCATCGATGCTCCCGAGTGGACGGCAATGTCCTCACACCCCAGCCAGCCGGTGCGTGCGCCGCGTCCCGCAGACCTGGTCGACGGCAAGACGCCAGCTGCGCCGCAAAGCTTCGCCCAGCACTTCGGCGACGGCCAGCAGTAAAGCGAAATCCGGTCAGGCGGGCGCCCGCGCCAGCGCCACCAGTTCCGAAATGGCCTTGCTGTCCTCCGGGAACAGCGAACTGCCAACGTGCATGAGCGGTTCGACTTTGGCTCCGTCCGGCAGTTGCACCGGCTCCGCCACGGCAGCCTGCCGGAAGCGCGTCACCTGGCTCTGGACGATCGTGCGGCGCCCTGCCACGCTCAGGATCACGCCGAATTCATCAACACTTAGCCGAGCCAGCACATCGCCTTCGCGGCATTCCGCCGCAAGGCGCCTGGCCAGTTCTACCATCACTTCCTGGCGATATGGATTGACGCGCGCCACCATCACACCCACATGGCCGCGCTGGGCGATCGCATTGTCCGTACGCACGCGCAATTGCTCGTAGAACGAGGAACGGTTCGGCAGCCCGGTGGCAGGGTCTTGCGTCACCTTGCGCTGCAGAACCTGCGCGCCTTCCTGCGAGGCGTGAAACATCAGCGCAGCGGTCATGTCTGCAATCGCCTGCCCCACCGGCACTTCGTCCTCGTCGAAAGGACGCGGTTCGCGCCACGCCAGTTTCAGCACGCCGCCCGCCTGCTCGCCAAACAGCAGGGGCAGGATCGCCATGGAACGCAGGCCCACGCGGCGGCAGGCCTCGCGGTTCACGCGTTCATCGGTTTCGGAATCGGTGCAGGTAGCGGCCTGGCGCGAGGTCAGCACAAGGCCCGACAAGCTGCCTTTGATCTGCATGCGCAGGCCAAGCTGGGCCTCCGCCAGGCCGTGCGCAGCGCGGTACACAACTTCGCTGCCTTCCACCAGTTCGATGACCGCACCATCCGCGCCGGTCAACTGCATGGCCTTTGCTGCGGCCACGTCCATCAGGGCCCCGAAAGCCGGCCCAAGCCGCGCCAGTTCAAGCTGGACATCAACAATGGCGACCAGCTTCGATTGGGGAAGATCCAGCCGGTCGCTCATGGCCTACTCCTGTACTGGTGTGATTTGTACGCTTGCTACGCGCCACTTTCCTTCCTTGCGCACGTAGACGTCAACATAGCGGTAATGGCTGCCGAAGGGCTTGCCGTCGTAACTCCCCGTCATGCGTGTGCGGCCGCTGACCAGCGCCACATCGCCGTAGAAGCGTATATCCATGTCTTCCACGCCATAGGGATTGATGACCAGCTTGGGCGACATGATCGCGTCCAGGAAGGCCGTTTTGCTGGCCACATCGCCGCGCGCGCTGATCTGGCGGAAGTCCTCCGCCATATTCTCGGCGATTGCCGCACGGTCCTTGCGGATGATGGCTTTATCCCAGGCGTCGGCTTGCCGCGCAAGTTCTTCGGATGGCGATACGGCGAAGGCACTTACGGCGCCCAGCGCCAGTGCGGCCGTGATCATCGTTATGCGTACTTTCATCGGCTGACTGCAGTCCTCAAATATGCTGGTCGATCAGGATAGGATTGCCATCGGGATCGATGGCAATGATGTAGGCCGGGCCGGTGCCTGATTCGTCGGCACGCGCAGCCAGCACCACACCGTTTTCTTCGAGCTGGCGTTGCAGCTGGCGCACGTCGGTGTAGCCCGGCACCAGCTGGGCATTGCTGTCCCAGCCCGGATTGAAGGTCAGCGTATTCTTGTCGATCATGCCCTGGAACAGGCCGATCACCTGTTCGCCATTCTTCATGATCAGCCAGTTCTGCTCGATATTGCCGCCAAAATCCCGGAAGCCGAACTTGGCGTAAAACTCACGCGAAGCACGGATGTCTTTGACGTTCAGGCTAAGGGAAAATACGCCGAGTTGCATGCCGGTTTCCTCCAATCGCTTGGACCATGCCAATCTAACATTGGCTCAGATTGCCAACAAGGCCTCCGGCACTTTGGCGCCGGCCTGCTGGCACGCCAGCGCCACAGCACGGATTTCCTTTTTCAGGCTGGCGGTGCTGCCTGAGAGGCTGCGCAGCATGAAGAAGGTTGGCGTATCGGTCTTGGTAACCTGGCGCATGGTGTTCATCGCAGATTTTGCTTCCGGCAGGTCTTTCATCATCTGGTCGTATTGCGCAACCGCCTGGGCCAGCGAGGCCAGGCCTTGCTCGAGCTGTGCAACGGGCAACTGCCCGCCTGCGGCCAGGGCCTTGGCGGAGGAGGTCACGCCGCGCAACTGGGCTTCCAGGGTTTCCTCGACCGCACGGCGCGTCATCGATTCTGACAGCTGCCCGGCACGCTCGCCCATCGCTGCCGCTTCCTGGGCCTGGCCCAAGGCGGTAAGCAGCTGCTGGCTGCCGTTCAGGGTCATGCGGCTGGCATCGACAAAGCGCACCATCATTTCCTTGGTCGGATCACCGGCGCGATCCATGCCGTTGAATGCCGCTCCGCCATTCCCGTTCGACATCTGGGCTTGCGCCAATGGGGCGAACAAGGATAAAACCAGGGTACTGGCCAGCAAAATACGCATCTGACTACTCCATGAATGAAAAGTGATAACAAAAAGTTAAAATCAATTTTACCGGCCTTCCTTGTTAAAATGCAAAAATTTCCTAGAGTCAGCATTCCATGCCAGCATTCGCCCCCTTCACCCTGAGCGGCCAGCGCCTGCAACTGCGCTCCCTTGCCATTGCCGACGTGCCTGCGCTGTACCGCATGTACTCCGACCCCGACGCCATGCGCTACTGGAGCAGCGCCCCGTGGGACAGCATGCAGCAAGCCGAGGCTTATTTCGCCGCTGCGCAGGACGGTTACGAAAGCGGCGACCTGCTGCGCATGGGCGTGGAGGTCGATGGCGAACTGGCCGGCATCATCAACCTGTACAGCTTCAACCGCCAGAACCGCCGCTGCGACATCGGCTACATGCTGGACCGGGCCTTCTGGGGCAAAGGCTATATGCAGGAAGCCATGGCCACCCTGATCGATTACGCCTTCCGCGTGCTGCGCCTGCACCGCATCGAAGCCGACATCGATCCGCGCAACACCGCCTCGGCCAAGCTGCTGAAAAGCTTGCACTTTGTGCATGAAGGCCATATGCGCGAGCGCTGGATCATCAACGGCGAAATTTGCGACACCGATTTCTTCGGCCTGCTGCGTTCCGATTGGCTGGCGGCACGCTAGCCGTTCATCGCGCGCCAAAGCAAATCAGCCGCCCCGCAGCGCAGTTCGTCGGATGCCGCTCCACTGTTGCCGGGCGCAGCGGTACAGTTGCATCATCGAAACGCAAGGAGGAAATGATGAAAACGATTAACAAAAGCGCCAAGGAAACCGTAAAAGAAGTGTGGCAAGCCTTTGTCGGCATCGGCCGCCACTTTGTCCGCACGCTGGACCACATGTCCTGGCCGGCCATCGTCGGCATGTGCATTGTGATCGCGCTGTTCCTGACCATCCTGCCGCTGGCAATCACCCTGTTCATCGGCGTGCTGATCGCCAAGCTTGCAATCAACGCCTTCGGCCACAAGAAACAACATGGGTAACCGGACGCGCAGCGTGCTCTCCTTTGTAGGGGAGATTGGCGATACAGCCAGCAGCCTGTGGTGGGACTTCTTCGACTGGCTGGCGCAGGTGCCTTTGCGCCAGCTGGTGGTAACGTGGATGCTCGCCTTCCTGCTTGGCCTGACGCCCGTGCTGCATCCGAAACAGGTAGCCTTCTTCATCATCGGCTCAGCCGGCCTGAAGATCCTCGCGGGCGGCAAGCGCAAGGCGGAAATCGAAGCACGCAAGGCGGCTGCGCAAGCCGGCACCGAAAGCCTGGAGCGCCGCCTGGTGGAAGCCCAGATGTCGGCCCTGCAGGCACAAGTCGAACCGCACTTCCTGTTCAACACCCTGGCCCTGATCGGCCAGCTGATCGAAACTGATCCGCCCGAAGCGGCCAAGATCCACACCCACCTGATCGAATACCTGCGCGCCACCCTGCCCCAGATGCGCTCGCGCGGCAACGGCACGCTGGGCCGCCAGATCCAGATGGCGCATTCCTACCTCGCGATCATGCAGGCCCGCATGAAGTCGCGCCTCTCGGTATCGATCGATGTGCCGCAGGAGCTGGAAAGCGCCACCTTCCCGCCGATGATGCTGCAGATCCTGATCGAAAATTCCATCAAGCACGGCCTGGAGCCGAAGGTGGAAGGAGGCCGCATCGACATCCGCGCCAGCGTCAACGGCAGCGTGCTGCAGGTGGACGTGCAGGACGACGGCGTCGGCTTCAACGCTTATGCCGGCGACGGCGTCGGCCTGACCAATGTGCGCGAACGCCTGAAACTGATGTATGGCACCCGCGCCCAGCTGCTGATCGAACAGCCGATGGGCGGCGGCTGCCGCGCTTCGATCTGCATTCCGTTTGCACCCGATATTTTTGCAAAACCATGAGCCAACCCAAAGCCACCGCCATCATCGCCGACGACGAAGAGCCAATGCGCGACATGCTGCGCAAGCGCTTGCACGAAGCCTGGCCCGAACTCGAGATCGTGGCCGAAGCGGCCAACGGCATCGAGGCGATCGCACTGGCCGGCCAGTACCAGCCCGACATCGTCTTCCTGGATATCCGCATGCCCGGCCTGACCGGCATCGAGGCAGCGCGCATGCTGTTCAACCGTTGCCACATAGTCTTCATCACTGCCTACGACCAATATGCGATTGAGGCCTTCGAGCAAGGCGCGCTGGACTACCTGCTCAAGCCGGTCAACCTGGAGCGCCTGAAAACCGCCTGCGAGCGCCTGCAGGCGCGCCTCGGCAAGACGCCCAACAACATCGAACGCCAACTAAGCCAGCTCTTGCAGCAGAGCGGCCGCGGCCCGGCCGGCAGCGCCGCGCAGCCCGAATACCTGCACTGGATCCAGGCCCAGGTCGGCAACAGCCTGCGCATGATCTCAACCAAGGAAGTGTTGTTCTTTCGCGCCGATGAAAAATATACGCGCGTGCAAACTGCACAGGGCGAATTCCTGATCCGCAAAACGTTGAAAGAGCTGGAAGATGAGCTGGACCCGAACGAATTCTGGCGCATCCACCGCTCTACCCTCGTGCGCGTCGATGCGATTGCCGAAGTGACGCGCGACCTGCGCGGCCGCCAGATGGTCCGCGTGCGCAACTCCACCGAGGAACTCGAAGTCAGCCGCGGCAACACCCATTTATTCCAGCAAATGTAAGTCGCCCGCGCTCGCTTGCCCCCTGTACGGTGCTAGTCTATATTGACCTGACTATGCTGCCTTTTCAGGGAGAGAACGATGACGATTCCAAAGGCCACGCGCGCGACCATCATGCCTTGCCTGCGTTACCGCGACGCGCCCGCCGCAATCGATTGGTTGTGTAAAACGTTGGGCTTCAAGGCCGCGCTTGTGGTCCCCAACGAAGACGGCACCATCGCCCATGCCCAGCTTTCCTACGGCAACGGCATGGTCATGCTAAGCTCCATTTTCGACACCGAGTATGGCCGCTTGCTGAAACAGCCCGCCCAGATTGGACAAGCTGTCACCCAAACCGCCTACCTGGTCGTCAACGACGCCGACGAAGTGCACGCGCGCTGCGTGCAAGCCGGGGCGCCAATCGAGATGCCCTTGCAGGACGAAGATTACGGCGGCCGTGGATTTACCTGCCGAGATCCCGAAGGGCATGTGTGGAGCATTGGCACTTATGACCCTTGGGAGCACTGATGGGACGCACAGTTCACTTTGAAATCCAGGCCAGCGAGCCGCGAGCCCTGATCGAGTTCTACAGCAAGATGTTCGACTGGAGCTTTTCCAAATGGGAAGGCAGCGAGTACTGGCTGGTCGGCACCGGTGAAGTCGGCGCACCCGGCATTAATGGCGGCCTGCTGCCGCGCCGCGGGCCTCGCCCGGAAGAAGGCGCGGCCGTCAACGCCTTCGTCTGCACCGTCGATGTGGAAGACCTCGACAAATCATTGGCCCTGCTGAAAGAACTCAAAGGCACGGTCGCCGTGCCGCGCATGCCCGTGCCCGGCGTCGGCTGGCTGGCCTACGCCAAGGACCCGGACGGCAATATCTTCGGCATGATGCAGAACGATGCCAGCGCTTCCTTCGAGGGTGCGTGAATGAGCGATGAACAGGCAATCCGCGACCTGGTCGCGGAGTGGACCCGCGCCACCCTCGCCGCCGATGTTGACCGCATCCTGCCGCTGATGACGGTGGACGTGGAATTTTACGTTCCCGGACAACCCATCATGCGCGGCCGCGCAGCCTTCGAGAAAGGCGTGCGCGCCGTGCTGGCGTCGCACCGCGTTGAATCGCACGCCGATGTGCAGCAGGTTGAAGTCAGCGGCAACCTCGCCTACTGCACGACCCACCTGCGCGTGGCGATCACACCACTGTCAGGCGGCGAGGCCATGCACAAGGAAGGCAATGTGCTATCGGTGTATCGCAAGAACGCTGCCGGCAAGTGGCAACTGGCGCGCGACGCCAATATGCTCAGTTGATTGCAGCTACCAGGGCGGCATCTGCCACCTGGGTCGGGCGAATCCTGATCAGGCCGCGGTATAGCGGAGGAAGGTGGCTGCACAGCTCATGCAGTGCCGGCTCCGGCATGGCCGGACGCACGTACTGGAACTGCGCCGGATTGTTGTGCGGCAGGGCGCCTTCCATCGTCGAGCCGTAAGCACCAAGCGCCATGAAGCTCAAAGCACTTTCATCCGGGCCGATTGCAAACACGAAGGTGCCGTCTTTCGGGTGCCCCAGGTAGTGGCGCACCTCGGACTGCGTTGCCGCATCGGCGCCTTCCATCAGCTTGTAGCGCAGTTGCGCGTAGGCCCGCGTGCACTCCATGAAGGCCGTGCGGATGCTGGAAGCCTGCAGGCGGCCATGGCAGCACAGCAGCAGGTTGCCGAAAGAATCCAGCAGCGCGACCGCGTCGCCTTTGCCGCCTTGCGCCTTGTCGCGCGCCATTGCCTGCTGCAGGTACGGCGCCAAGCCGGCATCCGGCGTGCGCGGCTCGCAACGGTAAGTCAGGGCATCGGGGAACGCCCGCTTCAGGGCGCGCACGATGAAGTGGTCTTCCGGCAGCGTGGCCGGGTCTTTCAACTCCGCCTGCGGCGGGTCGATATTGAACAAATCCATCACATTGGCCGAGGTGGCCTCGAACACCAGCGAGCACAAGGCTTGCGTTGGTTCGGCGATGGTTTTGCCGATGAAGAAAGGCTTCGGCGCAGCCCCTGCCCCGCGCCGCGCGTACGACGAAGTGCCCAGCACCGCCGGGTAGGCGAAGGTGCGCTCGGCCTGCGGGCGCAAGGCGACCGGCAGCGATGGGTAGAAGGCAGAACCGTTGTAGTTGATGCCAGCCTTGCTGTCCGGCGCGGCGACCACGACGTTGAAGCCTGCCGCCAGGATGGCTCCTGTGCACATGCAGCACGGGTCGAGCGAAGTCACGATGGTGATGTCTTCGGGCGGCGGCAACTCGCGGCCTTTGGCGCGTTCGGCGAAGTACCAGTCGATCAACTGGCGTTCGCTGTGCGCAGTCGGGTCGTAAATCAGGCCATGCTTGATGACGTTGTTGTGCAGCGACTTGAGCACGGTGCCGCTGGCGTCCAGCATCACGCCGCCTACGCCGAAGGTACCCTGGGTCTTTGCTGCAATGGCTTCAGACGCCGCGATGGCGACGGCTGTCTGAACGTCGATGGCCTTCTTCACGCTTGTTTCTTTACTTCTTCAGGTCCCAGCCGCCGAAGGCTTCCGGGAGCAGTTCGGCTGCGGTGGTTTCGCGCACGTCGCCTTTCAGGTTGGCCAGCACGACCGGCAACTGGTTGCCGCCCAATTCCAGCGTGACCTGGCGGCAGGCGCCGCAAGGTGCGATCGGGTTGTCCGTTTCGCCGACGACGGCCAGCTTGTCGAAGTCGCCAGGCTGGTAGCCTTGGGCGATGGCGCTGAAGAAAGCGGTGCGTTCGGCGCAGTTGCACAGGCCGTAGCTGGCATTTTCCACGTTACAGCCGTGGAAGATCTTGCCGTCCTTCGCCAGCAGCGCAGCGCCGACCTTGAAGTTGGAGTATGGGGTGTAGGCTTTCAGGCGCGCGGCCTTGGCCTCTTCGATCAGTTTTTCGTTGTTCATGTGTTCTCCAAACCCGGTAAACCTGGGTCTGACCCAAGGGTCAGACCCTGTCATATCCGCAGTCTGAGGCTTCGGCCCACCGGGGTCAGACCCTTTGGGTCTGACCCAGATTTGCCGGGTTTAAGGGCGAATAGTACGGTACACGATCGGATTCGCAGCAGGCGCCACATCCGCAATCGTGTAGGCAGCCTGCACCTCACGCACCGCCTGCTCCGCAGCCGCTTGCGTGCGCGCATGCACCATCGCCATCGGCTGGCCCGCTTGCAGCGGCTGCCCCAGCTCTGCCAGGTCAGTCAAGCCCACAGCAAAGTCAATCGCGTCGGTCGGACGACGGCGCCCGCCACCCAGCGACACCACCGCCAGCCCGATATCGCGGCAAACGGTGGAAGCAGCGTAACCAGCACGCGGCGCAGGCACCGGCATCACGATCGGCGCCTTCTCCAGGTGCTTGTCCATATTCTCCACCAGGTCAGCCGGACCGCCCAGCGCCTTGACCATGCGCGAGAAGCGTTCAGCCGCTTCGCCGGAATCCAGTGCATGCTGCAGCTTGGCACGAGCGTCAGCCTCGTTCGCAGCCAGCTTGCCCAGCACCAGCATCTCGGCGCACAGCGCCATGGTGACTTCGTGCAGGCGCGCAGGACGGAACTTGCCGGTCAGGTAATCGATCGCACCGCGCACTTCCAGCGCATTGCCGGCCCACGGGGACAGCGATTCATTCATGTCGGTCAGCAGGGCCGAAGTCAGCGTGCCCGCGCCATTGCCCACCTTGACGATGGATTCAGCCAGTTCGACCGATTTCTCGTAGGTCGGCATGAAGGCGCCGGAGCCCACTTTCACGTCCATCGCCAGCACGTCCAGGCCGGCAGCCAGCTTCTTCGACAGGATGGAGCCGGTGATCATCGCCACCGATTCCACGGTCGCGGTGACGTCGCGGATCGAGTAGAAGCGCTTGTCCGACGGCGCCAGGCTCGAAGTCTGGCCGATGATGGCAACGCCGACATCCTTCACCACTTCACGGAACTTGTCGTTGGTCGGGACGGTGGAGTAGCCAGGGATTGAGTCGAACTTGTCCAGCGTGCCGCCGGTGTGGCCCAGGCCGCGGCCGGAGATCATTGGCACGAAGCCGCCGCAAGCTGCGATCATCGGGCCGAGCATCAGGGATACCACGTCTCCCACGCCGCCGGTGGAGTGCTTGTCCATCACCGGGCCTGGCAGGTTCAGGGATTTCCAGTCCAGCACTTCGCCGGAATCGCGCATGGCCAGGGTGAACGCCACGCGTTCGTCCATGGTCATGTCGTTGAAGAAGACTGCCATCGCCAGCGCGGCGATCTGGCCTTCGCTGACGCTGTTGTCGGTGATGCCTTTGACGAAGAATTGGATTTCTT
>Ga0307408_100000937_pt1 | contig 22716 bp, 39 predicted proteins | sample 322Cmetagenome_FD_202116 | JGI IMG/M metagenome (GOLD analysis project Ga0307408, IMG submission 202116) | Maize rhizosphere microbial communities from greenhouse at UC Davis, California, United States - 322HYB-C-3 | ecosystem: Host-associated > Plants > Roots > Rhizosphere > Soil | place... | reverse complement strand
TTGCCGTTAAACGATGTGGGAAAAAAATTTAAGCTGGAGAATTATTCTCTTCAGGATCAGCATCGATTGGTTTTTGTTGTTCTTCAGATGCATTTAAAACTGGTTGGGGAATTGCGGCTTCTGTAGAAACTTCTGTTGTTGATGCTTCAGGTTGTGGTTGTGGCTGTGGTGGTTGTTCAGGTTGTTTAAATCCAAGTAATTGAAGCAAAATATTGTCCTGTGAGATAATCGCACTACCTAATCTTGATACTTTGTATTTTGGGTTACCTTTGACTTGTTTGGTTTCCAAAATTCCTATTTCGGCTAATCGCTTAAGTGCTTGTTTGGTCTGAGCTGCGGTGAAGGGAGCTTTCTTGAAATTGTCATTAACTTTTGTAGCTAAATCATTTTCTCCATACCATGCGGGGTTCATGAAAATCATACTCAAGTGTATGTATGCTTGATGAACGTTTGGCCATGCTTTCCCCCTTAGTACCATAAAACGTAAAGTGTTGTTAAGTAATTCGGATTCAATGGTAACATTGGTCTGAGATTGCTCTTTCGAACCAGAAGTAATTTTTACATTTTCTTTTGAAGGATCAGTAAATAGTGCATCTTGTTGAGCTTCAGGTGTGTTAATCATTTCTTCCGCTTGAACGGTTTCTTCGGTCATGAAAAAGCAGAGACATTTTGAACTATTTAAGTTTTGTGGAAAAAGCTCCCAAAATGGGGGAAAATGTTATATAAAAATCCTATTCCACGTGGAAATACTTATAAGGAAGTATATTATTATATATATCCCCGTGACCTAGTGAAACCGTAATTGGTTTAGGGATGAAGACGTAGGGCCTGTGAGAGTATGGATTAGTCCGACGATCCTCGTAGGGAGACGAAGACATCCAAATGGTTATCAGGAGGTAGCGTAATGGTGGGAAAAGTACGAGGATTTCTCTAGCAGGAGATATAACTGCCTCACGGGGCGATATATTTATATATTAAAATTAATATCAAATTCTTTATTGCCACGTAAAGATCCTATTAAAAGAAAAGAATATAATATAGAATATAATAGACGTTTAAGAGAGAAGAAAAGAGATGAAATTAATGCATATAATAGAATATGGTGTCAAAATCATCCAGAATCTTGTAAAAGATGGAGGACAAATTATTATCAAAACAATAAGCAAAAGGAAAAAAATCGTAGTAGAAATAAACATCTTATTTCCAAATATAATATTACATTAGAACACTTTACTAATCTACTTAAATTACATAATAATAAATGTTCAATATGTAATATAGAATTTTCTGAAAAAATATATCCATGTATCGATCATAATCATGAAACTGGTAAAATAAGAGGTATTTTGTGTAGTAAATGTAATACTGCTCTAGGATTTTTTAAAGATTCAAGAGATCTCCTAAAAAAGGCTGTAGGCTATTTAAACAAGGAAGTTCATATGATGAGTGGATTTAATTAAATTGAGTATATTGGGAGGTAATGTAAGAGAATGGTGAAACAATTACTTTGAACCCAATTTATATTACTGAATTTTCCGTAAATAAAGACAAGTTTTCTTTTACAGTTCCAGAAGTAGTTGAAACTATCCCATATGGTTTAGATAAAAGTGAATTAATAAATAATTTAGAAGGTATGAAAGCTCTTGATGAAGCTCCAAGAGGTATATTATTTGATGATGTATTCAGAATGTATCTTGTAGAAAATTGGCATGTTACATTGATAATTTTAGTAGATAAATGTCATATTCTTAGTAATTATGGTGAAATTACCACACATCCCAAAAAGAATAATGAATTTATATCTATTCATACTTATGACTGTATGATGTCAAAAAGGGGGATTATGATTTATAGGAATCGCTACTAATGTTTTATGCGTGAGGCTTAGAGTACCGGCAGATTGAATAATTACTAGTAAATTACTCCTTTCTATTTTACATCTAGCCTCGTAGCCTGCGAACAGGCCGCATTAAGGAATGAATGAACATAGTAATATATAAACTTTATGGAGGAACCTGAGACTTATCGGCGAGGCCGTCTCCGTCAATAGTCTCGTAACCCGGATTTTACACCTACGCACAAGTTCGAGGAGCCGGATGGAACCTAAATAGTATTAAACTATCTTCTATTTAAACATTACTTCCCAAATATCACAGATTGCATTTCTTCTATATGACCGATTATTTAGTTTTTAATGGTAAAAAATATGCTGAGGGTACAAGAAAATTTAAGTCAAGTGTAACCCATCATCCAACAAGAGGTACGCAAGCCTACATCCCTAAAGATATAATTGAAAACTGGAATTATCCAGATTCAGTAATATTTGAAATGCGAGGGGATGAAGTTGTGATGAGAAAGGCCCGAAAGCAAAAATAATTTTTTTTTAATTTTTAACTATATAATACCGTAATTTAAAAGTATACATGTTTCTCATTCTATATGAATTACCCAATTGATAGGGATATAAGGGTTCAACATGAGTTTCCATTGAATAAAGTTTAAAAGTTTCATCTCCAAATTCATTATATAGTGGACGATTTCCATCTCTTGATTCAAGTTCTACAGTAAGGGTAACTTGATCTCTCATTTCAGAATGATAAGGCATAGTAGCTCCATTAATAAACATATGACTAAATTCTATATCATTTTCTATATGAAAACGTTTTATAAAAATATTGGTATTTTGAAGAAATCTTTGTTTATATTCGTCAATAATATGAGTCAATTAGACCGTAAACTTGCCCTTAGATCGTTTAACATAAAAACGAACTGTGATATATTCAAATCATACTTACTAAATTGATTAATAATTTGTTCGTTATCGACTTCCTGATTTATACACCATCTGAGATATTCTCTTTTTTCTTTTAGGCTCAAGTATTTACCCTGATCCACTTTAGTTCTTACATCCTTGATGTTTACCAATAGCTTTACCAATAGTAATAGTGAAATACTACTATTTAAGCTTTACCATGAGGGAAGATTAATTTCTTCCTTCAGTTATATCAAAAAAATTTTGAAGTTTACGTACTCTACGTTGTAAATAAATTGGTAATTTTAGCCCGTTATCTACGGTATATCCAAGTATAGCCTTACATATATCAGGTAAATCCTTTACATAAATTTCTTCTATGTCATTTTCCTTTAAATATGATTCGAAACTATTGTAATTATCTACATATTGAGGAATTCTATATTTTTTCCTTAATTCTTTGTAAATCTCACTAATGATATTTACACAATTGCTTACAACAAACTGACTTTTTGGGGGATAACTATCGTTCAGATACAACAACCTATCAAACATATCTGATTTATTACGATAAACGACTAATAAACTTATCGTTCAACACCATCTGGAGGAAATTTAAATCTTTTTAACTTTTCTCTTAATGAATCAACCATTAATCTTTCATGTTTATCTGTTGCGAATGAAGCGACAAACTCGAACATTTGTGACATTTCCGCATTGGTAAAGTCTGGATCTTCTTCTTCAAGTTTTTGTCGTATTCCGTTTACAACAGCCATTTTATAGCGACTTGGGCTGATATATGAATCTCCAGCTTCTTTAATTACAGCTAATTCTTGTGGGCTTAATTTTGTCATAACGAATAAATATAAGTAAAAGTATTTAACTGTTATGGTAGTTTACATAAACTTTAACCTTCTATTCTACTTGTGCAAGTAGTGGCTCCTGAAATATTAAATAGAATGGAAGAATTAGACATCCTTATTCTAGATCACCATGGTAATCCAGTAGCATTCACGAAGAAATTTTCATCATATATTGATTCCAGTTACCTTGATCCTGAAATAGACCTTAAAAAATATTACCGAACAACGTTCCCAAGCGTCATAAGAAAATACCTTAAAGGTAAGTTAAATAAGGGCGAGAATTTACGGTTATACTGTAAAATTATTATTCAAATTTTGGAATATGTTTCATTTAATTATGATTCATGTGAAGAATTTAGAGTAGATAGGATGAAGAGATTAAATCTCTGATTGAGATGTTAACCATTCTAATAATTCCTCATAATCATCTATACTTTTTTTCTTCATTATAAACTTTATCTTACTTAGTAATCCATCAGAAACAGGAATATGTAATACATGCTTTTCCTCTTGTTCCTCAGGCTCAAAATCGCTTTTTGGCATTTGGAAATGCGGCTCATCCGATAATTCCGCTCGCATATCTTCTATTTCTTTTTCAGTGATTCCTGTAAGCTCTTCAAGCATTTGAGCGTCATTTTCCATAATTATTTCAAGCTCTTTGAGGTCTTTTTCAATATCGTGGGTTCCACTAAGCTTATTCATCACCTGACGTAAAGTTCGCCTTTCCGCTTCCGAATTGAATTTTAGCTTTATACATGGAATTTCCTTAATATCATATTCTTTAAAAACTGTAAATCTATGCTCACCATCTACAAGCATATTGTTTTGATCAAGGACAAGCGGAGTTAAGAATCCATAAGTTTCCATGCTTTTACGTAATCTATCCATTTCATCCTGATCCATTACATTAGGATTTGCTGGATCAAGTTTAACGTCATTTATATCTACTGTTGTAACTTTATTAACTTTCAATTTGCAGGTTCCAAAGGTTTAATAAGCACACCATCTTCTCGATTTATTATCTGCACATAAGGATTTTCCATCATTTTATGAGCATCTGCAAATTTTCTTGGAATATAAACAGTAATTGATTCTTTTCGACTGTTTGTAGCCCACCATTTGGAAATTCTGTACTCACTTTTACTCAGGTTTCTTAACCTCCTTTAATGGCTGAATTAAAATTCCATTCTCGGTTGATGTTACCTTGAGAAATTGGCTATTTAATATATTATGCTCTTTAACAAACTGTTTAGGTATGTTAATCGTACAGTTGTTTGGTTGATTATTCGATGACCAGTACTTTATTATTTTATAAGACTTTTCTGTCAATATATAAAGGTTGCTATGATGAAAATATATAAGCTTTACGGTTAATAATTTGTTATAGTTATTACTTGAATATTTTTCGATTCATTTTCTTCAACATGTATTTTTGTATTCATAAAAATTATTGGATTACCATCACTCATACTTGAATTTAATGCATTTATCATTTCTTGTGCTTGAGATTTATTAAAGTTAATTAATCTAATAAATTGAAAACTTTTCACAAAAAATAATAAAAAAATGAAGTATTTAAGGTTTATGGTTTAATAAAAAAGTTTATAAGAAAGTAAAATTTATATATTTATAGTTATTGCCATATAAAGATCCTCAAAGAGCTAAAGAAAATAGGAGAAAATATTATCTTGAGAACAAAGAAAAGATATTAGAACAATGTAAAGAATATCGTGAAAAGAATTCTGAGAGAAAAAAGCAAAATGATAAAATATATTATCAAAGAAATAGAGAAAAAATAATGAAACGGAACCAACAATGGAAAAAAGATAATCCTGAGTACCAAAAAGAATGGTTCGAAAATCATCCTGATTATAAGAAAGAATGGTATTGGGAGAACAGAGAAAAAGAAACTGCTAATATACGGAGAAGAAAAAAACATGCAAGAGAAAAAATAATATCTATTATTAATGAATATAAAAATAAACCATGTGCTTTATGTGGTATACAACTTCCTCCTGTATGTATGGATCTCCATCATATAAATCCTTCTGTAAAACTTTATAACATAGCTAGTATGCGACGTAGTATTGTAAGTATAGCTAGAATAGTAGAAGAGATGGAAAAATGTATAATAATATGTACTAATTGCCATCTTGAACTAAGTATTAACGGTTATAAAAAATTTCCGAAATGGTTTGTTGAATATAAATCTAAACTAATATGTGAAAATTGTGGTATAAATAAATCACTTGAATTTCATCATCGTGATCCTTCTACAAAACTTTATGGAGTTTCATCCATGGTTACTACTCCTAAAAAATTTCCAAGAGAAATGATTATGAATGAAATAAAAAAATGTAAGGTTTTATGTAGGTGTTGTCACCGGTTAGAGCATTTTTGGAACTAAGCCTGTTCACTCAATTTTGGCGATAACCTTATTTTTCTGTCCAAAATGCGGGGGCGTATATAATTATTGTGATAATGTGTTAATTGGTCAAACATTGGAACTGTTCTTACGAATTCTAATGCTTGGTTATATACTTTATCCCTTGAATCTCCAACAATTTCTCTGGTCATTGGCCTCATAATTCCGTGGTGCGAAGGGGCCGCTGACATCTTTCCTGCCGCATGTTTGCCGTGATCATATTCTAGATTTGCAGTTCTAAACCATTCCGGCCAACTATTAGTCCATTTTTCATCCTTAATCGGCTTTATAAAGTTATTTATTCCCTTAATTAACTCACTCATGAATTCATTAAATCCTGCACTATATATTGCTGAATCATCTTCATTTGGAGGAAATTGATACACTTTCTCTTTTAGTTGTTCAAGTGTTGAAACAAGTTTATTTAATTCAAATATTGTACCTCCTATAGCTTGAGAGAATTCTGTTTCTCTTGCTTCTGGTTTATCTGTACTTATATGCTCTTCAAGCTTTTCTTCAACTAGAGCAATATTATTTAATTTGATTGATTCTTCAAGATTACTCATTTCTTCTCGTAATCTAGATTTTGCTTCCTTAATCAATTCATAGCGTCTTCTTATTTCATCTTTTGTCATTCCGTCAAGCGGTGTATTAGCGGGCAGAAAAACAGGGAATTTACGCTCTGAAGAAAGCATATTTTTAACGTATTCTTCTTTCTCTAATTCTCGGTAATTATCAAGCTCGCTTTGAACTACATCATCCGCAGCTTTAAATGGTGTATTCTTGTATGCAGCTCCGAATAATCCTGCATGTTGATACTTTAATTGTTTGAATCTATCAGGTAGATTATATGTATATTTAGTTAATTCATCTAAATTATTTTCTTTGAGGATTTGTATAATCCTACTACAAATTGTGTTTATGGGTTTTGGATATGAACCTAAAACATGTTGTTCTTCGATTACTAATGACCAATCATGAAGTATTTCTTGTATACGATTTTGGGTGTCTCTGAGAGATAAATCTAATCCCTTTATATCGTCAAGAATCTTTGATTCCCTTACATCGAGCTGTTTGATACGCTCGTTTACTGGTAAATGTGGATCAGTTATAAACATAAATGGTAATTGCAGTTGTAAATTAAAAAACCTTTATAAAGGATGTTTAAACAACTATTACAATATATATGAATATAATTATTTTAATATTATTAATGTTTCTCGGTGTATTTATTTTTTGTGTGATAATGAATTCATTAAATATAGATATTCCTGTTCCACGTTACGGAATTGATATTCCTGTAGTAACTAAATTAGGAGGAATCTCTTCCTCCCCTGTGTAGTTCAACTTTACGCAGGCCCCTTACAACGGTACTTTATAATAATCATAAGGATATTTAAACTTTATCCCCCCCAACCTTGGGAGTTGGGAGGGAACTTGGCACAATTCAAAAACAACTTTTCGTTTCTTTCCCCAACGTTTCGTCGCTGCACGGCAATAGATGGTACAGGATCTATATACTTAAGGTAATATAAATCTATGGGAAGGTTGGATAATCCTCATCAATTATGAAATTATATTCTACTAACCCATTCCATGTTTCTATTTCGTAAGAATCTGTAAGTGTTATTGAACCAGTTTCTGCAAGTTCTTTTTCAAAAGCATCGAGTTTTCTTGCAAAATCCTCATCTCGCCACTTGGAACCATGGTTGAATGTATCTGTATGCCATATAATGAATCGGTTGAATTGTTGTCTTGTTGGAGTTATTTTTAAAATTTGTTGTTCTTGACTCATTATCTTATCAATTCCTCTATTTCTTCTTGAGTAAATATTCCTTTCCTTACTAAGGATAACAATAATTCTCGTAGTGTTGACTTGACTTTATTTTCTGGTAATCTTTGTATTTCTCTTTCAAAATCCCAAGAAACTATATCTTGTTGTGACATTAGAATTACTTAGATTAAGTAGAATTTAAGTGTTTTGTCAGGTCGTTCGTTTAAGCATAATGAGTAATTCCGCTGCTCGCCTCAAGCGGCTTTGCATTATGCGGCAATCAAAGCTGGGATCTTTCATTTCCTCTTCGAGCATTTCAATTGTAGCTTCTAGTAAATATTTATCTAGCATGACATTTACACCCACATTTACAAATGAAAAATGAGTGAATGAGGTAACAGACTTTGCAGGGTTGTTGAACTAGCATAAGGACTCGTTACACTCCACGCAGCGTTTGCAACCGTCGTATTTTATCATTCGTTTTCCACATTTAGGACAATCTGCTGTATCACTAGTTTTATATCGTTGAATAGGTTTTATGTTTGAAATAACTGGATATTCTTTTTCAGTAATTGTAGTTATAACTTGTAATTTCATCTTTTGTTCATAAAGATTTCTTGCATATTCGGTAGCATTTAATTGCTTGTTCTCCATATTTTCAGTATAAAGAACTTGTGTATGACGTGATCCATCCCTGTAAATTGTAATTCCCTTCAATCCCATCTCATGAGCAAATAAATATATATTTTCAATATCTTCAGGAGTTACATTATTAGGTAAATTACATGTTTTAGAAACTGCATTTGTCATCCATCGTTGCCAAACTGCTTGGGCTACTACATGGTCAAGTCCGTGAATATCCATTGAAGTTACAAAAATACGCTTAACCTCATCAGGTAAATCTACATTTTGGCATGAACCTGATTTAGAAATAGGTTTAAGCACATCTTCATCATAATAAATGTTGTGCTTTTTAAGATAAAGTTCTAAGTATGGATTAACATAATAAAAGTTTCCTACTGCAACTTTTTTCTCAAATACCAAAGCGAATACTGGTTCAATTCCACTTGAACAATCAGCAATCATACTTATTGAACCTGTTGGAGCTACCATGTCAACATTTACATTTCGTAATCCATGTTTCTTGATTTCTTCTTGAACTTCTTGCCAATCAGCAACAGGAGCTTTTGAAGTAATTCCACCTTCCCATATACCAGCAATATCAATTTTTCCATTTTTACATTCAGTTTGTTCAAAATATGGAAAAGAACCCCTCAATTTAGCTAATTTAATACTTCGTAATATTGATCTATAGGAAAGAAATTGAGCAATTTGTTCTTGAAGTGCATAAGATTCTAAACTATTATATGGTATTTCAAGCATGAAAAGCAAATCACCTAATCCCATTACTCCCAAACCAATTCTTCGTGTTTTCCATGATTCATTATCAATTTGACTTACTGGATATTTATTTACATCAATGACGGAATCCAGAAAATCAACACATATATCAATCACTTGACCGAAAGAATCGAAGTCAAAAAGCTTATTTTTGACGAATTTCGTCAAATTTATAGATCCAAGATTACAACTTTCATATGGATATAAATATTGTTCTCCGCAAGGATTGGTCGAATTTAATTCACCCTTTAAACCTTTCATCACATTATATTTGTTTGCATTATCAAACAATAATACGCCGGGTTCGCTGCTATTCCATGCAGATCTAGAAATTTCTTTCATAAAATCACGAGGATTAACTGTAGCTTTTACCTTCCCTGTACTTGGAGAAATTAATTCATATGGTTTATTTTCTTTGTAACATTCCCAAAACTTACCATCAATACCAACAGATACATTGAAATTTTCTAATATTCCGGGAGTTTCTTTAGCATGAACAAATTTTAGTATATCAGGATGAGATGAATTCATACTACCCATATTAGCCCCACGCCTTTTACCACCTTGTTTAACTGTATCAGTAACAGTATTAATTATATTCATAAAGCTAAGCGGCCCTGAGGAAGTTCCGCTTGTGGTGCTAATCGTTGCTCCCTCTTCACGGAGTTTAGCGTAATTAATCCCTACTCCACCGCCGGATTTGAATATAATTGCCATATCTTTTGCTGTATCCATAATTGATTCGATATTATCTTTCATGTCGATTACGAAACATGCTGATAATTGACCGAGCTTATTTCCAGCGTTGGCAATTGTAGGGGTATTTGGCATAAATTTCTGACTTACCATAAGGTCGAAATAAGATTTGATTACTTTTTCGTATTTATCAAATTCACCCATTCCAATCATATAAATAATTTCACCAAAATTAAGCTTAATCTTATTCTCATTATGTAATTTAAGGAAAAGTTGATAAAGTTGTTCTAAATTATATTTATTTAATTTATACTTTCCTATAAATAATGAATCATCTTCAAATGTACTATTTTCAATTTCCATTGGAAGAGTTATATGCTGTTTCCCTTCTTTGTCGAATACCCTCTCATCATACATTATATTAGCACATCCTACATGAGTAGCAATACGTTCAAAGAGCTGTGTAGGAGTTTCAATCACTTTCATATTTTCATCCTTAATCAAATAACGTGATTCGAGTACACGCAACGAGTTAAGTGAAAATTTCTCTGAAACAGGATCTAATTGTCCTTCAATATTAAGTAATTTTCTTTTTTCCTGTCTCTCCTTAATAAATTTTTCCTTTTTCTTGTACCTATAAAGTATGTAGGATCTTGCTGCATCGCTAAACCCTTTTTCCATAAGTTCGGTTTCTACCATTCCATGAATTTCATCGATTGAAACTTGTTCTTTATCAATACTTTCATATATACTTATTGCTACATCTTTAGCAATTTTACTATCTTCAATCTTAGCTGCTTTCAAAGCCTTGTTAACAGCACTTACGATTTTATCTTTATTAAAATCAACAATACTGCCATTACGTTTTTTAACCTTAATCATCTGTATGGATTAGGGTTGCCCCTACTTAAAAACTTTCTTTTTTTTATGCATTCATATAATCAGTGTAATTTTGTTCATTGTATAATTTCACGTCAGCCACCAATACCCTCAACATAGCATGAATTACTACAAACCTATCAAAAAATGGTTTAAGGTCTGAGTCTGGAGGGTGATAAGAAGCCATAATGGAATAAAGTTTATTAATGGAATAATTCATCCTTTGAACTATTCGCTCTTGTTCTTGCACAAATTGAATCGTTTTATTGATTTGTTCTCTTTGAACTTTATCAGGATCTTCATCGAAAGCCATATATAAGAGACTCAAGTTACTAACTTATATGCTTAACGGTGATTTTTTTAAAACTTTATGTCCTGTATGCAATAATAATTATATTTTGAAAAATTTCAAATCCCATATGGTAGAAAAACACAAGGAATTTTGTGAAATTGTGAACGTTACAGATCAAACATTTGAATTATTATACAAGGCTACATCCTTAAAGAATGTAACAAACTACGTATATTACAATTGGGATTACCATATACAAACAAAATATAAAGTAACACAAGATGATGAAAATAATTACAATATTATACTTGCTACGGTAAGGCCACTATACGTTGAAAACATTCTTACCGAAATGGCTAATCTAAATCCCTTATTTCAAATAAGAAGGTTGGCTATAAATGTTTTCAAGATTTTAAGCCCTTCAGTTTAAGCCTTTTATCAGCCATAAATTCCTTTGTTACATCTTTATGACATTCTTTACATAATGTTCTCAGATTTTTTTCACTATAAATATATTCGTCAAACGCTCTAAGATTAAGGACTTTATAACCGTTTTCCTTTATCAAGTCAATTGGTTTAATATGATCACATTCTAGCTCGCATATAGGATAAAATGTTTTACAAATTTTGCACGTGTATCTATCTCGTTGGAATATTTTTAGTCTGACATTTGCCCACATATAATTATCTTCGTAATATTTGAAGAATTTCTTTCTACACGTTATCGAACAATAGAAACCATCTTTTGGGGATCTTGAACAAAATATATTTCTGCATATTCGATTTCCACCTTTATCTTTACGGTTAAATAATCCAAGGGAAGCTGCGTTAATTCGATCTCTTATGGTTTTTTTCTTTTTCTTCTTAGGAGTATTTGCCGCTGTAGTCTTGTTCTTTTTACGCCTCACCAGAGCAAGTGATCTATAGTAATTTAGCTTCTTTAATGTGATAGGTTTAGACAAACAAGGTTAATTAAAAAAAACACTAATTTAAAAACTATCTATTCGAAAAACTTAAATTCTACTATTTTAGAAAAGTTTATATTGTGATAAAAATTGATTGGAATAATCCTGAAGAAGTACGAAAATATTCAAGAAACTATTACAGGATTAAACATAATATACCTTTAGATAAACCAGTAAAAATAATAAAAAAACTTAATATTGATTGGAATAATCGTAATGAAGTAAATGAGTATCAAAGAAATTATCATCGTATTAACCACGAAAAGATTAACTCTAGTAATAGAAAACGTCATAGAGTTAAACATAATATACCATTAGATGCCCCAGTTAAAAAATATAAAAAAAGTGAAAAACGTAATATTGATTGGAATAATCCTGAAGAAGTACGAAAATATCAAAGAAATTGGAGTAGAATTAAAAACAACATTTCTTTAGATAAACCAGTACAAAGAAAGAGAAAAATAAATCTTGATTGGAATGATCATGAACAAGTTAATATCTATAGAAGAAAATGTCATAAAATCAAAAAGATATGTGATCCAACATATTATGAATATACTCGTAAAAATGGTATAAAAACCAGACTTAAAAAATATGGTTTAACTATAGAAGATCAAGAAAAAATGTTACAAATTCAAAAAAATAAATGTTTAATATGTGGATGTAATCTAAAAAATAAGAAATTTTGTATTGATCATGATCATGTAACCGGAGGTGTACGAGGAATACTTTGTAACAATTGTAATGCAGGAATCGGATTATTGGGAGATAATCTTAATGGATTAATTAAGGCAGTTAAATACCTATTAAATTTTGAGAAGATTAATCCGAATTAAGTTTTGATTTTAAGAGTTCAACAGCGTCTGTAAGGTTTAATAGATTATTATTTTTATCTATCCAAACCAATTTACCGCCATCTCCTCTAGGATCAAATAAAACTCCATCATTTATAAGTTTTACTATTATATTAACATTTACACTACAAGTAATTATCCGTTTCTTTTCTTCTAAATTTACATTGCGAATCTTCTCTACTCTCTTTTTATTTTCATCCTTAACCTGTTTTATCTTTTTTAAGGCTTCAACGTATTTGCTATCGTCCACGGAAGGAAAATAAAGTTTTTAACATATAAGGATTATGAAGAAGGAAGTTTTAACACCTCAGGAAGCTCTTCATCAAATAATTTAGAACAATCAAATAATGGATTATAATATACATTACAAGTTTCACAAAACCCCCAAATACAACCCTCTTGAGGGCAATCTAAATAATCATGATTATTTGCACAATATAATTGATGTTTACAGATTTGAGGTAAATTCATTCTAAAACCCATTTTAAAATTCTAACTTGACTACTTAAATCTGATAAAAGTTCATTAATTAAAACATCACCATCAACATTCTCTTTAGGTGGAAATTTTTTATTTATTTGACGATAAGATTTTCTTAATTCTTCAATCTTTTGATTTATTTCATTAACAGATTTCAACTTAAATTATTCATCCCATTTTTAACTAAACATCTAGTACAAATTGATTCTTGTTTTACATATGGTTCTTGATAATCATTATCAGGCCCCCAATAATTTTGGTTAAGTACTTCAATTAATACATCAGAATCATCATAGCACCAATCACAATGTTTCATTTTTGTTTCTCCATTAGTAACTCATGCATTATTTTAAAAGCAAAACAATTAGGACATATTAAAACTTTATCATTATAACCATTATTACTTAGATTTTCTAAATAGGTAAATGTAATATATTTATCCCTGTCACATATTTCACATCTTATGGTTAATTTAGTCATTTCAACATCTCCATTTTTGCATCATATAATCCCTGAAAATAACCACAACCAAAATCTGTTTTATCATTTATTATTTCTTGTTGTTGTTTGAAATATTCGTCTATTCTTTTTTTAATAAGTTTCATTAATACTTCATGGTATTCAGATATTATTATTGCATCAGAAATTGTAACTGTATCATTATATGTTTGTTGTATTAATGTTTCTAATGCTTCATCTAAAAGACTTGTCATTTCGATATCTCCTTTTTTACCATTTCCATACAATTAATAAAAAATTGTTCATCTGATTTATCTTTAAATTGTAACTCTTTTATTTTTTCATGTTTCAAAACGTCTATCCTTTCTTCCATTTTTGATAGTATTTTATCGGCTATTATTTCCGAATCTTTTGGTGTAGTACCCCAAATAGTAGCAACTATTTCTTCTCTAAGATTCATCTTCTATTACCTCAAAAGTAATATTATCTGCCATCCAAGGACTTAAATTCAATTGTTTCACCAATTCCTCAAGTTCCTCTTTTGAAAGATTTCCTCCGACCTTTATAACACTCTTATCCATGTTTTACTCTTACCTTATCTCCTATTTTAGCGTTTGGGTTTTAATTCATCTTTAGAAAAATTTAAATGTTTTCATTTTTACAAACATTTATATTAATGAGTAAAATTGATTGGAAAGATCCTGAGGAAGTTAAAAAATATAAAAGAGAATGGTATAGAATTAAACATAATATTCCTTTAGGTTGCCCTCTTAAGATACCTAAAATAAATTGGAAAAATCGTGAAGAATTAAATAAATATAATCGTGAACGTTGCAGAAAAAATCGCAGGATTAAAAATAATCTACCTCTAGATCATCCAATAAGAAAAACAGAAAAACGTGATATAGATTGGAATAATCAATTAGAGGTTAATAAATATAGAAGAAAATTATATTATAGACATCAGGAAAAAAGAAAAGAAAAAAATCTTAGAAAATATGATTTAACTCTTAAAGAATTTAAAGAAATGTGTAAAGAACAAGAATATAAATGTTTATGTTGTAATAAAGATATGAAAAATAAAAAATTTATGGTTGATCATGATCATATTACTAGTGCAATTCGTGGTTTAATATGTCTTCAATGTAATACTGGAATAGGACTTTTAGGTGATAACTTAAACGGTTTAAATAATGCAGTTATCTATTTATCAAAATTTGAAACCTCTTTATTCTGAATTCCCGGTTGTGCATTAGGATATTTTTTTCCATATTCTATAGCGTCTTTAAATGATTTAGGTAATATTTTTCCTGAATATTTTAATATATTCTCAAAATTTGCATCAAGAACATATGTTGAAGCATAATCTTTTCTATGACGTACACTTCTACCATATCCCTGTATTAATTTTAATGCTGTCTGCCATTGATACCACTGTTTATTTTGATCAAACTTTGCTTTTATCCAACGGTCGGCTAGACTTGCATAGGGTACTTTTATAATTATTTGGAATCTACTTAGATCATCTTTGAGGTCAATTCCTACATACAAAGATGGTGAAATTAGTACTCCATTAGAACTTTCTTCAAATTTTTTTAAAGCTTCAGTTCGTTCATATGATTTCATAGCCTTAATAACAAAAAGGCGTTGTCTATCATTCTTATTCATCAAAGGTAAAATTTGGTCTATAATACTACTAGTTGGAGTATGAATTATACCTTTTACATTTTTATGTTGATTCATAATCTTACTAAGGTTATTCACAATAACTTGGTGGGTACTCGGAAGATTGATGTTATCTTTTGATAGCTTCCCAAGATAATTTGTAAATATAGGACGATTTTCCACAGGGAAATCTGAATCGATAGATATAAATTTAACATCAGATGAATTTAATCCAATTTGACTACAATATAAATCCTTATTGAGTATTGTAGCACTCATCACTAATAACCGATTTCCTGCCTCATATAATTCCCTACAATAAGCCGAAATATCTAGAGGTTTAATCAATAACTTGTTACCATTTCTATCAATTATCCAATTTTCGGGATGTAATTCCATTTGAACAGTTAGATCTTGTAATTTTTCATGTTTCTCCTCTACATATCTAAGAATATCAGGAAGATTATAAAATCGTTTAAGTTCTCTTTGACCTAATTGCTTTCTTCTTGCATCAAGTTTAGCGAATTCGTTCTGTAATTCATCAATATTTACTTGAGTATGACTCAATACATTCTTGAGAAATTCCACCCATTGAGAGAATGTAAGTTGATCAGGCATTGTTCTAATTTGATCATGAGTAATATTCATAATTGTACCAAGTTCAAGTTCTTCTCCGTTGTGGGCGATTACTTCACCTTCCAATAAATGACCCTCATCTAGAATTAACACTCCTTTGGGAGCTAAGTACGGCTTACCAGTTTTTCTTTTGACTTGTGACATTTTGTTGAATATCGCATAATTAAATATTGTATGTGGACTAAGCAAACCAACATTCTTCTGATGATAGTAATTACATGGACTCCAATTATTTCCAAACTGCTTGTAATGATCCCATGCGAGAAAGTTCATAATTTTTGTCTGTGAACTTGTAGAACAACCAATACTATTTACATCTTGTGGATTTTCCATTAACTGTATTAATTCAGGTTTTAAACGCACTTCATCATCATAAAATCCCTCGTCATAATCTGCCCTGTTAGTCATATATGGACAAACATAACGCTTGTTAATACAAAGAGCTTTATCTACTGTGGTATGTTTACATTGTTCATAATCATTTGTTTCACATCTTTCACAGTTAAACATTCCCCCATCTTTTCGTTCAAGTTGGACTTTGCAATCGAAATTGTTTTTTCCAATTACCTTCTTTAAGAAGGGAAAATCCCTAAGATATTGATTCTGTAAATTTATTGTCGAAGTGCAGATGTATGAGGATTTAAGAAACTTTGCTACCGCAATTGCTACGGGGCTTTTTCCGAATCCTGTTGAAGCTTCTAGAACAATTTGGTTATATCCTGAACGAAAAGCATCCTCAATTTCATCAAGAACTTTACGTTGAGAATTCCTCATTGTCTGAAATGGAAACAAGTCAGTTATCATCATTATTTTATGGATCAGTCAGTAATATAAATGTTAAAGATTTTAGAATAATTTAGGCCGTGGCTTACAATTATCAAATTCTTTATGATCTTTTAACTGTTCTTCTAAAAAGCTTTTTCCGCAATTTTCGCATACAATTGCTTGTGAACCTTTTTTCTCTTTCGTCCAAGTAGTCAATCTTGGTGTAACAGGTGTATTAGTACCAGTAATTTTTTCAATATCTTCTGGTTGTAAATCAGGAAATTCCATGAAATGTGCCTCTGGAGTAGTGTAATATTTTTCAATCAAATCAGAAACGCTAATCTCTTGACCATCAACATCACATAATTTACACCCCGGTTCTACTTTCATATCTTCGATGATTTGAGCGGCTAAATAACGCTTACTTGGATATTTTGAGGGATCACGGACTTGAAGCTTTTTGATTAATTTTAACGAATTATCCTTCACTTCATATCGAGTAACTATTTCATGAGATGTTGGGTAATAAACCTTTTCTCTTTTCACTTCTGACTGTAACTCATCAATATAACCATGATTGATTAATGGATTAAGATATTTTTTCCTTATTTCACTTTCTGCAACTTTTTCCCCACCATAGACTTCTTGGGTTCTTCTTACCAATTCACCTATACGTGCAACAGGTTTAGACTCCATAACTGGAGCTGAATTATTTGAACGTTGTTCCGCATCAAGATCATTGTCCATATTTTTTCTATTCCACTCATGATAAAATACACTAATATACCATTGAAGAACATATTGCCTTAGACCACCAAAAACGAATTCATTAATATATAATGCATCCTCTAAATCTTTGAAAGTACAAAAAGGAATCCTCCTTTCTTCTTTGGTCAATAAATATGGTCGTTCCTTTAAATTTACCACGGAAAGCAATACTAGTAAATCATGTGTTTTCATTGCCACTCCAACATCAAAAGCTCCATCAGTTTTGAAACTAGATTGAACTGAATCTCTGAAGGGCATTATTACGGCATTTCTACGATTATCGACAAAATGGTCTTTAAGAGTTTCAATGATGTCTAGAATAATTCCTTTGACAGTTTGTTTTTCCTCATTCGTTACAACTTCAAGTTCATATTTATTATCTGTATAAGAACTTTTGTAAATTTGGTCAATTGCTTCAGCATACTTTTCTTTCGTCATCTCTGGATTACAAATAATAAATCGCCGTAATAACTCCGGCCACCTTTCTCTAGCACTAATATCAATTGCTTGACAATATATGACACTAGGCCATCCTTCAATCATATTTTGAGTAGTTTGAATTCCATTATTATTTTTGCTTACGAATTCATAGAATACTCGTGGTTGATCATGAGAAAGTAAAGGCATGATAGTTTCAAGTAATTTTGCATCAGGAGTATCTTGAAAAACAAGTGCTTTTTGTCGTAAATCAATTCGCTTTATTGCTTCACTTTCATAACGTTCAAGCTTTTCCTGTAATTCTCTACGTCTTGCACGTAATGCAGCTTTATCATCAGATTCTTTCATTTCTTCGGCAATTTCCTCAAGCTCTAAATGTATATCATCGGTATATTTTTCAATCTCTGCATATTCATCTTCATCCTCCTTTACCACTACTTCGCCCCTGCGGTGAAATAGAGCTTTTTCCGACATTCCACCGAGATGATCTACGTCATCCCCCGGAAAATGTTTAGCTACATTCTTTAATCCATAGGTTTTACCTTCACCCGTTGGGGCGTTAATCGCTAAATTAATTGGATTTGGTGTATAAATGGAAAATAACGCATATAATATCTGCATTACAAGTCTGTGTTCTTTACGAACCTCTTTAAGTATTACATTAACTATATAATCAATTCTATTAGATTTGACTTTATCGGCAAGTTCCCTAAGTTTCTTTTTTCGTTCTTCAGCCTTTTGCTGTCGAACATCCCACAAATCCAAATCTCATACCACCTCAAATTCAATATTTTTAAACTCTTTATAAATTTCCTTATTGATCATCATAAACATATCTTTTACGGCCTCCCTAACTAATAAATGTTTATATTGAGAAATTTTCTCAGGATTTCCTATAGCTGAAATAGGTAAATCATCATCTTTAAATTCAGGAAGATCTGAATTATCAATTATTAATTTTGCAGGAGGATCAAAAATTCTCTGTCTATAAAGTACGTATCTTGCTCGTTGTAAATATTTACTTCTCGTTCTAACTATACCGTAATCATCAATAAAAGTTTCTTTAATATTAATTAAATGATCGAATAAATTTAACAAAAAAAAAATTATTTGGATTTTGGCAATAAAGCCTTTAGAGTAGCTGCTGATGGATATTTAACTATTGGTGCATCAGTACTATTCTTGCCCATTTTGATTGTAAGAATTCTTTGATCTGGTGTAAGGAATTCTCTGAAGACTAGATCGTATTTGGTTTTAGCCATGTCGAATGTAGCTCTTCTACTTCCTTGCGGTGTTAATTCTACAACTTCTACATAATATCTTAGACCGGGCTTTTTTCCTTCTCCATATGTTTGATATTTATCATCGGTTTCAAAGTCCTCTAATTTTTCGTGAACAAGGTTTTTGTTCTTGTCTGGTAGGTTCTCAAGGTAAACTTTATATACAGGCTTGCCTGCGTTGATACTTCCATCTGAAGTTCTTTTTGGGAAATACAAAGTCTTTTCCTCGCCTTTAGCGAACTTTATAAATCCCGGTAAATTACCCCGATTTGCTTTAGGCTCTTCTTCAGCTAATTGTAAGTTTCCTTTTACCGATTGTTGGTATTCTTCGTCCGAAACATCGTTATCATTTGCTGTTATTTCGTCCCATGTTGTTTGGGTATATTCTGCTTGTGACATTAATTATATAATAGATCAACACGAATATAAACTTATAGTTTTTATTAACAAGAAAATCAATTTCTACAATATGGCAAATAACCAATCGCCCGCAGAGGCAACTAATGATAAAGAAGTCCAAAACTTAATTAACTCTTTTGAGAATGGAGAAAATAATGACGATGAATTTACCATCGATCCAAGAACAGGTTCTAAAACATTCAAACTTGATGAGAATGGCTGTCGTAAAGGATGGAAATGGGATAATGATTTAGGTAGATGTGTACCAACAAAAGAATTCCTTGATAGTCTACAAGAAAAGACTATAGCTGATGAAGGAAAAGTCTTACAGAACGCTCCACAAGAGGAAGTTAAAAAAGCACAAGGCGTTAATTAATGAAACTTAGTTCTACCGATGATCCATTAGAGCTTATATCGCTCAAAATGTGTCAAATTGTGCAAAATATGATCTATAGTGCGTATGAAGAGCAAGATTATGATAAAGCACGAAGAAACGGTCTTGAACTAATTTCTATCGTTCAGGATGAAATAGATTCTTACCCAAAAGAATAACCTTTTTATATTACCTTTTTTTATAACATTATAATGAATAAATTATTACCATTAGTATTGATGCTCTCAATGCTCACAGTAATTACAATGCAGACAGCAGCAGCTCAAATAGCTCTTGAACCACAAGATAACCCTGCCGTAAAGCCCGATAAACCAGATAAACCAGATAAACCAGATAAACCTACTAAACCAGAAAAGCCTCAAAAGCCAACAAAACCTGAGAAACCTACTAAAAAGGGATGTCAAGTTCATAAAATAGAACTAAAGATTATAGGATTAACACCAGTTGCTGAAGGAAATCAAACCGTAATTGCAAATCTTCAAGGATTTTCTGACCAAGAAAAATTAGTTGATGCAGGAGATTCAAGTGTAACCTTTAACTTCATATACGCAAAGAATCCTGAATACTGTCCTGAAGTTGGAGAAATTCTATCTGGATTTATAGCCACTTCTGAATCAGTTCTAGAATATGACGTGGAGGTCACAGGGAAAAATTCCAAAAAAGTGGTTGATATCTCCCCTCTACAAATGGAAGTAATTCCAGAACTTTAATTTTTTTTTAATAACATTTAAATACAAGTAGTTTCTTAATATCTTTACTATGAACAAAACATTTATATTGCCAATAGTGATGATAGCAGCCGTTATCGGTGTTGCATTATCTCCAATGTTAGACAATGCTTTCGCAGCAAAACCAGACAATCCGGGAAAACCAGACAAACCGGGTAAACCAATAAAGTGTCAAGTAAAAGTACAACTTAAAGTTCTTAACGCTGTAAATGGAACAATTTATACTGCACAATTAGGTAATCTTCAAGCACAATCTAAAATAGCTGACGAATCAACAATAGCATTCAACTTCCAATTCAAGAAAGGAGGAGATGCATGTCCAACAAAAGGTGAAACAGTAATCGGAAATGTTAATGGTCTAGAATTTTCAGCTTTAATCAATTCACTAACCAAACCAAATAAGGTAGTAATTGAACTAGACGCACCAGTTCCAACCCAATAATTTTTTTTATTTTAGTATCTTATATTTCTTCTTACATATATTATTGCAAAACTTTATATTAGCCGTAGACTTTCTGAACGGGCCACCACAATATAAACATACTTTAGTATTCCTATAAAATCGTTTACGTTTACCTGTTTTATATTTTCTTCTCTCATAACATTTATTGCAAGTTAATCCATCTTCAAAATGATACCACTGAGTTCCATACGTAGTTATTGAATTGCAATCAACGCATATACGTTCAGGTGGAAGAGTAAGAACTTCTGTCAATAGTTATTTGCCACCCTTTCACGATTAATTTGATTTTTCTTTACGTAAGCATCAAAGATTTGTCCTGCGGTGAATTCATGAAGTAAGGCTTGTTGAACGATAAAATGTAGTACATCTGCATATTCTTCAAGTATTTTTTCCCAACTTTCAATTTTTTTAGTCTTTTTCCAGTGTTTCCAATTAGTTTCGTCATGTAATTCGCATATTTCATGAATAGTCGCCATAAAATTGTTGTTTACTTGTTCTTGATAATTCATCTTGGTAAATCCTACTAAATGATCTAGCTCTTTTTGGAGCTTAAATATGGTTTGAAGCATATCTTCCATAACAAATAAATAGACAATAACGTTATATATACTTAATTATATGGTTGAAAATATAATAGCTTTACCAGAAAGTTCACCCGAATTTGTTCATTGTGGCCCAATACGATCATATGAAAGCCCATCAGACGTATACAAAGTCTATCTTGAATGTTGTGACTGTAAGAAAATATTACATGTTAATCCTGAAAGAGATGGTAAAATAGTAGCAGCAGGAACATGGAAATGTAGGGAATGTTTGAATAAATTTTCTCTGTTTGTATCTCCTGCAATAACACAACAATTTCCTAAAAACAGAATATCAGGATCACCATTTGATTATCATACATGGGTTAATACTGAACAAGAATGTTCTAATGGAATACCAAATCATAATTGTGATCCTAAAGAAGTGAGAATTTTACAAAAATACAAGAGACTAGGATCAAAAGATGTTTACGCCGTCCAGTATGATAATGGAAATGTCATTAAATCAGTAGAACCGGAAAAAGAGCAACCAGATATCAGAGAAATGGACAGTAAAGGTAAATTCGGCATTCCAAAAGTAAGGTATATATCTCCGCAATTCAGATAGCAAACAAATATATAGAGCATAATATTATATATTTTATTATGAACGATAAGAAGAAAAAAAAACAATCTTGTAATAAAGAAAAATTAGATTATAAGCATGTAGATGAATATGATTACTAAAAAAAATTGGGTAGTTTAAAGTTAATTTGTTTTGTGGATACTAAACTACTATACCCACGAAAAATAGCAATA
>Ga0307408_100000936_pt1 | contig 22717 bp, 19 predicted proteins | sample 322Cmetagenome_FD_202116 | JGI IMG/M metagenome (GOLD analysis project Ga0307408, IMG submission 202116) | Maize rhizosphere microbial communities from greenhouse at UC Davis, California, United States - 322HYB-C-3 | ecosystem: Host-associated > Plants > Roots > Rhizosphere > Soil | place... | reverse complement strand
CATTTCTGCGTGGTCCAGCTCCTCATTCGCGTGGAATTTGGTGGTTACTGCAGGGAATACGCCTTCCCATTTGATTGCTGCCATTTCAAGTCTCCTTGTGAGGTTCGAGGGTGATAATGCTGCCGGCACGTGCCGGCGAGATCGGTGTACGCACGGCGTCCGGACGCCATCCATACAGGAAATCGGTTGCGTTGCCGCAGATGCGGCCCTGGCAAGGGCCCATGCCGCAGCGGGTATGCAGCTTGGCGCTGCGCCAGCTCGCGTGCTCACGCAACTCGTCGTGGCATACGTCTTCGCAGCGGCAGACGATGGTGTCGGCTTGCGCCAGCTTGCGCAGTTCTTCGCGCGGTGCAAAGGCGCGGGCCAGGCGGGCTGCGAAGCCTTGCCATTGGGCGCGCTCGGTGAGCAGTTCCTGCGGCACGCCTTCACCGCAAGCCGCCAGGCCGGCGATCCGGCCTTCGGCCAGGGCGAGGTCGACACCGCCCACGCCCGTGCCCTCGCCTGCGCACAGAACGTTCGGTACGGAGGTACGCTGCCAGGGATCTGTCTTCACTGCGCCCTGCGCGACTTCGCAACCAAGAGCAAGCGCCAGTTCGGTGTTAGGCAGCAGTCCATAGCCGCAGGCGAGATAGTCGCACTCGATGTCGAGCTTTGCGCCCTTGCGCTGGACTTGCACCGAAGTCAGTTGCACGTCGCCGCGAGCGGTCGTGACATAGCTGTTGGCGTAGTAAGGAATGCCGCGCAGGGCGACGCCAAGTTTTGCAGCCTGCACCGCCTTGCCTGGCGTCAGAGCCAGGCCGGCGGCGAAGCGCGCCAGTGCCGGCATGCCTGCCTGTTCGACGATGGCAGCGACGATCGCCCCACGCTCTTTCAACGTCGCCGCTACCGCCAGCAGCAGCGGGCCGGTGCCGGCTACGACCACTCGCTTTCCCTGCACGGGGTAGCCGCCTTTTGCCAGCGCCTGCAGGCCACCGGCGCCCGTTACGCCGGGCAGTGTCCAGCCTGGGAACGGCAGCAGCAACTCACGCGCGCCGGTAGCCAGGATCAATTGGTTGTAGCGGATCGTGCAGGCCTGTTCGGCATCCTGCACCAGCAGTTCGCCGGGCTGGGTTTGCATCAGCACGCGCGTGCCGGCCAGGAATGTCACATTGCTTGCCGCTTGCAGCGCTTGCCAAAGCAGGCGGGCACGCTGGTCCTGCTGCCTGGCCGGGCCGCCGCGCCAGATCTGGCCGCCGGCCAGCGGATTGTCGTCGATGATGGCGATGCGGCGGGATGCACTTGCCGCCGCATTTGCCGCTGCCAGGCCGGCCGGACCAGCGCCGACGATCAGGATGTCAAAGAATTGCGTCATGCCACAGCTCCCGTCTGCACGTCCATGCCCGGGCGGCAAAGCGTCTGGCAGGACAGCACATGTGCCCGGCCATTGATCGTCACCCGGCATTCCTGGCAAACACCCATGCCGCACAAGGGGGCGCGCAATTGCCCGCTGACCGAAAGGCGCGTCACGCCGGCAATGGCGGCAGCGACCGTGGTGCCGGAAGCGACCGTTGCCGGCCGGCTGTCGATGGTCAAGGTGATGGCATCAGCCATATGCCCTCCCCTGCGCGTTAAAGCGGCCCGGCAGGTACGGCCGCGCATCAATCCCGGCAAGCCCGCCCGTCATCTGCGCCGCCAGTAATTCGGCGGTCGCGAGCGAGGTGGTAATGCCAAGGCCTTCATGGCCGGTCGCCAGCCACAGGTTGCTGCGCGACGGATCCGGGCCGATCAGCGGCAGGCCATCCGGCGTCGCCGCGCGCAAGCCGGTCCAGCAGCGCAACACATTCAGGCCGGCCAGTGCCGGCGTATATTCAACGGCCCTTGCCAGCATGCGTGCCATGATCGACGGCTCCGCCGCCAGGTCGACGGTATCGAACTGCCGCGAGGAGCCAATCAACACCTGCCCGGTAGGCCGCGGCTGCAGGTTGAACGCCACCGACTCGCCTTCCGACGCGTGCGCGCTCTTGATATACCCCAGCTCCACCAGCTGGTGCCGAATGAACCCCGGATGACGGTCGGTAATCATGACGTGGCCCTTCTTGGGCCGCAGGGGCAGTCCTGGCGCCAACGCCAGGCAGCGGGTGCCTGCCGCAAGGACTACCTGCCCCGCCGCAATGCGCGAGCCGTCGGACAGCACGACGCCGCCATCTTCCAGCGCCACGACCTCGCCCGTGACCATTGAAGCGCCACGCGCCACAGCCCGTGCGAGCAGGATGCGCGCACTTTTCGGCGGATAGACCAGGCCATCGCCCGGCACCAGCAAGCCCCCGGCCAGATGCGGCCGCAAGTTCGGCTCGAGCCGGTACAGCTCCTGCGCACCGATCACATCGCACTCCAGCCCTTGGGCCTTCATGGTGCCGGCCTTGGCGCGCGCAGCTTCCAGTTCTTCATCGTCGGCAGCGACCCAGATGGTGCCGCAACGGCTGTATTCATGGCGCTGCTGCTGGCCTTCCACCAGCTCCTTCCACAACTCCAGCGAATGGGAGCTCAGGGCGAGTTCGGCAGCGTTGTCGTCCATTGCCACCAGGTGGCCCATGCCGGCTGCCGTCGCGCCGCTGCCGACCACATCGCGCTCGACCAAGGTCACGCGCATGCCCCGCGCCGACAAGGCATCGGCGCATGCTGCGCCGATAATCCCAGCGCCGACGATCAGGACGTCCGGTTTCATGCTCACCGAATGCCCCAGACAAATGGATCGCTCGGGTCCAGCACCAGGGTCGAAGTCGCATTCACCCAGGCTTTGCCGCGAATGCTTGGCAGCACGCGGTCGCCGTCGCGGCGGTACGAGCCCTCGAACACGCTGCCGACAATGCTTTCCTGGCGCCATACTTCGCCTTCCGCCAGCTTGCCGTCTGCCGCCAGGCAGGCCAGCTTGGCGCTGGTGCCGGTGCCGCAAGGCGAACGGTCGTAGGCATTGCCTGGGCACAGCACGAAGTTCTGGCTATCGCCCAAGCCGCTGCGGGAATCGGCAAACAGCTCGATATGGTCGATCAGCGCGCCGTTGTCGCCTGTGATGCCTTGCGCTTCCAGTGCATCCTTGATCGCGGTGGTGTAGGCCGACAGCTCACGCACATTGCCAAGATCGAGTTGCCGTCCGTGGCCGGACACCAGGAAGAACCAGTTGCCGCCCCATGCGATATCGCCGCGCACCACGCCATAACCGGGCACGTCGACCGCTACACCAGCCGCCTTGCGCCACGACGGCACATTGTTGACCGTCACGCTGCCGTCTTCATGCAACTGCGCTTCCACCACGCCCACCGGCGTGTCGATGCGGTGCACGCCGGCGCTCAGGCGGCCCATGAAAGCCAGCGATGCCACCAGCCCGATGGTGCCGTGGCCGCACATGCCGAGGTAGCCGACGTTGTTGAAGAAGATGACGCCTGCTGCACAATCCGGTGCATGCGGCTCGCACAGCAGCGCCCCCACCAGGACGTCCGAGCCGCGCGGCTCGCACACCACGCCGGAACGGAATCCGTCATGCTCGCTGCGAAAGCGCGCCAGGCGCTCATTGAGGGGGCCGGTGCCCAGGTCAGGGCCGCCGTCAATCACCAGGCGGGTCGGTTCGCCGCCGGTGTGGGAATCGATAATGGCTATGGTTTTCATGCTTGCCATCTTATGCCTTCCGAGTGCCGCCGTCTTGCATCGCCAGACTGCCGAAGGTGACGAAATCCGCACAATCGTGTAAAAATAGACAAACACAGCGGGAGGACGGCATGTCAGTACATCTTTTACAAAGCGCGGCGCGCAGCGACCTTGGCGCCCGGATCGGGGATGTTTTCTTCGCGGAGCCCCTGTTCGACGCCTTGCCGGACGTGGTGTTTTTCGTCAAGGACCGCGCCGGGCGCTATGTGGTGGTGAACCAGACCCTGGCCCGGCGTTGCGGAATGAAGGACAAGTCAGGCCTGCTCGGCAAGACCGCCAATGAGGTGTTTGCCGCGCCGCTCGGCCAGCGTTTCCAGGCCCAGGACCAGGCGGTGCTCGATGAAGGGGTGCAGATCGAAGACCAGCTCGAGCTGCACCTCTACCCCAACCGCGATCCGGGCTGGTGCCTGACGCAGAAGCGGCCCTTGCGCGATACGCATGGCGCGATCGTCGGCCTGGCCGGCGTGTCGCGCGACCTGGCGATGGCGGATCACAAGAACCCCGCCTATCACAAGGTTGCCGATGCGGTTCGCCTGATCCACGAGAAATATGGCGAGACGCTGACGTTGCCGCAGCTGGCCCGCACCGCCAATATGTCGGTGGCGCAAATCGAGCGCTACTTCGAGCGCATTTTCCATCTTACGCCGCGCCAGATGATCATCAAGACCCGCCTGGAAGCCGCCTCGCGCATGCTGGCGGGAGACTCCAGCGTATCCGACATCGCCCAGGCCTGCGGCTACGCCGACCACAGTGCATTCACCCGCCAGTTCCGCGCAACCGTTGGCGTGACACCAAGCGAATACCGCCTGCTGCTACGCGAAGCATAGGGCAAAAGCCAGCGCGCTCAGGCTTCCGGCGCCACCCAGACCAGGTTCCACAAGTGGCCATCGATATCTTCGAAACCCTGGTCATACATGAAACCATGGTCTTCCGGCGGGTGCGGCGTGCGGCCGCCGGCTGCAACTGCCTTGGCAATGAGGGTGTCGACTTCTTCCCGGCTGTCGCAGCTCAGGCAAATGACCAGTTCATTCGCTTCCTTCGCCTGTGCGACGGGCTTGTCGATCAGGGACTTGAAGAAAGGCTCGGTCGTCAGCATGGCCTGGATGGAGTTGCCGGCGATGTTCATAAATGCTGAGTTCTCGCTGCTATATTTGGCATTGAAAGTGAAGCCGAGCGCGGAAAAGAACGCCCTGGATTTGTCCAGGTTCTTCACTGGCAGGTTGAGGATGATCTGCTCTTTCATGGCGTTTCCTTGGTCAAGGTGGAAGGGGCAAACGGTGCTGCACTCCTACGACGGACGGCGGCGCCCCAAATCGACACGCTTACGGAAAAAGATTGCCCTCCCTTTTTCCTCAAGGCACTCCATTGCGGCCAAACTCGCGGTAGCCGGGACGTTCAAGCAAGCGGTCGATGTAGGCGGCGATGGCAGGGAAGCCTGGGCGATCGATTGGCGTCATCAGCCAGCGGTTCAGCGACAGGCCGAGGACGACATCGGCGAGCGTGAAGTGCTCTCCCGCCGCGAATGGGCCGCCGGCGGCAAGATGCTGGTCAAGGATGCCGACGTTGCGGTTCCATGCGGCTGCACTGGCGGCGATCTGTGCGGGATCGCTAAAGGCCGGGCTTTTGCGCACCAGCGCCATGAAGGCATAGCGCCACGAGGGATTGAGCTCGGTCGCCTGCCAGTCCATCCACTGTTCCACGCGGGCGCGTGCTTGCGGATCGACCGGCAGCAGGTCGTGCCGCCCCGCTTTGCCGCACAGGTAGCGGCAAATGCTGTTCGATTCCCACAGCACGAAGTCGCCGTCGACCAGGACCGGCACCATGGCATTCGGATTCAGGGCGGTGAATTCGGGCACGTTGGTCGCGCGGTAGCCGTCGCCCCAGTCTTCACGCTCGTAAGGCAGGCCAATTTCGGCGAGCGTCCAAAGGACTTTGCGAACATTGATGGAAGTTGGTTTTCCGAGAAGTTTCAGCATACAGTCATAACCCCAGTTGCGAAAGGATTTCTTCTTTCAGTTGCTGCAGTTCCGGCATCGACAGTTTGCGCGGGTGCGGCTGGTCGACCTTGAAGCTGGCCTGGATGCGGGTCGGGCGCGGCGATAACACGAGGATGCGGTCGGCCAGGTAGATCGCTTCCTCCACGTCGTGCGTGATCAGCAGCACGGTGTGGCGTTCCTCGGACAAAACGCGCAGCAGCTCATTGCGCATCTTGAGGTTCATCAGCGCGTCGAGCGCGGAAAACGGCTCGTCCATGTAAAGGATTTCGGGCTTCACCACCAAGGCCCGCGCGATTTCGGCGCGCTTCAGCATGCCGCCCGAAAGCTCGTGCGGGTAGGCGTTCTCGAAACCCTTCAGCCCCACCATCTCGGCATAATGGTCGGCCAGGGCGGCCTTGTCGCCGTGGTTGGCGCCATTCAGGCCGAACATCAGGTTCTGCTGCACCGTCAGCCACGGGAACACGGAGCCGTGCTGCGAGATCACGATCCCTTTCGGGCTCGGCTTGCTCATTGGTTTGCCATCGATGGCCACCGAGCCTTCGTCCGGCTGCTCGAAGCCGGCCACAATCTTCATCAATGTCGACTTGCCGCAGCCCGAGGGTCCGACGATCGCCACAAATTCGCCGTCGTCCACGGAAAAATCGACGCCGTCCACCACCGGCAGCGCGTTGAACTTCTTCTTGACCTGGTTGACGGAAATCTTAACGTCCATAGCGCCACCTTACGACTTTGAGTTTTTCCAGCAGGCGCATGACGCCATCCAGCGCCAGCCCAATCAGGCCGATGATGATCATGCCCGCGATGACGAGGTCGTAGCGGTTGCCCGCATTGCGCGAATCGATGATCAGGTAACCGAGCCCGGAACGCAGCGCGATCATTTCGGCCGCCACCACCACCAGCCAGGCCACGCCCAGCGAAATCCGCATGCCAACGATAATCTCGGGCAGCACGGCGGGCACGATCACCTGGCGAAACAGCTTGGAGCGCGACACGCCAAAGTTTTCCGCCGCACGCAGGTAGCGCTTTTCGATGGTATGCACGCCGGCCGCTGTCTGCACGATCAGCGGGAACACTGCAGCGATAAAGATCAGGAATACCGGCGACGCGTTGCCGACGCCGAACCACAGGATCGCCACGGGAATCCAGGCGATCGGCGAGATCGGCCGCAGTATCTGGAACACCGGGTTGAGCGTGCGGAACGCACCCTCAACGCGCCCCATCCAAAGCCCCATCGGCACCGCAACCAGCACCGCCAGCGAAAAGCCCATCCCGACCCGCATCAGAGAAGCCCCGATGTGCTCCCACAGGCTGCCGTCCTCCACCAGCTCCATGGTGCCGGTGACGACCTGCCCCGGCGTCGGGAAAATCAGGCTTTCGGTGGCGACCACCACGTACCACCAGATGGCGACAATCGCCATCAGCACCGCCAGCGGCGGCCAAATCTTGTTCAATTTCTCCATGGGGCTCTTGCTAACAGGGTTTGCAGGCGCCATTGCAGCCGCTGCCAGCCGGCCGACGGCGTGGGCTTGACCACGACCGTCATCTGGCCGCTGGCGTGTGCGGTGCAGGCGAAGGGATGTTCACCCGCCTGCTCGAACGGCAGGCGGAAGTCCTGGCCCGGCATGATCAGCACGGGACCAAAAACCTGGGGCACGGTATCGCTGTTGCGCAGCAGGAGCACATCGTTCACGCCCAGCACCAGGGTGATGGTGTCGGGCAGGATCTCCGCTTTCTCCCCCGCCATGCGGCGCGCCCAGGTACCTTTGGGGATCTCGAACAGCGCATCGTGCGAGGCGGTGCCGATCGGCGCGTAAGCTGCCCAGGCAAGCGCGCCTGTAACGGCGGCGGCCAGCAGCAAGGGGATGACAGCAAGCCGGCGCTTCATTTTCCCTGCGCCAGCAAGGCCACATCGTGCACGATGTCATCGGCCGGACGGCCGAAAGGCATCAATGCGCGCAGCTTGCCCTGGGGGTCGATGAAATACAGGTAGGACGAGTGGCCCATCGTGTATTCGGTTTTGCTGCCATCGACCATTTTCTTCGTGGCGGAGATGCCGTAAGCCTTGCGGATGGCGGCCATCTGCTCCCCGGTGCCGGTCAGCCCGATGAAGCTTTTGTCGAATTGTTCAAGGTAGGCTTTCAGCTTGGGCGCCGTGTCGCGCTGCGGATCGACGGTGACAAACACCACTTGCAGCCTGTCGGCCAAAGGGCCGAGCCGTTCGCGCGCCTGCTTCAGCAGCGCCAGCGATACCGGGCAAACATCGGCACAGCTGGTGTAGCCGAACTCCAGCACGACCACCTTGCCGCGAAACTGATCGAGGGCGAAATCCTTGCCGTCGGCTGCCTTTTGCACGATCTGCGGCGCCATGCGCGGCGGGTCAAAGGTGCCGGATTTCAGCTTGTCGGCGGCCTGGGCGAAGCCCGCAAGCGCCAGTGACAGCGCTAACATAAACGGTCGAATCATAGGGCAATGCTCACCGGCTTGATCGATTTGACGAAGCTCTCGTCCACATAGGACTCGAAGGCCACCGGACGCTTCAGGGTTCCAGCCTCGATGGATAGCTTCATCAGCTCATCGAATTCGGCGCGTATCATGCGCAGGTCGCCGTAGTTCACGCGGTCGGCCGGGTTGTCCATCACGAACTGGATCACTTTCGGGTCCTGGTTGAAGAACTTGCGGGTGGCGGCGATCTTGGCGGCCTGGGCGCGATTGGCCGGCGAGGCATCGAGCCAGTTGCCGGCTGCCTGCACGTGGTTCACCAGGTCCTGCACCAGCGGACGGTTGGTCTTGATCAGCTCTTCGCGCACGGTCAGCACGCAGCAGATATAGTTGCGCCACTCGTCGCGGGTCATCGACAGCGGACGGGCGTAGCCGGCTTTCTGCGCGGCGGCGCCGAAAGGCTCGCCGGTGCAATACGCGTCAACCGCATTGGCATACAGCGCGGCCGGCATGTCGGGCGGCGCCATTTCAATGATCTGCACGTCCTTCGGCGTCATGTTCTCGCGCGCCAGCATCTTGCGCAGGAACAGGAAATCCACCGCGAAGCGGCTTGGGATCGCGATACGCTTGCCGCGCAAGTCCGAGAAACGCTTGTGCGCGGAATCCGTGCGCACCATGATCACGGCGCCGGAGCGATGGCCGAGCGAAACGATCTTTAGCGGGATCTTCTTGTCGGCCAGGTCCATCACCAGTGGCGCCAGCATGTACGCGGCCTGGATCCGGCCCGTCATCAGGGATTCCTTGATCTCCGGCCAGCCGCTGTACTTGCTGAATTCGAAAGCCCCGCCGCGCGCACTGCAGGCGATCGGCAAGGTCAGGTTGCAGGTAACCGGCAAGCCGCCCACCACCAGCGGGTCGGCCGCCCGGGCCAGGGACGGCAGCAAGGCGCTGCTGCCGATAGCCAGCGCACCACCCAGCAACCGGCGCCGGCGGAGGAAGTGTTCATGTTCAATTAAGGTTGACATTCAATCATTCTAGCACCGGCTTGAAACTTGACCCAGATCATGGCTGCCGGGTGCCGCTGTGCGCAGACTTGAAGCATCAATCCCCCTGGAGCAAGCCATGTTCAAGCATATCCTCTTCCCCACCGACGGCTCGCCGGCCTCCGCTTCCGCCCTGCACTCGGCCATCAAGTTTGCACAGGAGGCCGGAGCGCGCGTCACGGCGCTGCACGTGATCCCGGAATTCCACATCTTCACCTACCACCCGGACATGCTGGAAGACACGCGCGGTGTCTACCTGAAGGACAGCGAAGTCCACTCCGCGTCGGTACTCGATGAAGTGGCCAAGGTCGCCCGCGATTACAACGTACCCTGCGACGTGGTGCAACGCCGCTCCGACCAGCCTTACGAAACCATCGTTGCCACGGCCATCGATTACGGCTGCGACATGATCGCGATGGCGACCCACGGCTACAAAGGCGTGAAAGGCATGCTGCTGGGGAGCGAGACGCACAGGGTGCTGCTTAACACACCGGTGCCGGTGCTGGTTTTCCGGCCGCAGTAAACTGAGGCAAAAACGCCACATGTTGCCAAGAGATTTATGACGCCCCCGTCACATAACTCTTTCAAATCCGGACAAATCATCCGATTTGTTCAAACTGGGACAATTCAAACCGGTATATAAGGGCTGCGTCTTAATAGCAAAGCTTTTCCGTATTTGTCGCCGCTCCCGTGCTGCCGCATATTCTCGCGCATTATCACAGCACGGGGAACACCATGACTTTCGCATTTCGCAAACTAGCGATGGCCGCCGCACTGGCAGCCATCGGCACCGCCCAGGCATCCACCGCCGACCACCACGAATTCGAAGCCACGCTGCATGCGCCTTACCGCGCCGTCGCCGGCACCAATGAAGCGCGCAGCTTCAAGCTCGAATTCAGCTACCCATACGTCCAGGAAGCGCAGTCCGTGAGCTGGGTGCTGGAGGTCATCGCACCAAACGGCAGCGTCGTGGAACGCTGGACCGGCGTCGAGCGCCTGCAAGACAAGCCAGTCACCGTCAACGTTGAATGGGGCGGCCGCAACCGGCGCAACGCCCTGCAGAACGGCATTTACAAGGCACGCCTGCGCGCCATTTCCACCGAAGCCCAGCGTGGCCTGGCTACCGGCGCCGATGCGGTGCTGCGCCGCATCGCCAGCCACGACGGCGAAATCCACGACCAGGAATGGGATATCGCCATCGGCCAGCAGGCGCAGGCCAAGACTGCCGCCACCAGCCCAAGCCTGATGTCCATCGCCGCAGCGCCATCCTCGCTGCCGTACACCGTCTACTTCGGCAACATGCACAGCCAGACCAACCACAGCGACGGCGGCGGCGACCTGTCCGCCTGCACCGGCGCCCAGGCCCCGCAATCGGCTGCCTACGGCCCCACCGACGCCTTCAACTACGCCAAGAACAGGGGCCTGGACTTCCTGATGGCGTCCGAACATAACCACATGTACGACGGTTCGGATTCCACCAACACTTCCGCCAACCCGGCCACGGCCAAGGCCCTGTACCAGGCCGGCTTGTCGGAGGCAGCCACCTTCAACAGCGCGAACCCGAACTTCCTCGCGATCTACGGCATGGAATGGGGCGTCATCAACAACGGCGGCCACATGAACATCCTCAACTCCAACGAGTTGCTGGGCTGGGAGAGCAACAGCTCCGGCCAGCTGATTGCCGACACCTACACCGCCAAGAACGATTACGCCAACCTGTACACCCTGATGCGCCAGCGCGGCTGGCTGGGCCAGTTCAACCACCCGTCGACCAGCGGCCAGTTCCTGGTCAACGGCGTGGCCCTGGGCTACACGGCTGACGGCGACGAAGCGATGGCGCTGTGCGAAGTGATGAACACTTCCGCCTTCTCGACCAACACCACCGAAACCGAAACTGGCCGCAGCAATTACGAAGGCGCCTGCAAGAAAGCGCTGGAAGCCGGCTTCCACGTCGCCTTCACCACCGACCAGGACAACCATTGCGCCAACTGGGGTGCTTCCTACACCAATCGCACCGGCGTGCTGATCCCGAACGGTACCGCGCTGAGCACCGCCAGCTTCATGGACGCGATCCGCGCCCGCCGCGTCTTCGCCACCATGGACAAGACTTCGCAACTGGTGCTGACCGCCAACGGCCATATCATGGGTGAGCGCTTCACCAACAGCGGCCCGCTGAACCTGGTCGCCAACTTCACCAGCAGCTCCGGCAAGACCGTATCGACCTCGGAATTCTATGAAGGCGTCCCTGGCCGCAACGGCACCGTGACCCTGCTCGCTTCCAGCGCCAACACTACCATCACCCCAAGCGACGGCGCCCACTTCTACTACGCCAAAGTGACCCAGGATGACGGCAACATCCTGTGGTCGGCACCAGTCTGGGTGACGCAGCAAGCCTCCACCGGTGGCGACACCGTGGCGCCTGCCGTCAGCGCTTCCAGCAGCGGCAGCAGCGGCACCATCACCTTCAACGCCACCGCCAGCGACAACGTGGGCGTGACCAAGGTCGAGTTCTACGTCGACGGCGCGCTGAAAGGCACCGACACCGCCTCCCCATGGTCGTATGCCTTCAACTCCACCGGCGTGGCCAACGGCAGCCACGTGCTGACTGCCAAGGCCTTCGACGCGGCCGGCAACAATGCGCTGTCCTCCGCCGTCAACTTCAGCGTGAACAACACCACCACCACGCAGCAGTTGCTGCTGAACAGCGGCTTTGAATCGGGCAGCACCAGCTGGAGCGCGTCCAGCGGCGTGATCACCAACGATTCCTCCGTTTCGGCACACGCCGGCACCTGGAAGGCCTGGATGAACGGCTACGGCAGCGCGCATACCGATACGCTGTACCAGCAAGTGAGCATCCCGTCGACCGCCACCAGCGCCACCCTGGGCTTCTGGCTGAAGATCACTTCCGATGAAACGACCACGACCCAGGCTTACGACACGCTGAAAGTCCAGGTGCGCAACAGCAGCGGCACCGTGCTGGCAACGCTGGCCACTTACTCGAACCTGAACAAGGGTTCCAGCTACGTGCAGCGCACCTTCGACATGAGCGCGTACAAAGGCCAGACCGTGCGTGTCTACTTCGAAGGCGTGGAAGGCTCCACCGTCGCCACTTCCTTTATCGTGGATGACGTTACGCTGAACGTGCAGTGATTCTAAGGTCGCGCAAGCCCTTGCCAAGCTTGCGCCGCAACAGCGTGCGCAGCGTCACGCCGTCGCGATAACCCACCTGCTCGGCGATGCGATCGACGTTCTGGTCGCTGGTCTTGAGCAGGTGGACCGCCCGTTCAATGCGCAAATCCTGCACATAATTCACGGGCGTCTTGCCCAGCACTTCCTGCAGGCGCCGCGCCAGCGTGCGCTTGCTGGTGGCCAGCGCCGCTGCCGCCGCTTCCAGCTTGAATCCCTCCGACAGGTGTTGTCTCACCCAGCGGTCAAAGCCTGCCACCAGCGGGTCGGCATGGGCCAGGTGGTCGGAAATCACGTACGCCGATTGCGCCGGCCGCGCATCCACCACCAGGTAGCGCGCCACCATGGCTGCCAGCTCCGGGCTGGCTTGACGGATCAATGCCAGCGACATGTCAAGGTGGCTGAGGGCCGCTCCCGCCGTGACGAACTGGCCCGAGCCCACCACCATGCGCTGCGCATCCAGCCGCACCGCGGGATAGCGCTGGCGGAACATCGGCGTCAGCCACCAGGTTGTCGTCGCCTCCTCACCATCGAGCAGACCACTCTCTGCCAGCACGAAGGTGCCGATGCAGGCGGCGGCTATGCGCACGCCCTGCGCGGCCAATTCGCGCAACGCCGCACCGGCATCGGCCACTTCCGCCGTAGCGAGTGCAGCCTCCAGCGGCGCCGGCATCTTGTGGCCAATGGCGGGCAAGATCAGCAAATCGGGAACGGGAACCGATGCCAAAGGCACCACCGGCAACTGCATGCCCTGCGCGCTGCGCACGGCGGAACGCAGGCCGGCCAGCGTCACGCTGAACGTTGGCTGCGGCGCTTCCAGCATCGGCGCCAGTTCGTTGGCGGTGGTAAAGGCGTCCAGCACAGCCGACAGGCCGGTGTCGAACACGCTGTCGAGTGCAAGCACGGTGATATTCATGGCACGATCGATACCAAAGATGTCAATCTCGCCAATTTAACCGCAAGCGGCGCGCCGGTAAAGTACCTCCATCGCAGTTTCGCGATCAATCCAACAAGGAGATAGCCATGATCAAGTACGCACTGTTCGCCCGTTTCGAAGCCAAACCAGGCAAGGAATCCGCCGTCGCCGATTTCCTCCACACCGGCCTGGCGCTGGCCAAACAGGAACCAGGCACCAAGTACTGGTTCGCCCTGCGCCTGTCGGAGCGCGTGTTCGGCGTGTTCGACGCATTCGAAACGGAAGAAGCACGCCAGGGCCACCTGAACGGCCCGATCGCACAAGCCCTGATGGCGCAGGCGCCCGAGCTTTTCGCCACCCCGCCAAGCATCGAGCCGATTGAAGTGCTGGGATTGAAAGCGGCGTAACTACTGGTCCTCGGAGGAGACGAAGTTGTACTTTTTCTTCAACTCCTCCACTTCCGCCTTCTTGGTCTGCATGAAGCGGCGGAATTCTTCGACGACCTTCGGGTATTTATGCGAGGACAGGTACCACTGGCCGGAGGCATGCGGCAGGTCCGGGTCGTACAGCACCGGCACCTGCGGCAGCTTGCGGATCTTGGTCCAGTAATAACGGGCGATGCGTGTGTTCATATAGGCGCCATCGACGCGCCGCATGATCAGCTTCTCGTAAAGGGCATCGTAATCGGCAGTTTCCTCGATGCGCAAGAAACCCGCCGACATCAGTTGCTGGTAAGGATAAGGCGTGAAGCCAAGCGGAATGCCAAGGGTTTTCAGGCGCCCCACACCCTTGCCGACATTCTCCGGCCGAACCAGCACTCCGTCGGTAAATTCCAGTACCGGGGCGTAGCTGATTTTCAGTTCCTTTTTCATTTCCACCACCCAGTTCGGATTGTCCGGGAAGGACAGGTCGACCTGGCCGTCGACAAACAGGCGGTCGCGCCGCTTCAGTGGATAGTATTCGTAGGTGAAGGTGTAGCCCATCTGCCGGGCGAACGCATCGAGGATATCCTTTCCCAGGCCGCCGTACACACCGTTCTTTACTTCGGAATACGGCAGCCAGTTCTTGTAATCCTCGACGCCTACGGAGAAGGTTTTCTTGTCAGCTGCCTGCGCGGCGCCGAACACCAGCAACCCGGCCAACAAACCTCTCCACATGACGCACCCCCGTCATTCAAGCTGGTAGGCGTAAATGTTGACGACGTTGAAAGTGGTGTCGGGCACGTACACACGACGATCGCGCGCGTAGATGAAGAACGGCATCCAGACGCCGCCAACTTCGGGATACTTCTTAAATACAAGTTCCCCCGTTACGTATTCTAGCGTGTCCTCGCCGATACGGAAGATCTTCAGCGCGCGGTTGACCAGATCGTTGACAATCAGGTGCCCTTCCTGGTCCACGCACAGGCTGGCCGGCAAGTAGAACTTGTCGGCATCCTTTTCCAGGTCGTCGCAATAGCCCGCACGGCCATAGCTCCACAGGCTGTTGCCCTGCCGGTCGAACACGCGGATGCAGTTATTGAACTGGTCGCAAACAAAGACACGGTCCTGCGCATCGATGGTCACGTCGCACGGCGCAAAACTGGCCAGCGGCTCGCCATTTTCGACCCATTGGAAGTTCTTGACGAAGGAGACCAGCCCGGACGGCTGCAACTGCCACATCGAGATACGGTTGTTCAGGGAATCGGCGATATAGATCTCGCCATGCCGGTTCACTTCCAGCCCCTGCGGCGCCTTCAGCGTGCCGTCGCCGCCCAGCCCTTCGCGCGCAAACGGCAGCCCGTAGTTCAGCAAATGCCCGCTGGGCCCGAACTGGAACATCGACACCGTGCAGGCGTTGAAATTGGTGACGAACACCAGCGGGGTGCCGGGGCAGATTTGTCCCAGCAGCGGCTGCGAAGGGTAATACACCGCCATCGCCAGCCCGCCCGGCATGAAGAAGCCGCGCATCATGTCCTGCAACTGCGCTATCGGGTCGGCTGCCGTATCGAAGGTCTTCATGCACCAGTTGCCCGAATCGATGTTATAGGACGAGGTGGCAGCCCCAGCCAGCGGATCGAGGCGCGCATGGTGCTTCAGCTGGTCGTACCAGTATTTGTAGATATTGGCCGTGGCACTGGCCCAGCTGTCGATCCAGTTCGATTGCGGCAAAGTGCCGCTGCCCTCGCGCTTGGGGTCAACGCCGATCACCGCCGTCATGCAGTTGAATTGCGAGGTCAGGGTTTTCTCCGCCTGCTTGTCGCGCCGGTGGCCAACGGCATCCAGCAAAATCGCATCCTGGTCGCCGCCATCGCGGTCGGGCGCAATGCGCATCTTCAGCACGGTGGAGGCAAACGGCTCGGTCACGTAATAGACGTTGGCGTCGGCCGCAGCGCAAATCTGGTACGGACCGACAAAGACAGCGTCCTCCAGCGAGCCGTACACCAGGTCGGAGATCGAATGCACCGCTTGCGGCTTGTGGTTCCACAGCGGCAGCATGCCCTCCACTACCGTCAGCAGCTTGCCGTCGGTATCGTAGACCGTGATCGAATCTTCCACCTGCCCCGGCACGAAGATGCGGTCGTTGATCGCGCACACCGAGCGCATGACGTTGAACTTGCCTATGCCGGCCGGGTTGCCAAAGCTATGCAGCAGGGAAGTCTCGCCGGGACATTGCACCCGTTCGTCCTTGATCGGCCAGGCCGTATCGATCTTCAGCACTTCATAATGGCCCGTATTGGCCAGGTACAGGTTGCCGTGCGAATCCGAGGCCAGGCCCTGCGGCCACAGCAGGTCGTGCACGCTGTTGGCATCGTCGATGGTACGGAACTGCAGCACGAACTTGCCCTCCGGCGTGAACTTGACGCAGCGGCTGCGGTCATCGCCTTCGGTGTGGAAGAATTCATCGCACACGTATACGAAGTGCTCGCCGCTGGCCTCCTTCACGAAGGCGATGCCATTCGGATCGCTCAATGGCACGAAGCCCTTGCCGTTGATGCCGTCCGCCGCATCGCCAAAGGCGAACTGGAAGTCGACCGAATGCTCGTCGTACTCGAACACCACGATGCGGCCGTTGCCCATATCGGTGCAATACATCAGGTCCTGTTCGGGATGCGGGCAAAGGTGGAATGGCATCAGCAGGCGGCGGGCCTGCTCCGTGCCCTCACCCGGCGTATCGATCACGTGCAGCAGCGTATTCAGGTCGGCGGTAAAAACAAGCAGGCGGCTGTTGCCGGTGTCGCACACCCAGACGTGGTCGTAATGGTCGCGCGCGATGCCGACCGGGGAATTCATGGTGAAGTCATCCGGCAGCGCGCCGCGCGCCGTGGTGCCCGGCATGACGAGCTCGCCGTAGTGCGTAATATGATGAAATTTGCTCATGGCCATCCCTGCCTATTAAAGAAGCATTCCAGTATCCCGGCTGCCCGCCAAATCGGCAACAAGGACATGAAAGCCCTTAACGGCAGGGACGGCGAACTATCAAATGGCTAGGCTGACAGTCTTAAAACGGCAGGGTTGCGCTGAACCAGGCACGTACTCTGGAAGACTTGCCATCGGCATCCTCCCCTTTGCCATTGGCGCCGGGATTCCTGCCGATCTTGCGCGCCACCTGAAGCTGCACCGAAGCGCCGCCGGCAGCGCGCCATGCCGCACCGAGGCCGGCGCCTTTCAAGGTATAGCTGTTGCCGGGACCATTGGCCGCCAGCGCTGCCGGATACAGGCCATTATTCAGCCGCACGTGGCCGACGTCCATAAAGGCCGACAGGTCGGCACGCAGTTGGGGCACCTCGTAATGCAGCTCGGTGGTCAGCACGTGCCCCTCATCGCCGCTGGCTTCACCGGCGGGATAGGCCCGTACGCGGCCCGGTCCGCCCAGCGACATTTTCTCCCCCGACTCCAGGTTGCGCGAGGCGAACTGGCCACTGGCGTTCAGCAGCAGCCCGACATTGCCCGCCAGGCGCTGGAAGCGGCCGAGCGTGTAGGCCAGGTGAGCGAATCGCCCCGCGGTATGCACGCCGGCAGCATCGGCTTCCAGCGACGCCTTGTTCGAGCCCAGGCTCAGATGGCCAAGGCTCAACTCCAGGCTGGCCTGGGACATGGCGTCTTCCTGCTGGCGGCTGAAGGCCACCGCCAGCGGCAGCACCTTCACATGCTTGTCGCTGGTTTGCGCGCCGTTGGCGAAGTTTTCATAACGCTTGTCGTCGAACCCGGTGCGCAGCTGGATATTGGTGCTGCGTGTGCGCAGCAGCGGATAGGTGATGATCGCCTGCGCTACCGAAGCGGTGCCGTGCGCATCCAGCGATTCGAATTCTTCGCCGAGCTTATAGCGCAGGCCGGAAAATGCAGCGCCGGCTTTCAGCCCGCTGCTTCCGACTGGCGCGACATAGCCCGCCCGGCCGTAGCGGAAACCATCGCCCGCAGTGGAGGCCAGCAGGGACAGCTGGCCGCCCAGTCCGCCCAGGTCGTTCAGGGCCAGGTTGCCGGACAGGCGGGTGGCGCCGGTGTAGCGGTTGCTGGAGTTGTCCAGGCTTACGCTGCCGCTGGCCAGCGGACCTTCGCTCAGCAGAACCGCCAGCTCGGATTCACCAATGCCTTGCCCTTTGCTCAATTCGGCGCGGGCGCCCATGCCGGGCAAGTCCTGCGTCAGCAGCAAGGCACGCTCCAGGCGCTCTTCCTGCACCGGCCGCCCTGTCGGCACCAGCGCATCGAGATAGCGGCGCGCTGCATCGGGCTGCATGCGCACGTTTGCCTCTGGCACCATGGTTACTTTGGAAACGCGCCCTTCCAGAACCTGGACCGTCACTTCGCCATTGCCGATTTCCTGCGCCGGCAGTACCGCGCTGGCCAGGAAAAAACCGCGTTGACGATAGAAGCCGGTAAGGTCGTTACAAGCCCGCTGCAATTCGTTGAAAGTCAGCTCGCGTCCACTGTAGGAGGCCAGGACCTGCTGCAATTCATCCTGCGCAAAAGCGCTCACGCCTTGCAGCACGAAGCGGCGCACCAGCACCTTCTGCGCCCCGTCCAGCGCGAGCCCTTGCACGGGCGCAGCGTCAGGCACGACTTTGCCGCTTGCCGCGGGCTGGCGCACCAGCGCCGGCGGGCGGTTCTGCTCGAGGATGCGGCCGGCATCCGGCAGGGCTTGCGCCTGCGCCAATGCAAAGGCCGGAGCGCTCAGGATGGCCAATGCCAGGCCGTTCTTGGTATGTTTCTGCACTTTCTTGTTTCCTGCTTCTTATCAGTTAGGGGCGCCGCCGGTGTTCACGCCACCGTCCAGCACCATGACGCGGCTGCCGCCGCCAATTGCGTACTCGCGCAGTTCGCCGGCACGCGGCTGCGCCTGTGGCTGGGCCAGCGCGGCATTCATGGCGCCCTGGACCGGAGCGGCAATCTGCTGCGCCGCCGGGCCGCCCGGCGCGGAGGCCAGTTGTACCGCTGCATCGGCTGGTGCCGGATTCACCAGGTTGGTTTCCTTGGCGACGGCCGCCGGCATCGGCACCAGCGTGCCGCCGTCATTGGCCAGTTGCGCGCCCCAGTTGCCGCCCTGCCCGGCCGCCATGGCTTGTCCCGGCAGTACGGGATTGACCGCACTGCCAATGGCGTTTTCCGCTTCCTGCGGTGCACGCTGCACGACCAGCACGCCGTCGACATAGTTCACTGTATAGTTGGCCGGGGTATTGCCTTTGATCCTGATCGCGTAGCTGCCGGCACCGGACTCGCGGGTGGCGCTGGTGCTGGCTTGCACACCATCCAGCAGCGATTCGGTGTCGCCGCCGACCAGGCCATTGGCAGTCCAGGTCAGCGCCGGATTGCTGCCGCCATAAGCGCGCACGTGGTCGTCCGCCTTGACGACCAATGCCTTGGGCGTAATCGATGCGCTGGTGCTTGCATTGGTGTTGCTGATGGCATAGTTGGCGGCATCTGCCCCGGACAAGGCCAAGCCGGAAACGGAAACCGTCTTGCCCATCCCGGCATTCCTGTCGTCGAAGGTCGCATTGCCTGCCACTTGCAAGCTGTCGCCAGCTACGCGATCGTCGCCGTACCTTACCTTGGCGTCGCGCGAGCCGTCGTAGACCTTGTCGATTCCGCCCACATTGACGTGCAGCGCGCGCTGCGCGATGTTTGCCGTAGGCTGCGCAACGAAGGAAACGCTGTAGTTGCCCGCGTCCGCGCCGCCCAGGCTGACGCCTGTCAGCGCGACCGCCTTGGCTGTACCTGCGTTCTTGTCTGCAAAATTGCCTGTTCCGCTAGCCAGGAACAACTGATCGCCCGCCACGCGGTCGTCGCCGACCAGGACTACCGAAGCCCTGGCCGTGCCGTCATAGACCTTGTCGGCAGCAGCGACGCTGGCCGACAGTGCGCGCTGCGTAATCGAAGCAGTGCCCAGCGCAGTCGCGGATGCGAGCTGGTAGTTGCCGGCATCGGCTCCCGTCACGGTGATGCCGCTTGCCGTCACGGCTTTGCCGTTGCCCACATTCTTGTCGGAGAAGCTTCCGGTGGCGGACAGCACCAGCGCATCACCGGCAACACGATTATCGGAAAGGCTCAAGGCTGCCACGGCATTGCCGTCATAGACTTTGCTGTTTCCGTTAGCCGCAACCGTCAGCGAGCGCCGGGCGATATCGGCTTGTGCGCTGGCGGTAATAGCCGACAGCATGTAGTTGCCTGCGTCGGTGCCGGACAGCGCCAGGCCGCTCACATTGATTGCCTTGCTGCCGCCTGCGTTCTTGTCAGCGAATGCAGCTGCGCCATTTACCGTCAGAGAATCGCCGGCGATCCGGTTGTCTGCATAACTTACACTGACTGCGGTGGTGCCGTCATAGACCTTGTTCGCGCCGGTTGCGGCCACAGCCAGGGCGCGAGGCGTAATATCGGCGAAAGTTCCCGCATGGGTAGACGCCAGTACATAGTTTGCCGAATCGGCACCCGACAGCGAAATACCGTCTACGCTGACGGCCTTGCCCACGCCCGCATTCCTGTCGCTGAAAGCAGCGCTGCCGACGCCCAATACCATCACATCGCCGGACACGCGGTTGTCTGCCAGGGTCACGGAAGCTGCGGCCGACTGGTCGTACACTTTGTTGGCCGCCGCTGCTGTCACGGACAGGGTACGCTGCGAGATATTGGCAGTGGTGCCGGCTGACGTGGAGGACAATGAGTAATTGCCGGCATCCGCGCCAGACAGCGCAATACCGCTTACGCTGACCGCCTTCGCGTTGCCGGCGTGCTTGTCGGCGAAGGCCGCATTGCCGCTTACCGTCAGCACATCGCCGCTGACCCGGTTGTCGCCGAAATTCACGCTGGCGGCATCGCTGCCGTCGTAGACACGGTCGATTCCGCTGGCCGTGACAGTCAGGCCGCGCGCAGCAATATCGGCACTGGTGCCCGCCGTGGTTGATGCCAACGCGTAATTGCCCGCATCGGAGCCGCTGATGGCAATGCTGCCGACGCTTACCGTTTTCCCGGTGCCGGCATTCTTGTCGGCGAAGGACGCACTGCCGCTCACATCGAGCACATCGCCCGCCACGCGGTCGTCGCCGAAGTTCACGGCCGCTGCAGCCGTGCCGTCATATACCTTGTTGTTGCCGCTCGCCGTCACGACCAGCGTGCGCTGCGCGATCGATGCGCTGCTGGTGGCGGTCGTCGATGCCAGCGCATAGTTGCCTGCATCCGTGCCGGACAGCGACAGGCCGGTGGCCGTCACGGTCTTGCCGTTGCCCACATTCTTGTCGGCGAAGCCTGCGCTGCCCGACACAATCAGCACGTCGCCGCTGACACGGTTGTCGCTATAGCTGGCGGCAGCTGCCGCCGTGCCATCGTAAGTCTTGTCCGAAGCATGCAATCCGACGGTCAACTGGCGTTGCGTAATGTCGGCCGAAGCCTGCGCGGTGGTCGAAGACAGTGCGTAGTTGCCGGCGTCGGCGCCAGACAGCGACAAGCCGCTCACCTGCACATTCTTGCCATTGCCCACGTTCCTGTCCGCGAACGCGGCACTGCCCTGGCTCACCACCAGCATATCTCCACTCACGCGGTCGTCGCCGAGCGCAACGCTGGCAGCCATGCTGCCGTCGTAGACCTTGTCGGCTGCCACCGCAGTCACGTTCAGCGCGCGCTGGAGAATATTGGCCGTGGTGCTGGCCGTGGTGCCGGACAGCGCATAGTTGCCGGAATCGGTACCCGACAAGGCCAGTCCGCTCACATTGACCGTCTTGCCGTTGCCGGCGTTTTTGGTATCGAAGGAAGCGCTGCCACTCACGGTGAGCACATCGCCCGCCACGCGGTCGTCGCCCAGGTTCACGGTCGCAGCGGCCGTGCCGTCATATACCTTGTTGTTGCCGCCCGCCGTCACGACCAGCGTGCGCTGTGCAATGGAGGCGGTGCTGGTGGCGGTCGTCGACGCCAGGGCGTAGTTGCCGGCATCCGTGCCGGACAGCGACAGGCCGCTGGCCGTCACAATCTTGCTGTTGCCCGCATTCCTGTCGGCGAAAGCCGCACTGCCGGACACGCCCAGCACATCGCCGCTGACACGGTTGTCCGTATAGCTGACGGCCGCCGCCGCCGTGCCATCGTAAGTCTTGCCCGAGGCATTCAAGCCGACGGTCAGCTGGCGTTGCGTGATGTCGGCCGAGGCCTGCGCGGTGGTCGAAGACAGCGCGTAGTTGCCGGAATCGGTCCCCGACAATGCCAACCCGCTCACGTTGACCGTTTTCCCGTTGCCGGCATTCTTGTCATTGAAGGACGCGCTGCCGCCAAGGCTGAGCACATCGCCCGCCACCCGGTCATCGCCCAGCGTGACGCTGGCAGCCATGCTGCCGTCGTAGACCTTGTTGGCAGCGACCGCGCTTACGTTCAGCGCGCGCTGGAGGATATTGGCCATGGTGCTGGCCGTGGTGCCGGACAGCGCATAGTTGCCGGAATCGGTACCGGACAAGGCGAGGCTGTTCACATTGACCGTCTTGCCGTTGCCGGCATTCTTGGTATCGAAGGAAGCGCTGCCGCTCACGGTGAGCACATCGCCCGCCACGCGGTCGTCGCCCAGGTTCACGGTTGCAGCGGCCGTGCCGTCATATACCTTGTTGTTGCCGCCCGCCGTCACGACCAGCGTGCGCTGTGCGATGGAGGCGGTGCTGGTGGCGGTCGTCGACGCCAGGGCATAGTTGCCGGCATCCGTGCCGGACAGCGACAGGCCGCTGGCCGTCACAATCTTGCTGTTGCCCGCATTCCTGTCGGCGAAAGCCGCGCTGCCGGATACGCCCAGCACGTCGCCGCTGACACGGTTGTCCGTATAGCTGACGGCCGCCGCCGCCGTGCCATCGTAAGTCTTGCCCGAGGCATTCAAGCCGACGGTCAGGTGGCGTTGCGTGATGTCGGCCGAGGCCTGCGCGGTGGTCGAAGACAGCGCGTAGTTGCCGGAATCGGTCCCCGACAATGCCAACCCGCTCACGTTGACCGTTTTCCCGTTGCCGGCATTCTTGTCAT
>Ga0307408_100000935_pt1 | contig 22724 bp, 15 predicted proteins | sample 322Cmetagenome_FD_202116 | JGI IMG/M metagenome (GOLD analysis project Ga0307408, IMG submission 202116) | Maize rhizosphere microbial communities from greenhouse at UC Davis, California, United States - 322HYB-C-3 | ecosystem: Host-associated > Plants > Roots > Rhizosphere > Soil | place... | reverse complement strand
AGTTCAACAGGAAACGGGTACTGCTTCTTGGTTTTTGGCTTCTTCGTGGTCATTGCATCGGTCATGGACAATCCCTTTCGGTATTATTTCATGACCCCGGCTTCACACGAAAATTCTGACAGGCTCAGACTTTCAAGCACATCAAGGGACTATGGTTCGCCGCACTGGTAGTTATGCAAAGCGCACCGGAACGGACGGCCGAGGTGCGGACCTCGAACGAGATATTTTCCGGAGTTAGTACGCGACTACCACGACGGCTCAATTGATGCTATGGGTGGGCTTTTGTGAATTTCTCCTGGGCCCACCATTTTTCCAGCTGTTCAATACTCAATGAAGCAGTGGTTGCGTCCAAATCCGCCTTGCAATAATACGTCAGCTTCGTTTTTGACGCTTTGACAGCATCCAATCGCTTACGTGGTGCACAACAGGTATCTATGATATGGGTAGCGCCGTTCGCTTCACTCCAATCAATGACGTCTTCCATTTCGATGATTGGATGGGAGTCAATATCGACGATCGCGCTCGCCGTCTTCTCGCCGTGGCCGACCAGCCACACGTACTTTGCAGCGTATTTTTGCGCTCCCTCGATGTCCTTCTTGACCCAAATCCGCCAGTAATCACCCTCACTTAACTCGAGGGCAAGATTCGACGCCGATGTATCAAGGTCCTTTGAGTACACGAACACAGAATGTCGTTCGGCTTTAACGCGAATTGCGATGTCAGATGTTAGGTGGGCAGGTGGGCGAGCAGACACGGGGTCCTCCAATAATTATCATCTCTCGGCAGCAGGGCTGTACAAATAGTAGATTAACGTTGTGGCGTATCACAAGTAACACGCAGGCAACATCGCGGCAGTAGGGCGTGACAAAGTGTGTATGTATCGCGAGAGGTTTGGCCCGTAAGGCGTTCTCCATACCGCGCTTGGCCTCGTCAACCCATTCCTCGATTTCCGAGGGCGGCATATCGAAGGCCAGACTGGCCTCGGCAACCGTCGTTTTCCCTGGATGATTTCCGTGACCAGCGCCGCTTTGCGCTTCGCCGTCCAGCGTTTTACTTCTTCCATGACCATGCTCACGTGATGTCCTTTCCGTATTATCACCTGAGCAGGAATTCACTGGGTCATTACACAACTGCAACGGGCTCCAAATGCCGACCATCCGAACGTCACACAATTCGAACGTCACACACTTTGATTAGACCTTTGTCGCGTTCCAAAGCAGACACACCCACGGGCTCTTTGGCGCACGGTCGGCACCAGTTCGTACCAACCGTGAAATAGCGCTGCTGTCGCAGGTACTCAACATGGCTCGTTAACGGCGAGAATTTGAAAGGTGAGAATCCATGCCGGGCGTGCGCAAGAACAAAGAGCAACCGCGTGAAGCACAAAGATGACGAAGTTTGCCTTCGCACTGCTGGACAATGGAATGCGTCAGCGACGGCTCAAAAGCGAAAGCAAATCACTTCCCCCCGGCGAAAGATCAATTCGACGGGACAGTTTTCCAGTGCTTTTACTTGCTCAGCACTGAGAACATCCGTCGGCATCAGAAGCATACCGCCGTTGTAGAATCCAGCAGCAGCTATAGCCCGCAGTGCAATTACATTGTTTTCGCAGAGCTGCAACAATGGCTCCCTAAGTTGGCTAGCTGACAGCGGCTGACCGCTCTTGCTGACAAATATTTCGAGATGCATGGCGAAGATTTCGCTACGGATTTCTTTCAACTGGGACTTACAATCTTCTGCAACGAACGTAGCAACGCTCAAAGCCGCCATCTCTGATCGAACCAACTTGGTTAGACCGTTAACAAGGTGACGAATCGCGACCGATGAAAAAGGAGGAAGCCTAGCGTCTTCTACATCAATGCGGGATGCCGCAATTGATGCTTCTTCTTGGTTAATGTCATTGAAATCGAGCAGTACCGCCACTCTCTCCGCTCCACGCCAAATTAGCCGGTGCATTTTCAAAGACCCATCTGAGCGATGGCGAACTAGTTCTATTGCGCCGGCTCGTAGACCTGGCTCAAGCCCGACAGCTTGCACATTCCCGGCGATAACAGGAAAGTCTTTATCGCAAGCATGCTCCCCCTCGCCTACAAAAAAGCGACTATCCTCATTTATCCGAATACTCGTTTCAAAACTTGCGTATGCGATCCAGTCCCTCATGTTGAGGAGATGGCCCATTGCAGCGCCAAGTCCTTTCCATTCAACATTTACAATTCGCAGCCAGAGTTTCTGGTACGCGTGGTCGTACTGTCCGAATGTGCAGCCCACATCACATGGGGCGATGATCTGAACATCATCGAATGAGTATCCACTGGTACTTGATAAGGCCGTCTCGATGCGATCGACATCGCTACCATTGATTCCTTGCACAAGGTGAGTCAAACGTTTCTGAAAATGAGTGAGAAACGCATTGGCAAAGTCTTCTTGCCCATCCTTGACGTAGTTCAGATTGCCGAACCGGTATTTGTCGAAATCCACAATCATACTGGCTAGCGTCAGGTCGCCATAAAAGTAGTTCGCGATGAATTGCAGGTAAAAGTCCGTGTCGAAGAGAGCTTTCGAACCCAGTTGATCAATGAGGTGCAAGCGCCAATTCTTTATCAACCAATAGCCTGTCAGGTATCCATCATCGTCGTCGAGAAATGGCATGGCAAGAAGAGTTTCTCGACGTGCCGTTGTCGAGCCCGTCAACCGCGCCATATAAAGCAAGAAATCAATTGCTGACCCAGCTTTCCGATTGATCAGAAAGTCGTCCGGTAGACTACCGCCAAAGAGTGGTAGCAAATCCGACAAAGGTGGACTGATTGACGCACGCGAGTCGCCAGGACATGCGTCAAACTCAGCATATAGTGCAATTCCCTCGGCAATCGGGCGCATCGCCTCCGTAACCAAGTCATATCGTATGAGTGCCTCTGCAAAATGATCATCGCGCGCATTTCCGCTTGGGTCTGCCAGACAGGATCGTACCGCCTCAAGAAAACAAACACTAAGCGCATGCCCAACGGGCATATGGAAGCAGTAATTGTGTGTCGACTCGTGCAGAACAGCAGGCAAACATTCGATCGGGAACTTCCCGATATGCAAGAAAATGTCAGCGATATCTTTTGATAGTTTTGTGCCTGAAAGCACAGCGACATTCCCAACCAGTTCGACGAAGCTGGCTGAATTGCTGCCCGGTGAAAAATGCAAGCTCATTCTAGATCAGCGATATCGGACGGCTTGATCTTAAGCGCGTCAGCGATCTGTTTCAGCGCCTGCTCTGATAGCGCCTCCTCTACACTGGAGTCAACCTCAATCGCGAGATTAGTGATAGTTCCGTCGGGGCTCTCGACCTGCATGGCTAAACGGATCTTGGTACTGCTCCGTGCCCGGCCAAAATAAATCAGAGCGGCCGTGAGTGCTCTTGCGCCTAATACGACACCAACAGCCAACAAAGTAAGGTCGCCATGTGCGCTAGGTGGCCTCTCAGGTTTTATGATTCTTGCGGCCTGTCCGAGTTCGTGCTGCATTTCTACCGCGTCAAGCCCGCTCAGGTTTAAAAAGCGGAGTTCGTACTGCTTGCCAGCCATGATCTTGGTCTCCTCAAGATGTGGTTCGCGATGTAGGAATTGCTATCACAGCCAGTCAAATTGCAGGGCCTACAGAAATTTACTCTAGCCCAAAACGAGCACGAAAGGCAAGGAAGATTCGGGCCGTGGCGTCTGGGTTTTGCATCAATGGCAGAGTGCAAGCCTTACATAAGCAGCCCTCCCTCTTCCGGCCTAATTTTGTTTCGACTTGACCCTGCTGTTCTCATTTTCTCTCTGAAGCGCCCCACTTCGACTATATCTCGGCAGAGGCTCGATTAGTTTCCGCATCCCCACAGCATGCCCAATGGAATCAGACACTTATGCCATGAAAATTCTTCTTACTACCGGAAATGAATTCGCTTCAAGTCATTGATGCTGTGCAATAATTGCAAAGACTTTGAAAACTGCCGACTGTTAACCCCGTTCGTGAGTTGGAATCTCACCGCTTCCGACAAATTTAGGCCCTACCATGACCGCATCCCGCCGCTATAACAAACGCCAACTCAAGAAAAAGCACCTCGGTGAGTTCCAGGAACTCGGTTTCCTCGTTGAGGCCCAGCTGGTCGGCACCCTGACCCTGGCTGAACACAACGCCCTGATCCACCAATTCCTCGAAGAAGCCATCGAAGCGAACGGCCTCGCATTTGGCGGCGGTTACAACGATGATTTCGGCGGTATCGTGGTGTCGAACAAGCCATATGGCAAAGTCGAAGAAAGCCACCGCATCTTGGTGCAGGACTGGCTCTCCAAGCAAAGCAAGCTGACCAACGTTAAGGTCGGCGAACTGCGCGACGCTTGGTACGGTTGGGGTTGATATAGTTCTTCGCGGATTGCCTGTGGCGCAGGCCAACTCAAAGCAAACCGGTAAACCAGGGTCTGACCCAAGGGTCAGACCCGGTCTTCGACGACCGCGGGCTTAGAGCCGCTTGATCGCGATTTCCTTCCCTTCATAGGTGACTTCCCTGTCGGCGGTATCCATGCTGCCGGAAGTCGACACGCCAGGCTTGATGAAGTGGACTTTGAATGTCCGCTTCGCCACCATTCCTTTGTATTGCCCCTCGCGCTGGCCGATGATCACGGTGCCAGTCTTGTCGTCGTAGCGCAGCGGAATGCGGCTGTATTCGCCGCGCGTGTAGCCATTGCTGACGCCATCGTCTTCATACAGTGAGAACTCGCCATTGGCGCCGGTATAGACCTTCAGCGTGACCAGCGCATCCGGGTGCTCGTCCACGTACTGCTGCACCGGCACCGTCGGCACGATCGCACCGGCCTTCACAAAGACTGGAATGCGTGCGGCGGGTGCGGCTGCCGTGATCGTGGTGCCGCCTTTGTGCACTGCCCCGCTGTCAAAGTCATACCAGGATGCGCCTTTCGGCAGGTAGACGCTGCGTTCGCGTGCGCCGTAACTGGTCACGGGGGCGACCAGGAGAGCGTGGCCGAACAGGTACTGGTCCTTGATGTCTTTCACGCGGTCGTCATGCGGGAAGTCCATGACCATGCCACGCATGATCGTGCCGGAGTTGTGATAGGTGTCCGAGGCTGTGGCATAGATGTAGGGCATCAGGCGATAGCGCAGCTTCAGGTAGAACACCATGGAGTCGCGCATCTCCGAGCCTTCCGGGGCGATGTTGTAGATCTCGCGCTTGACCACTTCGCCGTGGGAACGGAACAGCGGCGAGAAGGCGCCGAACTGGAACCAGCGCAGGTTCAGTTCCTGCCATTCTTTCAGGTCAGCTGGATCGATCTTGCCGCCGGCCGTGTTGCGGTTTTCCTGTGCCGAGCCTATGTCGCCGTACTGGTAGCGGTTTTCCTGCGCGTAGCCGCCGATATCATGTGTCCAATTCGGGATGCCGGACATCGACATGTTGACGCCGGAGGCGATCTGGTCGTACAGGTTGTTCCAGCGGCTCGCGACGTCGCCGCTCCACACTGCGGTTGCATTACGCTGGATGCCTGCGAAGCCGGAGCGCGACAGGATGAACTGGCGCTTGTCGGGCTGGTCACGCTTCAGGCCTTCGTACATGCCTTGGGTATGCAACAGGCTATACGGGTTGAAGGTGACTTCGCCCGCACCATAAATCGTGGGGCCGATCAGCTTCTTGAAATCTTCGGGACGGGTGTTGGACAGCACATCCGGTTCCGTGTTGTCCATCCACCAGGCATCGAAGCCGAGGTCCACCAGCTTGTGCTTCATCTGGCGGTAGTAGATTTCGCGCGCTTCCGGGGCGTATGGGCTGTAGTGGCTGTTCTTGTAGCCGGGGCCGACCCAGTCCAGCGCTCCGTCTCCGACGTTCCTGGTCCACATGTGACCCTTGGATGCGAATTCCTTGTAATTATCCGTGGTGTCGTAGTACTTGCCCCAGATGGAAATCATGATGCGGGCGTTCTGGCGGTGCACCTCGTCCACCATGCCCTTCGGATCGGGGAAGCGGGCCTTGTCGAAGTCGTGCGAACCCCAGGCGTTTTCCGGCCAGTAGAACCAATCCTGCACGATGTTATCGAGCGGCCATTGACGCTTGCGGTATTCGTGCAGCGTGTCCAGCAACTGCTGCTGGGTCTCGTAGCGCTGGCGCGATTGCCAGAAGCCGTAGGCCCATTTCGGCATCATCGGCGCCTGGCCGGTCAGGTGGCGGTAGCCGGCAATCACCTTGTCCATGCTGGTGCCGCGGATCACGTAGTAGTCGATGCCCTGCGCGATCTCGGACGACAACGTCAAGGAATGGCGTTCCGGCTCAGGCAACGGGTCGCTGTGCGTCATCGCGACCATGCCGCCGGACGGCTTCCACTCCAGCTTCAGCTTGACCGGCTGGTCTTTCTTCAGCTGGAGTTCAAAATTGTGGTACCAGGGGTTCCAGTCCTGGCGCCACACGTCCATGACTTGCTTGCCGTCGATGGTGAGTGTCGCGTAGTCGGACGCGTAGAGCTGCATCTTGTGCACGCCAGGCTTGTCGCTGGAGAGCGTGCCTTCCCACACCACTTTCACATCCTTCAGTTTTTTCAGCGGGCCGAGTTCCTTTGGCCAGTTTTCGGCCACATCTTTCAGGTACTGGTAGGCGATATCCGGCTCCTGGCGGGTCAGGGCCAGCTTGCCGCCCACGTAGTAGCGCGCGGTCAGGCCGCCGCCCTTCCCTTCCGCATCGACCAGTTTCAGGTCGCGTTTCAGCGGGCCATATGGCCGCGGATTGCCGAAGCGGGAGATGGCGTTGTTATCCCACAGGACGCCGTAGTTTTTATCCGATACCACGAACGGCACCGATGCGATCATATTGTGCTGGGCCAGCAGCACATCTTCGCCGTTCAGGTTCATCTGCGCATTCTGGTGCTGGCCCAGACCGTAGAACGCGTCCTTTGTGCCGTGGTTGAAGCCCTGCTTGATGGCCACGAACGGATTGCCGTCCACTTCGATCGGCTCGATGGATTCCGAGGCTTGGCTCAGGAAAGCTTTGCCGCCGGCGTCCGAAAACTGCAGGCTGCCGGTGGCCAGGGACACGGCCACCGCAATCTTGTTTGCCTTGAGCGTAACCGTGTCGCCCTTGCGATTGACGGTGAAAGTGCAACTGCATGGCTTGGCGACCGTCATCAGCGACGGCACCAGGGACTTGCGGCCCTGGTCCAACTTGAGCACATGGATGATGTTGTCGTCCATTAGCTCAAGCCGGATTTCCTTTGCCGCGCCGCTGTCCGGCTTGACCACCAGGCCGCTGGCAGTTTGTTCGAAAGTCCCCGCAACGGCGGTTCCAGAAGCTGCCAGGGCGAGCAAAACCGCCACCCGCATCGGGTTGAAACGCATTTCTTCTCCTTAGAACGAATATCGCATTTTTACGGAATAGCGCGGGCCGGAAACGAACCATGCGCGGCCCATCATGCCAGTGTGCTGCTGCATCAGCTGGCGGTATTTGGCGTCGGTCAGGTTGGTTCCTTCCAGGCCGATGGAGAGCCTTTCGGTGGCCTGGTAGAAGACCGACGCATCCAGCGTGCCGTAGGAATCAGCCCAGGTCGGGAGCGCCCAACGCACGACGTGCTGGCCGAAAGTCGGGCTGGCCGGGTTGGTATCGGTGCCGTCACTGCCATTGGTACCGTTCACGTTCACCGCCTGCAGGTTCTTCGAGCGCCAGCTGTACGCCATGCGGGCAGACCAGGGGCCTTTGTCGTACAACAGGGCGACGTTGTAAGCGTTCTTCGACAGCAGCGGCAGCGGCAAATCGCTGAAAGTCTGGCCGTTGGTGTCGCAGCCGTTCATATTCGTGTTCAGGCTGGCCGTCTGGCCGCTGCCGCCGCAGAATGGCGAGAACACGGGGCTGTACAGCTTCTGCTTGCTGTCCACATAGGTGTAGTTGGCCTGCAGGCCGAGGCCCGACATCCAGCCTGGCAGCTTGTCGAAATACTGCTGGTAAGCCAGTTCGATGCCGCGCGCGTGGCCCTTGGCACCGTTCACCGGACCAGTGACGGCAAAGTTCTGCATATTGCCGGCGACGTCCGGAATCTGGAAGTTGAACACCTGGTTGATGATCACGTCTTTCAACTGCTTGTTGAAAACGGCCACGGTGAACGAGCCTACCGGCGAGAAGTACCACTCGGCCGTCAGGTCGGTCTGCCTGGAGGTGATCGGCCGGAGCTTCGGATTGCCGGAAGCATCGCCCGACAGGTTGACGCTATTGACAGTGGTGACGGTCCCGTTGGAGGTAAGGTCGGCAGTCTGCGACAGTGTGGTATATGCCTGCAGTTGCGAGAAGTCCGGACGCGACATCGCACCGGCAAAGCCGAAGCGGAACTGTAACTGGTCGCTTGCCTTCATGCGCAGGTTCAGGCTTGGCAGTACATTGTGGTAGCTGTTGTCGAAATCCTGCGCCTGCTTGAAAGCCGGGATATTGACGATCGGCTGGCCCGTCACGCTGTTCCCGCTCGGGATAGTGATGCTTGGCGTGAAGGTGGTGTAGCCGTGCGCCGTCATGTCGGTCTTCACGTAACGCACGCCCAGGTTGCCGTCGATCGGGTATTTCAGCTCGTCGAAGCCGAAACGCACCTGGGTGTAAAAGGCCCTGGTCTTTTCGGACTGGTCGTTGGTGCCGGCCGGATCGGTGCCGAAGGTGGCTGGCTTCCAGGGCGCGCAGCTTGAGGCATCGCCGCCATGCGCTTCGGCGCACAGGATGTCGTGGTATTTGTGCAGGGCGGCGTAGCTGTCCGGATAGCCATTCGCCAGCGCGACAGATGGGAAGACCAGCGAAGGCACCTGCAGGTTCTTGTTGAAGAAATTGTTGAAGGTGTGCAGTTCGGTGTTGCCGCTGAAGCGCGGGTCGCCCAGCGAAGCCAGTTGGTTGATGTCCCAGCCAAGCTGCCACGGCTGCGATATTGCCGACCAGTTGTAGCTTGGGTTGGAGTTCATCGTCACCGAATCCTTGTTGGACAGGCGAACGCCGAAACGGATGTCTTTCAGGAAGGGCTGGTCTTCGAAATCATAAATGACATCGCCCTTCCAGGATTTGCCGGTGGCCTTGGCGCGGTCCATGTGCTCCATGGTGAAGGCCCAGTAGTAATTCTTCGGGTCCGCCAGGTAGGCCAGGTCGGCCTGGTCGAAGATCAGGCGCGGCACGTTGCCGGTCAGGTCGATCTGCTCCTTGGCCATCTGGACTCCGGTCGCCACGGTGGAGTCGAAGCTGCCGGTCTTGGCCTTGATGTATTGCAGGTCCGATTTCAGGGTCCAGCGGTTGGCCGGGCGCCAGGTGATATTCCAGCCAATGTCCGTGGTGTCCGATTTGCGTTTGGCCGTACGCGTGTCGCCGCCGAAATTGATGCCGCCGTCGGTCGGATCGGTCATGGTGCCGGTCAGCAGGTTGCCGTTCGGGCCATAGGTGGCGTCCGGGCTGACGCGGATGTTGTAGGGGCTGGCCTGGGAGAAGATCGCGCGTTCATCCCATTGCATCTGGTACTTGGACTTGAAGTACGTCAGGTGCGATTTCAGCGTGGCGTCCTTCTGCCATTGCAGCGCGCCGTAATAGCCTTGGCGCTTGCGGTCGAATTCAAGGGTGCGCCACTGCGCTCCTTTCGGCACCCACACGGTCTTGCCGTTGACGACGTCGGTGCGTGGATAGTAGGGCTCGACCTGGAAGGCGTCGGTGCGGGTGGCGCTTTCGGAATAGGCCAGGTCAACCAGGGCGCCGAATTCGCCGATAGGCGTTTTCCAGCGGTTCGAAGCGAGAACGGAACCGCCCGGCTTCTTTTTACCACCCAGTTCATTGTAGGTGTAGTCGGCGCTCAGGGCGAATTTGGAGCCCTTGTAGTCAAAGGGCAGCGCGGTGCGCAGGTTGACCAGGCCGCCGATCGATCCTTCGATCTGCTCGGCGGACGGGTTCTTGTACACGTCCACACCGGCCATCAATTCGGGCGGCACGTCTTCAAAGTTCAGGGAACGGCCGCCGTTGGCAGAGAAGGAATCGCGGCCATTCAATTCGGAGCGGACGTATGTCAGGCCACGCACCGTCACGCCGGAGCCCTCCACCGAATAGTGTTCCGGGTCATTCTTCGCCATGGTGCGGTCAATCGCAACGCCGACCACGCGCTGTAGCACTTCGGTCACGGAACGATCGGGGAGTTTGCCGATATCGTCGGCGACGATGGAGTCGACGATTTCGTCGGAGTTGCGCTTGATGGCCTGGGCCGATTGCAGCGCTGCGCGCTGGCCGGTCACGACCACCACGGCGGCGCTTTCGGGTACGGCTTGGGTTTGCGATTGGCCCATTGCATTGCCGGCAGCCAGCAGTGCGATCTGAGATGCTGCAAGGGCAATAGCGGTCTTCCTCAGTTGGAACTGATTCACTCTGTTGTCTCCTCGTTTTTTCGATTCACGTGGTTTGTTCCACGTTGTGATCACAGTTTGAGTTACGAATTTCGCCTCCGCAATTACGAAATTCACCAAACTTGAAAACGATTTCAAACAGAATGCGCTTTTTCCCCTAGTCGTTGGACTTGCGATTAGCTGGCATTCCATAGACGATTCCGCGTCCGGCAGTGCTCATGTAGACCACGCCAAACCGGTTCATGTCGCCGACGATAAACTGGCCGTCGCCAGGTCCGCCATACTGGTGCGCGTCGTCGTTGATGCGTACCCAGCTTGCGCCGCCGTCGACCGATCGGTGCACGCCGCGAACGCCGCCAACGGTGCCCCAGATGTAGACCGCCGGATACTTCGCCCCCGGCGCCGGCTTGCCGAATCCGACTGCCGCGCAATAGGACACTGCGGCCAGCGGCGCAAAGCTTGCGCCTGCGTCCAGGGAGCGCTGCAGGCCGCCGCCGTATAGCGGGACCCACACATCCCCTTCCATGCCAGGTGCCGTGCGTATCACCCGCGAGCCGCCCGCTGGCAGCCTGGCGCGCGGCGAGAACGTTGCGCCGCCGTCAGTGCTGACCTTCATTGCGCCGTCGTCGTAGGCGTAGAACATATTGGCCGACACAGGGTCGGCGACGGGCCGCAAGTTGGCGGCGTCCAGGCCTCGCACCGGGGTCCAGCTTTCGCCAAGGTCGGAGCTGCGGTAGACCTGTTTGCTGCCGCGCGGAGCGTGCAGGATCACGGCGCCATCGGCCGACAAGGCGACCTGTCCCTGCTCGCCCTTCACCGAGTGGACCTTGGTCCAGTGCACTCCACCATCCTGCGTTGTGTAAATGGTCTTGCCGGCGCGGACCATGGCGCCAGGCTTGCCGCCTGCGACGGCAAGGCCGAAAGTAGTGCCCATCTGCGGCATGTGGATCGGTGAGTATTGCGCCGGGTCGGCGTGCTGGAAGCCGTCGATGTCGCCCAGCGCCGACACCAGCGAGCCACCCGGAATGCTGACAGCATTCAGCGGCACCGTTTCTTCCAGGCCCTTGACGGTGAAGGTCCATACGGCCGGCGTGGCATCGATGTCCCTGGTGTGAAAAATGCCGTTGCCGGACGTGACCCAGGCAGCCTTCGAATCAAAGGGGTCGAATTCGAGGATGCTGGCCCAGTGGATGCCGTGGCCTTTCATCCAGGATGCTCCTTGCAGGTCTTTGGTGAAGCCGCGTGCGATCACGTCGGTCCACGTGGCGCCGCCGTCATTCGAGACGAACAGCCGGTCGCCCTTGCCATCGCCTTGCGGCAGGTAGGTGCTGATGGTGGAAACGGCCAGGCGGCGCGGGTTCTTTGCATCCACGCTGATGCCGCTGAATGCCGAAGGGAATCCGCTTGGCGTGACGTCCGTCCACTTGCCGGATCCGATGGTGTAGCGCCAGACCTGGCCCCGGTCCATCGGTTCCGGCAGCTTGTTGTTCGGATGCGGACCTGCGCCGTTGGCGTAGGTGATGTACAGGTTGCCCACGCCATCGAGCGCGGCACGCTGCGGCATCAGGGCGGACGGTGCGCCTGCTACCGGGGTGAAACTGGCGCCGTTATCGTCGCTGCGGTAGAAGTTGTGCCCAACGGAGCCGTAGCGGGAAACGCCGACATAGAGACGCTGGGCAACGCCGTTCTTCACGCTCGCCGGATCCGGCAGCACGAAGCTGATTCCCGCACCGTTCGGGGTGCTCGCGACGTCAAGGCCCGGCACGTGGCGCCAGCTTGCGCCTGCGTCGGCGCTCCTGAACAAGCCATTCCAGCGTGTGCCGGCATAGAGCACGTCGCCGTTGCCGGGATCGACGGCCAGTCGTTCGCCATTGTTGCGCCCCATGCCGTTGCCATGCGTTTTGAACTGGCTTGTCGTTTCGGTGACGGCCCAGGTCTTGCCATAGTCGCTCGAACGCAGGATCGCGCTGCGGCCCTTCTGCAGGTAGCCGATGCCGGCCAGCAGATACACCTTGGCCGCGTTGCGGGGATCGATGGCCAGGGAGTCGATGCCCAGCAGGCCAGTGTCGGCGTCGGAGAGCCAGTCCAGCAGCGAAACCCAGCGTGCGGACGCCTTGTCCCAGCGATAGGCGCCACCTACGTCAGTGCGGGCGTAGACGACGCCGGCTTCACTTCGGCTGGGAATGACGGCCGATACGAAGCCGCCGCCGCCAATGGCTACGCTGTCCCAGACATAGGGCGCTGCCGACGCTACGGGTGCTGCGGCAAGCTGCGTGCCGGCCAGCGCCAGCGTCGTTGCGAGAACTGCGGAAGCAAGGAATCGACCCACGAGACATCTCCTGAAACCGTTTTCAAATACGCAGGAGTTTAAGCGCACCTTGGCCCGCGATGCAACGCGCGGCGAAAAGAAGTACTCTTGTCATCCCATTGACCAAGGAAGGTAGCCGTGAAAAAATTGCTTCTCGCCATAGCTGGTGCATTGGCCTTGCCGGTGCAGGCTTCGCAGCAATTCAGCGTGCCGTCCGCACCCGGCATTTCGCTGGCGGTGACGGAAGTCGGACAGCATCGCGGCAAGCGCCCTATCCTGCTGGTGCATGGCGCGCGCGTCAGCGCCAAGGCTTCGTTCGACCTGCCGGTGCCAGGCGGCTCGCTGGCGGCCGACCTCTCGGCGCGCGGCTTCGATGTCTACACGCTGGATGTGCGCGGCTACGGCGCTTCAACGCGGCTGGCCGAGATGGAGGCCGCGCCCACTGCTAGCGCGGCATTAGTGCGCACCAATACTGCGGTCGAAGACATCGATGCAGCGGTTGATTTTGTACGCAAGCGCAGTGGCGACGCCAAGGTGGCGCTGCTTGGCTGGGCTACCGGCGGCCAATGGGCGGGCCATTATGCGACCCTGCACTCCCCGAAACTGAGTGCAGTGATCATACTGAACAGCCTGTATCGCGGCACCTCCGCACATCCATTGATCGGCCGCGGCACGGGGATGGAAGACAAGGAGCGCCCCGGCGCCTTCAACCGCGTGGCCTGCGGCAACTATCGCCTGTCCGACGCGGCATCGACGCGTGGAGCATGGGACCGCACGCTGGGCGAAGATCAAGACGGCGCGCGTGATCCGGCAGTGGCGCAAGCCTACGTAGAGGCGGCGCTGGAAAGCGACAGCACCAGCCGCCAACGCGAACCGCGCAGTTTCCGCGCCCCATGCGGTGCGATGGAGGACAGCTTCTACCTGGCCACCGGGCGCCAGTTATGGGACGCTTCCCTGATCACAGCGCCGGTGCTGGCCGTCGCCGGCGAAAAGGATTTCTGGTCGCGGCCGGAGGACATGCAAAACCTGCAGGCGGACCTGGTGCATGCGTCCACCGTGCGCATGGTGCGAATTCCGAATGCCACGCACTTCCTGCATCTCGAACGCCCCGGGCGTGGGCGTACGCAACTCATCGATGAAGTAGACAGCTTCGTGCCGAGATAAGCCTTGAGCGGCGCCGCATAAGTGCTACTCTGATTGGTGATCCGTCATGCGGGAGGCCGCGATGCTTAGATTTTTCAGCAAGCTTGCAGCAATGATCGTGTTCGCCGGCGCTGCCATGGCGCAAACCACGCCGCAAGCCGTGGGGGTCGTTGTCATGCATGGCAAAGGCGGCTCCCCGACGAAGTTTGTGGCGGAGCTAGCCTCAGGCCTGGAGTCCAAAGGGCATCTTGTCGCCAATATCGAAATGCCCTGGTCGGGCAATCGGAATTACGACGTCAGCACCGCGGCCGCGGAAGCGGAAATCGATGCAGCCTTGACACGCCTGCGGGCGAAGGGCGCGAGCCACCTGTTCGTCGCAGGGCATAGCCAGGGCGGCGCATTTGCGCTTTACTACGGCAGCAAACATGCCGTGAATGGCATCGTCGCCATTGCGCCGGGGGCCAGCAGCGCCAGCCCGGTATTTCTCGAAAAGCTAGGTGGATCTGTCGAGGAAGCGCGCAAGCTGGTCGCGGCCGGTAAAGGCGCTGAAACTGCGCGGCTGCAGGACTTCGAGAGCAGCAAGGGCACTTACATGGTCGTTTCGAAGCCGGACAACTATCTGACGTGGTTCGACCCGGAAGGTGCGATGAACCAGATGAAATCGATCCGTGCAATGCGGCCTGAAACGCCGGTGCTATATATCGTGCCAAAGAATGATTACCCTGGGCTGCTCAAGTTCAAGCAGGCCGGCTACGATGCGCTGCCGCGAAATCCGATGACCAGGCTTTATGAACCCGATGCTACACATACCGGAGCACCGTCCGCTTCACGCGATGAAATCTCGCGCTGGATGATGGAAGTGGCGCATTAGCCGGCGTTAGCGGCCTTGGGTTCCGATGGCGACCAGTTATGCACCAGGGCGTCTTCGAACTCCTGGGCTGGCAAGGGGCGCGAGAACAGGTAGCCCTGCACTTCGTCGCATCCGGAATCCTTGAGGAATGCCAGTTGTTCAGGGGTTTCCACACCCTCCGCGATCACCTTGTGCTTCAGTTGCTGGGCGATGCTGATGATGGTGCTGGCAATGGCGCAGTCGTTGGTGTCGACCGGGATGCCGGTGGTGAAGGAGCGGTCGATCTTCAGCGTGTCGATCGGGAAGCGCTTCAGGTAGGACAGGCTGGAATAGCCGGTGCCGAAATCGTCCAGCGACAGCGTGATGCCTGCGGCCGTCAGGCGGTCCATGATGCCGATCACGCGCTCGATATTGTGCATCAGGGTGGACTCGGTGATTTCCAGCTCCAGCCACGATGGCTCGAGGCCATAACGTTGCAGCGTTTCCATGACGCGGCCCGGCAGCGCGGAAGTGAACTCGCGCGCCGAAACGTTGACCGCCAGGCGCACCGGCGGCAAGCCCTTCTCCTTCCAGGCTTGCGCTTGCGCGCATGCCGCCTCCAGCACCCATTCGCCAACCTGCACCACCAGGCCGGTAGCTTCCGCCAGCGGAATGAATTCGGCCGGCGGCACCAGGCCGCGCTCGGGATGCTTCCAGCGCACCAGTGCTTCGGCGCCGATGATCTTGCCGGTGCTGATTTCAAACTTCGGCTGGTAGTGCAGCAGCAGCTGTCCGTTGCCCAGCGCCTGGCGCAGGCCGGATTCGATACGCATGCGCTCCTGCATGCCCTTGTTCATGTCCTGGCTGTAGAAAGCGATGTGTTCGCCGTCCGTCGAGGCGTTCTGCTTGGCGCGGTACATGGCGATATCGGCCAGGCGCAGCAGCGTTTCGGCGTCGTTGCCGTCCTGCGGGTAGACACTGATGCCGATCGAGGCACTGACGCGCAGGTCGTGGCCATCGATCAGGAAAGGTTCGTTCACCGCAGCCTGCAGCTTGTTGGCCACCATGCTCGCTTCGTAATGCTGGTGGATGTCGAACAGTCCGACGGCGAATTCGTCGCCGGACAGGCGCGCCACCACGTCCTGGTCGCGCAGGGCGAGGCGGAAGCGCTGCGAGATTTCGCGCAGCAGTGCATCGCCGACAGAGCGGCCCAGCGTGTCGTTAATCAGCTTGAAGCGGTTCAGGTCGATGAACATGACGCAGCCGTGCGCCTTGCTGCGCTGGGCCACGATCAGGGCCTGGTCCACCAGCTTGGTCAGCAGCGAACGGTTTGGCAGGCTGGTCAGCGCGTCGTAGTACGCCAGGTGGTGGATGCGCTCCTCCGCCCGCTTGCGCTCCGTGATGTCGGTCAGGTAGGCGATCAGGCCGATCGAGCGGTCTTCCATATCGCATAGCTGCGACAGCGACAGGCTGGCCCAGAAAATTTCGCCGTTCTTTTTCTTGCGGCGCACTTCCATCAGGCGGCCGCCCTGCTCCAGGAATTCGTCGCCGAGGTCTTCGTCTTCGGCGTCGTAAAGGAAGATGATGTTGCGGCCGATCGCCTCCACCGCCGAATAGCCGAACAGGCGCTCGGCACCCTTGTTCCAGCTCGTGATGAAGCCGTTCAGGTCCATGGTCAGTACCGACTCGTGGATCTGGTCCAGGATTTGCGACTGGTGCTGCAGGCGCGCTTCCACCTGTACGTAGGCGTGGGTGGTGCGCTGTGCTACCGAATGCACTTGCAATACGCTGGCGGCGAGGCTGGCCAGGCTGGCGAGGTTCTGGCGGGTGGTGTCGGCGTATGCCTCCAGGCCCGACACTTCGAAGCGGCCGAAGTATTGGCTGTCGAACTGGATCAGCTGCGACAGCCCGCTTTCCCAGCCCGGCAAGCCGTTGGCCGGGGTCATGTCGCGCGGCACATAGCGGCCGTGCGGGCTGCCTGTGACTTCGCGTGCGATGCGGCCCAGTTCCTCCACCAGCGCAGGGCCGCGCAGGCGCAGTACGGCGTCGCACATGGCAGCGCTGCTGGCGAGGAAGTTGGCGACCGGTTGATCGTGCATGCTCACACGTTCCTGCTGACCTGCAGCGCCCAATGGTAGGCCTGCAACAGGCTGCGCCAATAGGTTTCGTTGTCGATGCCGACGTCGCGCAGGGCGCTCGGCTGCGGTTCGTGCATTTCCACCAGCGCCAGCATTTCACCCAGGTCGCCGGTGCGGTCCAGCAGGGCCGCAACCACGTCCAGGTCAAGGTTCAGGGCCGAGACGATTTCGGTCATCGGCATCGCCAGCAGTACGTCCAGCAGCGAGAACACGCCGACCAGGAAGGCCATGTCCTGGTCATCGCGTTCGCATTCGCGCAATTTGCACAGCGCTTCCATTTGCGCGGCGCGCAGGGCGGCCAGCGGCAGCAAGGCATTGGCCGGGCCGTCGGCTTGCTGGCGCGCGTACAGCAGCAGCTGCAGCCAGCGTTGCAACTGGCGGCGGCCCAGCAGGTTGATGGCCTGGCCGAAATTGTGGATCGGGTTGCTGTTCGGTGCAAAGGCGGCGGAGTTCACCAGCTTGAGCAACTGGAAGGACAGCGCCGGGTCTTGCTTCAGCAGGGTTTCCAGCTCGCGCGAGTCTGCGTCCTGGGCCAGCAGGCCAAGCAGGGCAAGCAGGCGTTTGCGTGTCGTGCCGTCGCCCTTCCCTGCATCATGCTGCTGCGCGCGCGGCAGCTCGCCGCGGAACAGGGTGAAACCGGCCTTGCGGCATTCATCGATGCGGATGGCGTCGGCATTGCGGGCCAGGTGCGGGCCGGGCAAGGACATCATCGCCAGCGGGCCAGGCAGCGCATCGGCGCAATCGAAATCCAGGCCGCGAATGCCGGCTTGGGCTGCGGCGATGCCTGTTTCGCCATCTGCCAGCAGGCGCAGGCCGCGGTCGGCCAGCTGCTTGCAGCGCTTTTGCACGTTATCGTCGGCCAGCAGCGCGGCGGGCACGGTGAAAACGATGCGGTCAAGCGGCAGGCCATCGAGCTGGCTGGCGTCGAGTGCGAGTGGATCGGCTAGTGGAATGAAGTAATCGAGCGAACCCAGTTCTTCAGATTCGGTGCAGCACAGGAGTGATTGCAGCGCCGGCAGCGAGGCTGCCACCGGCATTTGAAACGCCAGCCCGACCCAGTGATTCTGGGAATCCAGGACAGGCTTGATTCCCACAAGCGGAAACGAATTCGGATCTGACGCAGACATCGGAATCTCGGTGTGGCAATGCGAACAATGGTAAATGGTTTATTGATGTAAAGCAACCATTGAGCGCCCACTGACACCCTGTGTTACAAGACTCGGGGAGTCTAACAGAAATTGCTCAAAAGTCAGCATTTCGGCCATAGAGGGAGCAATCGAATTGCCGGTTTTGTACCGGCAACGATACATTCCTGATCTATTTAGCAAGTTCTACTTATCAAATTGTGCGTGTTGCACAGCAAACTTGATCAATTCTGCCTGTCCTTCGATGCCGAGCTTGCGTTTGATGTTAAGGCGGTGGGTTTCCACCGTGCGCACGCTGAGGTCCAGCTCGCGCGCAATATGCTTGTTGGATTCGCCATTGGCCAGGTGGCGCAGCACCTCCGCTTCGCGCGTGGTGAGCTGGTTGTCCTGCGCCAGGGGCTTGGCCAGTTGCTGCGCCAGGTTGGCGGAGTAGTAAATGCCGCCGGCCATGACGGTTTCGATGGCGACCACGATGTCCTTGCCCGGCGCGTCCTTCAGCACATAGCCGCGGGCGCCGGCCTGGATGGCCTGGGTCACGTATTCCAGCTTGTCGTGCATCGACAGGATCAGCACCGCTATCGAGGGGAACTGGCGCTTGAACAAGGCGGTAGCTTCGATGCCGTTGGTGCCGCGCATATTGATGTCCATCAGGACCAGGTCGGGGCTGTGCAGGCCTGCCGCCTCCAGCGCTTCGGCCGCGCTGCCTGCCTCGCCGACAACTTCGAACTGCGCCATCGCTTCCAGCCGCGCGCGCAGGCCATCGCGCACAAGTGGGTGGTCGTCTACCAACAAAATCCTGGTCATTGCTTACCTTTGTTATCTACACGCGCCAGCACAATGGTGCCGGCCGGCGAGGATTCGATGCGGAACTGGCCGCCAATCGCTTCCATCCGCTCCATCATATTCCGTAATCCGATGCCGCGCTTCGGATGGCCCGCAATGCCCTCGGCATCGAAGCCGCTGCCATTGTCGGCAATGCGCAAGGTGACTGCTTCGGCATCGCCTTCGAGGTCAATCGTGATGCTGGTTGCGGCGGCGTGCCGCTCGATATTGGTCAGCGCTTCCTGCGCAATGCGGAACAGCACCGTGTTCGCGACGTCCGGCAGGCCGTCGGTGCAGCCGGTTGCGCTGAAGGAGACGTCAATGCCGATATGCACGCGGAATTCGGCAGCCAGGTGGTCGAGCGCGGCGGCCAGGCCCAGGTCGTCCAGGATGGCGGGGCGCAGGTTGTGCGAGATGCGGCGTACCTCGCCCAGCACATTGTTCAACTGTTCCGCCGTGTGTTCGAAGGCTGCCTTGGCCTTGTCCTGCTGCGCCGGATTGCCAAGGCGGATGATGCCCGCCTCGATCTGCAGCTTGATCGACACCAGCCACTGGCTGATGCCGTCGTGCAGGTCGCGCGACAGGCGCGCCCTCTCCTCTTCCTGCGATTCGACCACACGCTGCGCCAGCACTTTGAGCTTGGCATCGGCCACGCGGTATTCGCGGATGTTCAGCGCCAGGCCGGACACACCGACCGCCACCAGTGCCAGCGCCGCAATCGCCGCCATCCACAGCAAGGTGTTGCGGATATTGCCGCGCTGCTGGGCGTCGACCTTGGCCAGTGCCGCGTCGACGTCGTCGAGATAAATGCCGGTACCCAGCATCCAGCCCCATTCCGGCAGCGGGATTACGTAGCCCAGCTTGGGCGCCGGCTTGTGGGTGGAAGGCTTGACCCAGTTGTAGCGTTCCAGCCCTCCCCCTTCGCGGGCACGCGCCAGCAGGCGCTGGATGGTCGGGTTGCCTTCCTGGTCCTTCAGCATGAACAGGTTCTGGCCCACCAGCTCCGGCTGGCGCGGGTGCATCAGCGAGTTGCCCTGCATGTCGTAGACAAAGAAGTATCCGTCATCACCAAAACTGAGGGTCGACAGGATGCGCTTCGCTTCGTCGAGCGTGGCCTGGTCCTTGCGGCCGGATTTGACCAGGTGCGCAATCGAATGGTTGGCCAGGGTGACGTAGTGTTTGAGCTCCGCTTCCTTGCTGGCCAGGTAGGCCTGCTGGATGGTGTCGCGCTGCTGGCGTGCGAGGGTAGTGGCCTGGTAGCGCACCGCAATGGCGATTGCGCACAAGGCCAGGATCAGGGGCGCAATGGCCAGGAAAAGGAACTTTTGCCGCAGCTTCATGCGGGGATTGTAAGCCCGGTACCGGGCACTTGTCCTACGTATTTCTACGGACGGCGTTTGCGTAGTGGTGCGCTTGTGACAGATATTCAATTCCTGAATACTGGCCATTCATCCTTGGAGGAGACCCCGATGAATCCCGTATTGAAGAAACTTGGCTGGGCAGCGATGTCCGTGCTGGGTGCCAGCGCCCTGGGCGTGATTGCACTCAAGCGCGGCGAACCTGTCAGCGCCATCTGGCTGGTGATTGCGGCCGTTTGCGTGTACCTGATCGCGTACCGCTTCTACAGCCTGTTTATTGCCAAAAACGTCATGGGCCTGGAGGCCAACCGCCTGACCCCGGCCTACAAGTACAACGATGGCCTGGACTACGTGCCCACCAATAAGAACGTGCTGTTCGGCCACCATTTCGCTGCGATTGCCGGCGCCGGCCCGCTGGTCGGCCCTGTGCTGGCGGCGCAAATGGGCTACCTGCCCGGCATGCTGTGGATCCTGGCCGGTGTGGTGTTTGCCGGCGCCGTGCAGGACTTCATGGTGCTGTTCATTTCCACCCGCCGCGACGGCCGTTCGCTTGGTGACCTGATCAAGTCCGAACTGGGCCCGGTCCCGGGCAATATCGCTTTGCTGGGCACCTTCATGATCATGGTGATCATCCTGGCCGTGCTGGCGCTGATCGTGGTGAAAGCCCTGGCGCACTCGCCTTGGGGCTCGTTCACCGTGATGGCCACCATCCCGATCGCACTCTTCATGGGCGTCTACTCGCGCAACATCCGCGTGGGCCGCGTCGGCGAAGTATCGCTGATCGGCTTCGTGCTGCTGATGCTGGCGATCTTCGGCGGCCAGTGGGTGCAGGAAAACCCTGCCCTGGCGCCGATGTTCACCTTCACCGGCACTGAACTGACCTGGATGCTGATCGGCTACGGCTTCATCGCTTCCGTGCTGCCGGTGTGGCTGCTGCTGGCGCCGCGCGACTACCTGTCCACCTTCCTGAAGATCGGCACCATTGTCGGCCTAGCGCTGGGGATTGTGATCGTGTCGCCGATGCTGCAGATGCCTTCGCTGACCAAATTCATTGACGGTACCGGCCCGGTCTGGACCGGCAACCTGTTCCCCTTCCTGTTCATCACCATCGCCTGCGGCGCCGTTTCCGGCTTCCACGCGCTGATCTCCTCCGGCACCACGCCGAAGATGATCGAGAACGAAACCCACGCCCGCTTCATCGGCTACGGTGCGATGCTGATGGAATCCTTCGTCGCCATCATGGCGCTGATTGCCGCTTCGACCATCGAGCCAGGCGTGTACTTCGCGATGAACAGCCCGGCCGCACTGCTCGGTACCACCGCGGAATCGGCTGCACAGGCGATTTCCCAGTGGGGCTTCTACGTCACGCCTGAAATGCTGACCCAGACTGCCAAGGACGTGGGCGAAACCACCATCATCTCCCGTGCCGGCGGCGCTCCTACCCTGGCGGTAGGCATGGCGCACATCCTGTCCAATGTGGTGGGCGGCAAGGCCATGATGGCGTTCTGGTACCACTTCGCCATCCTGTTCGAAGCGCTGTTCATCCTGACCGCTGTCGACGCAGGCACCCGCGCCGGCCGCTTCATGCTGCAGGATTTGCTGGGCTCCTTCGCCCCCTCGCTGAAGCGCACCGACTCCGTGTTCGCCAGCCTGCTGGCCACCGGCCTGTGCGTCGCTGCCTGGGGCTACTTCCTGTACCAGGGCGTGGTCGATCCGCTGGGCGGCATCAACACCCTGTGGCCGCTGTTCGGCATCGCCAACCAGATGCTGGCTGCGATTGCGCTGATCCTGGCGACCTGCGTGCTGTTCAAGATGAAGCGTGCCAAATACGCCTGGGTCACCATCCTGCCGACGATCTGGCTGCTGCTCTGCACCCTGACCGCCGGCTGGCAAAAGATCTTCGACGCCAATCCGAAGATTGGTTTCATGGCCCACGCCGCCAAGTACCAGGCAGCCCTGGCTGACGGCAAGGTGCTGGCACCGGCCAAGTCGATCGAACAGATGCAGCAGGTGATCTTCAACGACTACCTGGATGCAGGCCTGGCAGCCTTCTTCATGATCGTCGTGGTCAGCGTGCTGGTCTTCGGCGTGCGCACCGCGCTGGCAGCCTGGAGCGCCAACCGCCCAACCCACAACGAAGCCCCGGCCCAATACGCCGCTGCGGCCAAGTAAGACCATGCTGGGCGAAATCGTCAAGGCAGGCCGCTACCTCGGACAGAGCATGCGGCTGATGTGCGGCCTGCCGGAATACGACACCTACGTCGCTCATCGCGAGACCACCCACCCGGGTGAGCCCGTGATGAGCTACGAGGAATTCTTCCGCGAGCGGCAAGAAGCGCGCTACGGCGGCGCAGGCAAGCGGGGTGGTTGCTGCTAGTGACTGGAAGTTAGAGCCAGATCAAAGTGTCGAAATTCTTAGCATTTATTCTTTGCCCGATGGAATCGTCCTGCGGCGGCGAAAATGCTCAACTTCGAACGGTCCGGCTTAAGCCAGAAACTGACCATCATCTCGGTGCTCACCACCGGCAGCGCCCTGCTGCTGGTGTTCGTGGCATTCGCCGTCGCGTCCATCCTTTCCCACACCAGCGAGGAGCGCAAGCAGCTTACCTCGCTGGCTGA
>Ga0307408_100000934_pt1 | contig 22734 bp, 21 predicted proteins | sample 322Cmetagenome_FD_202116 | JGI IMG/M metagenome (GOLD analysis project Ga0307408, IMG submission 202116) | Maize rhizosphere microbial communities from greenhouse at UC Davis, California, United States - 322HYB-C-3 | ecosystem: Host-associated > Plants > Roots > Rhizosphere > Soil | place... | reverse complement strand
CTATTAGTATACATTAATTCAATTTATAACTATGGAAACCGAAAATCAAACCCAAACAGACACCCAAAAATACATTGGAACTTGGGAAGCCTGGACTTATCCCTCAGATTTTATTCCTCATGTGTATGTATCAGGCAAAATTCCCACAAACGGTGAGAGACCTGTTGTTCATCTGATTAAAGAGGATAAAGACTCAAATGACAAACAACTTTATTTAAGATTGCACCCTGATATTGTAAATCCTGATGGAAAATATAGCATGGATGTAAGCTTATATCAGGAGTCTTTGATGTTTAAAACGTTAGAATCCGTGGTTATTTTTACTGATAAGTTTAACCCATTAGCAGTTATACCAATAAAGAGAAGAGCAAGACAAAATGTGGGTAGCAACGGAAACGGAGAGGCCTTTTCTAGTGAAAATACATCGTTCATGGTCGGGACGACCGTGCGTATAATCGAGAGAGGGTACAGCAATAGTTATGATCTAAAGGAAGCAATTCAGGACGCAATGAGGAAGATACCAGCTCGTGGTGGCGATATTGCAGATTATCTTGCTTCATATAAAGTTGTAAACATTGGAGCAGAAGTGGGAGGTATAGCTGGATTTAATCGCTTGTACGTTGATGTTGAAGGATAGTAACTGATAAAAATAGGTATTACTTATCTTACAATAGTGAATTTAAATAAGGCGAACATGGAAGTAACTTCTAAATTTAAAGCCTGGATAAATGTTATGCCTGGTCAACCAACTCCAGGGGGGACATTACACGTAAAAGGAGAAGTTGACACTCAATCTGCTGATTTCGCATTTTTAGAGAGAAGAAATCCACAAGGAATTAATGAGAGAATACTGTTTTATCTTCAAGTGAAAACCGGAACAGTGCCTGCTAACAATCCTCAGGAGATTAATTACAGCGAAAATTTGGATATTCGGAATCCTTATGATTTAATTGAAATATTATAATGGAGCATTAATTGACTCCATTAAAGATATTCCAGAAGTACATTGATTAGTTGTTAAATTAATACTATCGGATTCTTCATAATGTATTTTTAGAGTTGGGCCAATCCAGCTATTCTCGGGTAAATTCCTTTAAGTTGAAAAAAAATAGAGTTGGGGCTGACAAAAGAGTCGGCCCCGTTTATTGTCTGAAACTAAAGTTTGATTGAGCTCACTTTTATTAATAACTGAAATAGTCTTATCAATCAGCGAAATTACCTCTCATTGAGTATTAAGTTGCCATAGTTCATCTTCGAGGTAACCTTGTCATTGCCATTATTATTCTGATTAAAGCAATTAATCCTGCAGACAATGTTCTTTTCCTAGAAGTGTCTGCTCAGTAATAAACTCGCTATAAAATCCTATGCAGCATATGAAAATGGATCTTTTCATCTCGTTAATGACTTAAATCGCATTGCTGATGCACGATATTCAGTTGCTTGTTTTTTTGTTTAGTAGTAACTGTTTGTTAATTAAGGAGGGATGGCTCCTTAATTAACAAACAGTTTTTTATCGGTACTACCGTTTATCTCCTGTTTACTATACTGTCTCTTTATTCATTATTGTGTCTACAGAGACCATGATGAAAAGCAGCCCGATATTTAAAAGAAAAGTAACCCCTGAAGCCGCTGTCGAGATTCTAAAGAAAAGAGGTTTGGAAATTAGCCTGAATGACGCTCAAAGAATCTTGGATCTACTGTATGAATTGGCTAAATTAGAAGTGAACCATTACTTAAAGCGATGAAAATAGCGGATTTGTATATCAGGGTAAGTACAGATGAACAAGCGGATAAGGGCTATTCGCAACGTAACCAGGAGGAAGTGCTGAAGCGATATTGTGCGCTTAAAGAAATACAAATTAGAAATATTGTCTTTGAAGATCATTCAGCTAAGAGTTTTAACAGGCCCGAATGGCAGAAGCTCTTAGCTGCTATCAAAAAGAAAAGAGGACAAACTGATTTGGTTTTATTTACCAAATGGGATCGATTCAGCAGAAATGCAGGAGATGCTTATCAAATGATCAACATACTCGCCAACTATGGCGTTGAGCCTTGTGCAATTGAACAACCCTTGGATATATCCATACCCGAAAACAAGTTGATGCTCGCTATTTATTTGGCACAACCGGAGGTGGAAAACGACCGGAGAGCTTTGAATACTTTTTTTGGAATGCGGAGAGCCAGAAAAGAAGGGCGATGGATGGGCCCGGCCGTAACTGGATATGTAAATAAAGTAAACGAAAAAGGACAAAAATATATTTGCCCAAGGGAGCCGGATGCAAGTATTATGCGATGGGTGTTTGAGCAGCTTGCCACTGGAAACTGGTATATAGATCAGATTTGGAAGGAGGCACGGAAGAAAGGCCTTTCCTGTGGTCGAAAGAATTTTTGGCAGATTATCCGGAATCCTGTGTATTGTGGTCAAATTTTTATTTCGAAATACAAAGATGAAGAGGCCCACGTGGTTCCCGGACAGCATGAAGCCATCGTGCCCGAAAGTGTATTTTATGAGGTGATTGATGTACTAGACGGAAGAAAGAAGTCCAATAAAAACAAAGTAGCCTCTCCAGATGAACTTCCATTAAGAGGGTTTTTAATATGCCCTAAGTGTGGCTATCGACTAACAGGTAGTGCTTCAAAGGGCTGTAGAAAACATTATCACTATTATCATTGCTTCTCTACCTGCGGAATCAGATTTAATGCAACGGTAGTTAATAAAAAATTTGAAGAGCAGCTTTCAAAATATGCGATAGATCCAGCCGTTTGCGACTTGTATAAAACTATCATAACGGAAGTTTATGATTATAGCATCGGGCAAAGAAGTTCGAATGTGTCCACTTTCCGCAAGCAATTAAATGAACATACTGAAAAGGTAGCAAAGGCTCGGGAGCTGTTAATCAATGGCGTACTTGAGGCTGCCGATTACAAAATTGTGAAGAATGAGAGTGAAAGACAAATAGCTATTTTGGAAGGTAAACTCCTTGACGCAACTTCCAAGGATGACGGCATTGGTCCGCTTTTAAGCAAGGCTTTGAAAAATCTTTCGAAATTGCCTGAATTGTATCAAAGGTCTGATTCTCAAGGCAAAAGGATTATTGTTAGTTCGATGTATCCCGAAAATTTGACTTTTGATGGCGAGCAACATCGAACTACGAGAGTAAATGAAGCAATCCGCGTTTTTGATAGCTTGAAGGCCGTTTTAGACCTAAAAAAGAAAGGCAAATCTCGTAAAAAACTTGATTTGCCTGTTATGGTAGCGGGGAGCAGGATCGAACTGCCGACCTCAGGGTTATGAATCCTGCGCTCTAACCATCTGAGCTACCCCGCCAAAATATTTTTATATGTGTGAGCAGTATCGCACTGCCGTCCGCCGTGGCGGATATGAATCCTGCGCTCTAACCACCCCGCCATCACTTCAATTTTCCCTTCGTTATTTTTAAAGTTTCGAACAAATTTCAAAACTTTTTATATTTTGCACTTGTGATGAAAGTGCCTCCCGAAAGGGTTTGCAAATATAGATTAATTTAGCTTTCTTTAAAAAGAAAAATCTAAAAAAACGCTTCATCGTACAAAAGGTATTAGAATGGCAGAAAAAAAGAAGTTCAGTTTAGAGTACGAAATTAAGTCTTCTCCTAAGATATTATACAGCTTTTTAAGCGAGCCGAATGCTCTGGCTCAGTGGTTTGCAGACGATGTAGCTTATCGCGATCAGGTCTTTACATTTGTTTGGGATGGCGAAGAACATAAGGCCAAATTATTATCAGCCAAAGAAAATAAACTGGTAAAATTTAAGTGGATTGATGACGAACCTCATTGTTATTTTGAAATGGAGGTGCTTCAGGACGAACTAACCAACGACGTTGCACTCGCTATAACCGATTTTGCTCCTGAAGAAGCTCTGGATGAGCGCAAGAAAATCTGGGACAATCAGATTGAATATCTTGTAAGCGTTTTAGGCGCCTGATAGCTTCAGTTTCTTGTGGTAATAAGATGAGATTTTATATGTTATTTCTATGAAATAGGTAGCAGAAATTTTATCTAAGTTTGCATAGTGAAAAAAGTTCACCTGCTGGTTGTAAAGGCCTTTATCCGGCCTTTTATCGTAACCTTTTTTATTGTAATGTTTGTGTTGTTGATGCTATTTCTATTCAAATACATCGACGACCTTATTGGTAAAGGCTTTGAATGGTATGTCATTGTCGAGCTGATGTGGTATGCTTCGGCAACTAATATCGCTATGGCTTTGCCGCTGGCTATGCTTTTATCCTCCATCATGACCTTTGGCGCCCTGGGCGAAAACTACGAGCTGGTGGCGATCAAGGCCGCTGGTATCTCCCTGCAAAAGGCTATGCTTCCGCTCATTATTCTTATCTCCATGCTCAGTGTGGGCGCTTTCCTTTTTTCGGATTATATGCTGCCCGTAGCCAACCTGAAAATGGGATCGCTGCTCTGGGATGTCCGGAATCAGAAATCAACTAAACTTATTCAGGAAGGTATTTTCAATAATACCATTAAAGGCGCTTCTATTAAAGTAGAGAAAAAAGATCCTGACGGGCAGACGCTTCACAATATTCTTATTTATCAGAATAATCCCAGCAACGGTAATATGGCTATTGTTAAAGCAAAAAAGGCTAAGATGTTCCGTACGCTTGATGACCGCTACCTGGTGATGATTTTAACTGATGGTGTAAGGTATGAAGAAACCAGCGGCGACAAAGTTTACAATCCGCGGGAGAGGTTTACCCGCTTCTACTTCAAAGAAACAGAGCAGAAGTTTGATATTTCTGACATGAAGATTACCCGCACAGATGAAACGCTGTTCAAAAGCAATGCTGCTATGCTTAACCTGAAGCAATTGAGTCATTATCAGGATTCTACCCAAAGAATAGCAGACAGTAATGCGAACTCCATATTTCTTACCATGTTGCCGAATTACCGAGTGTTTTACTCCAATTATAAGATCGGAAAACATAAGAATATAAAAGGAAAGGATAAGTCTGTTTTTCAGGAAATCCCCGAGAATACACGCTTGCAAACGCTTGATTACGCCCTTAACCAGCTGCGTTCAATCAATGAAAGTTTAACCTTGCGCACAGATGAACAGGAAGGGTATTACAAAACCGTAAGAAGGTATATTGTAGAATATCACCGCAAGTTTACGCTGGCATTGTCTTGTTTGGTGTTGTTTTTTATAGGAGCGCCACTGGGGGCAATTATCAGAAAAGGAGGTCTCGGACTGCCAGTGGTGGTGTCGATTATCTTTTTCCTTTTCTATCATATTATTTCAACAATTGGCGAAAAGGCAGCAAAGGATGGGCAGATCACGCCTTTGATGGGAATGTGGATTTCGATCCTGGTATTATCACCCCTGGGTGCATTTTTAACCTATAAGGCTGCGGCTGATTCGGTTCTGTTTGATGCCGATTTTTACAAACAATACTTTCTGAAGTTGTTTAAGCGGTCAAAAAGATCATCATAAATTACCTTTCAATTATATATACGAGGCTAATACATTCGGTGATTAGCGTAATTTTGTCTCGATGGATGTTAAATTAGATACAATAGAAGAAGCGATTGATGCGATCAAAGCTGGCGAAATTATTATTGTGGTTGATGATGAGGATCGTGAGAATGAAGGCGATTTCTTAACAGCTGCGGCCAATGCTACGCCAGAGGCAATCAATTTTATGGCAACACACGGCCGTGGGCTTATTTGTGCCCCGATAACGGCCGAGCGTTGTGATGAACTGAAACTGGATATGATGGTGGGCAATAATACTGCGCAGCATGAAACCAATTTCACCGTTTCTGTTGATTTGATAGGGCATGGTTGTACTACAGGTATTTCCGCCTCAGATCGTTCTAAAACGGTTCTGTCCCTGATTAACCCTCAAACCAAACCTGAGGATTTAGGCAGACCCGGGCATATATTCCCTTTAAGATCTGTAGAAGGAGGCGTTTTAAGAAGAGCCGGACATACAGAAGCGGCAACAGATCTGGCTCAATTGGCAGGTTTTGAGCCGGCCGGATTAATCGTTGAGATTATGAAGGAAGACGGAGAAATGGCCCGTTTGTATGATTTGTTTGAGATTGCGAAGCGGTTTAATCTAAAAATAGTTTCTATAAAAGATCTTATTGCCTACCGCTTACGTACCGAATCTTTAATTAAGAAGGAGGTTGCAGTTAAATTACCAACCGAGTGGGGCGATTTTGAGATGGTTGCTTATACGCAGGTGAATACCGGCGATCATCATATTGCTTTGGTTAAAGGTAGCTGGGATACAGACGAGCCGATCCTGGTGCGGGTACATAGCTCTTGTATTACAGGCGATATTTTTGGCTCATGCCGTTGCGATTGCGGACCTCAGCTGCATAAAGCGATGGAAATGATCGATAAGGAAGGTAAAGGCGTTATTATTTATATGAACCAGGAGGGTAGGGGCATTGGCTTAATCAATAAGTTGCATGCGTACAACCTGCAGGAAAATGGTTTCGATACGGTAGAGGCGAACCTTAAGCTGGGCTTTAAAATGGATCAGCGCGATTATGGTATTGGCGCACAAATATTGCGCAGCCTTGGCGTTACTAAAATGCGTTTAATGTCAAATAATCCAACCAAACGTGCTGGTTTAATTGGTTACGATCTGGAAGTAGTGGGTAATGTGCCTATTGAAATAAAATCAAACGTGCATAACGAGCTTTACTTAAGAACGAAACGCGATAAGATGGGCCATGCCATCATGAAAAAAGAAGACTAGATACCCGCAGAACTTACCGGATTTTTTTCCGGCGTTGCTGGAGCAGGTTCCGGATTCGAAGGTGTTGGTACAGCAGGTTGTATCGGCGCAGGAACCGGAATCTGTTTTTTTCTTTCATCTCTCCTTTGCTTGCCTACAAAAGCTCGCACAAACTCCCCAAACGTGTCAAAATCTTTTCTGTAAACCAAACCAAGCGCATTAATATATTCATTAAGGTTATTGGTAAGATTTAGAACCGACCGTCCGTTTAAACGATTGGATGCCCGGGCTATTAGCGTTCCATCCTTCTTGATTAAATACTGCGCTTCCACATCGCGGGTGTAATTGGATGCTCCCGATTGATTGTTTGCATTATAAAGGCTCGAATTAGTTGATCTGGTATCTGTTAAGCCTCCGGCAATTCTTAGCCGGTCATTGAAAAATCTTCCGGAAACACCAAAATCGCCCAAACCACGTATGTTGATGTCTACCGTTTTCAGGTTCAGCGACTGGGCAATAATCGAGTTCAGGATATTAACAGTCAGTTCCGTGCCTGCATTGGCAATTGTTGATGTGGCTGTATTTTGAAGATCTGTATTCGCCGTAAAGGCCCTTCTTACAATAATACTTATAGCCTGGGTGTACCTGTTATCCGGGTTGCTCAGATAACTGCTTAAGTTTTCTTTGATATAAGAGTCGTTAGGGAAGTTAAGATCCACACTGATCTTGGGCTGAGTTAGCAGTCCCTGCAGGTTAATGATCGCTTCCGTTAAAGCAACAGGCTGCGGAGGTTCGCCCTGATTTGCTGCTTTATAGATGTCTGCAAGGTTTGCTCTTACGCTATAGGCTGCGTTCAGGTTAATTTGGGCTTTTGTGGGATCGCCCGCCCAACGTATAGTTCCACCCGAGTAAACATCAAATTGCTTATTGAAATAGTCCTGAGCCGTGAAGATAAATTTTCCTCCTAAAATCTGGTATTCGCCTCTCATTGCAAATGTACCATCCCTGGTAATGTTCAGCACCAAAGGATCGGCAGTTCCGTTTCCGCTTAATTTTCCCAAATCTGTAATGATATTAACCACCGAACTTTGCCCTACATTAAGCTCAAAATTCATTTCCAGGCCATTAAAGTAATTGGTTTTTGAGGGGGAAATGGTTGAATCTTTCGATACAAAGGTGATGAAATTGCTATTACCAATTCTTTCAGATCCGTTTAAGGGGATATTGAAAACCGTTCTGTCCTCCGTTTTAGCCTTAATCGTAATGGTCATCCGGTTGGTTGGCCCTTCGAATTTAAATCTGCCGGTTCCATAGGCTGTACCGTAATACAGTGGGTTGTCATTAGCAGTGGTGTTCAGCGCCTGTATGTTGTGCGCATTTATGTCAATGTTAATTACCGGAATTTTAGGGTTATTCATATCCACCGTACCCTTTGCTTCGGCTTTGTTTCCGTAAAGATCCCTTAACTCCAGATTGTCCAGTAGAATAACACTCTTTTCGACTTTAACCTGATCGTTAATGGTGTAATGCGTTCTCAGGTAGTTTACGGTTAATCCTACATTGTCTAAAGTTGCGTTGCCGCGGATATGCGGAGAGGCCGGATTTCCGGTTACCTTTAAAGATGCAGATACGGTTCCATCGAGGTCTGAAACCAGGTTCTTAATAAATGGCTGGAATAAAATTGCTTCGCTTTTGTTTAATATCAGATCCAGATTCAGCTTATCATTTTCAGAGTTGGCATTGTAGGTTCCGGATACGAACAAGGTTTCTTTGCCTTTTTTGAGGATATTCATATCCACTTCTACCAGCTTTGTTTCGTTATCCAAATTTGCTGTAAGGGTAAGATCTCCGATCGGAATATTGTTCATCACCAGGGAATCTATGCGGATATCTGATTCTATTTTTGGCTTTTTGGTTGGAGTATTGATTGTCAGTTTTCCATTCAGCATCCCGCCAAGGCTAACCTTTGATCCTTCGAGCAGGGAGTTAAATGTAGCTACCTTAAATTGATTGAACCCAACTTCAAGTACGTCTTTTGGGTCTGATGAAACTACGCCATCTACGGTAAGTACCTGATTGTCTCTGAAGAGCTCAAAGCCCTCAACAAAGACTTTGCTCTGCTCAAATTTCAGGCGAACTTTCTCCTGGATCCGCCAGCCTTCTTTATTGATTACCACGTCTGATGGTAGAAGTGATAGCCTCGCCGCAGTATCGGCAGAGAACTCAATCAAACCGTTTAAATCCAGCTGGTTGTTGGCATCTTTATCAGAAAGTTTAACGTTTAGCGCCAAACTATCATTCCGTAAAATGTTGGCAATGTTGATGTTCTGGATGTACAAGGAGTTATTGATATCTATTCTGTCGGCTGTTGCAAAGATATTTAGGGCTTGTTCAGAAGTTGATTCATCGAGAATGAAATTACTTAGTTTGATGTCTTTATACTCGATAAGCGGGCTCGACCCATTGACCGTTGCTGTATTGGTTGCAGAATTGAAGTTCCCGAAAAAAGTAGCTCCTTCAGTGATCTTTAGTTCCGGAATTAAAAAGGCTGCAATTGGTTCAAAATATTTTAATTTAAGATTAATGTCGAAGATTTGATCGCTACGCTGCCCTGGAGGGATTTTTAATTTTAATGATGGGATGTACTTTTTAACTACCGATTTGAAATAGCTGGGAAGTTGCTGTAGTTCGTACTGGCCTTTGATCCCTGCATCCAGAATATCCGAACGTATTTCAAGTGATCTTGAGGTACCCGAGCCTCCCGCAACAAGATCGAGGGAATCCACTACCAGGGCCTGCTCTGGCCTTGTTAGGCGGATTTTTCTAATGGCGAAATTCCCCTGGATATTATTGAGATTGGTTCCCGTAAAGTTTGTCCGTATATCTGCGTCAACCTGAATGGTATCTTTGGTGAAGCCCAGCTTATGGAAATTGGTATTGCGTAAAGTTGCTACGAAATGAAATTCGGGCACTTTACGGTCCAGATTTATTCCGCCGTCAAAATTTAGCTTAATATTACGGTCGTTGATGATGGCTTTCCCTAAGAAGAAATGTTTGTTATAAGTTCCTTTTACGTCAATGTTTGAATACCGATAGCCTCTGAAATCGAAATAAACAGCAGTTGCCTGTATATTTTCGCTAAGGCTTTTCATATCAAAGCCGCGTCCGTTAATGGTTGCGGTAAGTGTAGAACGGCCTAAATCTTTTTGGTTGGTAATGCTCTTCAGATCGAAATCATAAACATTAACAATTCCTGAGTAGGAGGGGGTGCCATTCAGGTTCATCTTCAGGTTTGAACGCAGTCTGCCCAGCCCCGTTTTTATTTCGCCATTTACATTGAAATTCTTTACCAATCCCGTAAAGGAGCCATTGAAGTTTACATTGCCCAGCTTTTGAGCCACAGGAGGTAAATTAACCGATTTCCCGGTAATGGCTTTCGCCAGATAGTTAATGTCTTTATTGTTGGTATGAAGCTGGTTGAAACGGAGATCCAGATAAGTTTCGTTGATTTTAGGAAGACCCTTAATTGTAAAATTACCCTTCAGATATGTAGCCTGACCGGCACTCAGGAAGAAATTTCTTGCTCTGATATTGTTTAGATAACCATTCACATTGCCGCGTAAGCGAACATCAAGGTTCATTTTCTGCGTAGCATCTGCAAAGTAAGAAATGTCTTTAGAATGAATTTTAGACTGTTTTAAATTGGCTTTGACGTATACCTTTTTTGCAAACTGTTTAAAGTCTGAAAACCTGCCAAAGCGCATCAGCAGATAATCGCTCACTTTTGAGTACGGAGTTTTTAGCAGTAGCTTTTTGAACTCCATTTTATTGGTGTCGATAGTTGCTTTGGCGGTAAGATTTATCAGCTTAAAGCCGCTCTTTTCCCTGAATGTAAGATCATTTACCTGTGCATCAAACAGATGTTTTTTTGTATCGATATTTAAAACAGTGGCGCTAAGCTGGGATAAATCCAGATCATCAAAATTTATCCTTTTAAGGGCATTATCCCTACTGTAATTGCGGTATTTGAAGGCTATTTTGTTTAGAACAACTTTATCGATAGTAATATTGTAGGGGCGGGGTTTGGTGCCTGGCTTAGGTTTCGGCTTAAAGTAATCGACAATAAACTTAAGATTATTGCTGCCGTTTTTATAGCTCTTCAGGAAAAATTTGCCTTCATCCAAACGGAGCTGGGTAATACCAATGCGGCGGTTTTCAATAGAGAAAGTATTTAAATCGACAGTAAAGTTTGGGGAATAAAGAAGAGTGTCCTTCTCCAAATCCTGAACATATAAGCCTTCAAGAACAACTGCTTTAAAAGGCTTAATGTAAAGACCTTTTACATCAATTACGGTGTTAAGTTCTTTAGAAAGATATTTGGCTGCTTTTTTAGCTACGAAAGTTTGTACCTGTTTAAGCTGTAAAGAGAAAATTAAGGCAGTCATCAGTAAGATGAGTACCATAAAAATCCAGAGCGTTATTTTAAGTACTTTTTTAATAGTTTTGCAGTTTGAACATTTAGAACAACTAAAAATATATCCGGTTTGGCAACAATCCTCGCAATAGAATCTTCGTGTGATGAGACATCGGCTGCTGTATGTAAAGACGGCAAAATGCTATCAAATATTATAGCTACGCAGCAAATACACCAAAAATATGGTGGAGTTGTACCTGAATTAGCATCCAGGGCTCATCAGCAGCATATTATTCCGGTTGTAGAGGAAGCGCTGTCTCTGGCAAAAGTAAGCAAAAAAGACGTTGATGCGGTAGCTTTTACACGTGGCCCGGGATTATTGGGGGCATTACTTGTTGGAACATCTTTTGCCAAGGCATTTACTCTTGCAAGGAATATTCCATTGATTGAAGTGAATCACATGCAGGCTCATATTTTAGCTCACTTTATCCCCTCTGATAAAGACCCTGAATGGGAGGCGCCGCAGTTCCCTTTTCTCTGTTTGACCGTTTCAGGTGGCCATACACAAATCGTGCTTGTCAAGGATTATTTTGACATGGAAATTGTTGGCCAGACGATGGATGATGCGGCGGGAGAGGCTTTTGATAAAACAGCGAAAATTCTGGATTTACCCTACCCCGGAGGGCCGTTGATTGATAAGTATGCTAAGGAAGGTAATCCGGATGCATTTAAATTTCCTGAGCCGCAGATACCGGGTTTTGATTTCAGTTTTAGCGGCTTAAAAACGTCTATCCTGTATTTCATCCGCGATAAGCAAAAAGAAGACCCTGATTTCCTGCAAAAAAACATGGCCGACGTATGTGCTTCGGTTCAAAACCGGATCATTACCATTCTGCTGAGCAAGGTTAAAAAGGCTGCGGAGGAATATAAGATAAAGCAGATTGCCATTGCTGGTGGTGTTTCTGCAAACTCTGGTTTAAGAGCCTCGCTACGGGCAATGTCGGATACGCTGGGTTGGAAAGTGTTTATTCCCGAGTTTCAGTATTGCACCGATAACGCTGGTATGATTGCCATAGCCGGTTATCATAAATATTTAAAAAAGGATTTTGTTGGCCAGGATGTAGCGCCTTTGGCCAGAATGAGCTTTTAAAAAAGAACTGGCAGGTCTTACTTAGGCTCGGTATCCGTTTTTGAATTTTGAATTTTTACTTTTGAATCCCCCCACATGAGTTTTTCAACGATAATATTCGGTTTGGTATTTGTTGTCCCCATGATATTCTTCTTTTTGTACTTTATTGTATGGAAAGATAAAAGGACAAAAGCGATTGGAACTATAGTTCTGGCGATAATGATTTTGTTTGCTATTATGGTGGCGGTTTATATAAATAAGGGATTTTAGATAACTACCTCAAGCTATGTAATGGAGCCGGAATTGCTGGTTTAGCATTGGCAATACCTCTCGCTGTTAAGGGCTTTCAGATGCTTTTTCAGGCACGTTTGATCACCTTTTTGTGGCAAATTCTTTATTTTGGTTAAAACAGCTGAACTATGCAATTCTCTGATTTAGATCTTACTAAGACATATTCTTACGCTGACTACCTTAGCTGGTCGTTTAATGAGCGGCTTGAACTTATAAAAGGAAAGATCTTTAAGATGAGTCCTGCTCCATCAAGAAAACATCAAAAGGTGTCAATGACGATCACCCGGGAGTTTTCAAGCTTCTTAAAAGGGAAAAGATGTGAGGTGTATGCAGCTCCTTTCGACGTGCGGATGTCCGGGCAAAAAGACGAACGTCAAATTATTACCGTTCTGCAACCAGATGTCTGTGTAATCTGTGATCCGTCCAAACTGGATGATAGAGGTTGTTTAGGTGCTCCTGATATTGTAGTTGAAATTCTCTCTCCCGGAAATAATCAGAAAGAACTTCAAAATAAGTATGATGTGTATGAAGAAGCCGGCGTAAAGGAATATTGGATTATTCACCCTGATGAAAGAACTTTTTTGAGATACATACTTTCCACAGAGAATAAATTTATTGGAGAACGTTTGCTTACGATCGGTGATTTTGTTCAAACACCTGTTTTGTCTGGGTTTGAGTTAAACTTAACAGAAGTATTTGAAGGCTTGGATTAGTTGTGAAGTTCAGCTGGATATTGAATTAGTATATCCAGCAATTAAGCAATTTTAACAATAACCTAATCCCAATTAAACCCTAAGTGCACATTAAATCAGCAACTTGCAATAACAATAAAATGCAGCTGTTATGAAATACACATTAAGTCAGATTTTGCTATCATTTAAAGAGTGGTTGTTTCTGAAGGCAATGAAATCTTCTTTTCGTCATTAATATTTATTGCTGATATTGGCGGCAAATTGATGCAGGCTTTGCGTCGCAAATGAAAGAAGGGAAATTGCAGAATCTTACTCGCGAACAATTCGGAAGCGACTTCCATTGGGGAGTTTCGACCGCTGCCTATCAAATTGAAGGAGCTTTTGATGTTGATGGGAAAGGTTTGTCTATCTGGGATGTTTTTACTCAGAAAAGAGGCAAGGTAAAAGATCGTCATCATGGGCAGCTTGCCTGCAATTTTTACAATTGCTTTAAAGGTGATATAGAGCTGATCCTCCAGTTGAATATTCCCAACTTCCGGTTTTCCATAAGCTGGTCCAGGATATTGCCGGATGGTAAAGGGCGAATTAACCAGGCCGGGATAGATCATTACAACAGGGTAATTGATCATAGTCTTTCATTGGGAATAGAGCCATGGTTAACGGTTTATCATTGGGATTTACCTCATGCTCTTGAACAACAGGGCGGCTGGACCAATCGCGATGTTGTTAGCTGGTTTTCGGATTATACAGACCTGTGCGCCCGCAGTTTTGGCGACCGGGTAAAGAACTGGATGGTGATGAACGAGCCTTCTGTGTTTACCGGAGCTGGTTATTTTCTAGGCATCCACGCTCCGGGAAGAACGGGGCTTAAGAATTTTCTTCCGGCTATTCATCACACGTCGTTATCAATAGCAGAAGGTGGAAAGATTTTGCGAAGCAATGTGTCTGATGCTCATATCGGAACAACTTTTTCATGTTCGCATATAGAACCCTATTCAAGTAGTCCAAGGAATCTGGCTGCAGCCAAACGTGCCGATGCCTTGATTAACCGACTGTTTATCGAACCAGTTCTTGGTTTGGGATATCCTACAGAGGATTTGAAGGTGCTGAATAAACTCGAAAAATATATAAAGCCTGGCGATGAGTCTAAACTCGCATTTGATTTTGATTTCATCGGCTTGCAGAATTACACTCGCGAAATTGTAAAAGCATCATTTTTAACGCCATATATAGGCGCTCGGCTGGTGAAAGCCGAAAAACGCAATGTTCCGACCACCTCAATGGGCTGGGAAGTTTACCCTCCGTCGATCTATCATATTCTAAAGAAATACAATGCTTACCCGCAGATAAAGAAGATCATCATCACTGAAAACGGTGCTGCCTTTCCTGACTCGTTAAACAATGGCGAAGTTAATGACGAAAGGCGTCTGAAATATATTCAGGATAATTTGGAACAAGTTTTAAAGGCCAGAAACGAAGGCGTTAAAGTTGAAGGTTATTTCGTTTGGACACTGACGGATAACTTTGAATGGGCAGAAGGCTATCATCCCAGATTTGGATTAATTTATGTGAATTTTGAAACGCAGGAAAGGGTAGTGAAGGATTCAGGGAAGTGGTATGGGGAGTTTTTAGGAAGGTAGTTTTGATTTATACTTCTCAAGAAAATCTGCAGCACTAATGATTTCTAAATTTTTATATGGATTTAGAACAAGCAAATCTGCATCTCCGGTTATAATACAAGTGGCGTTTATTTCTACAGCCAGTTCGAGAAATTTATTATCCTTTTCGTCGCGGCAGTCGGTTATTTTGCTTTGAGGAGAAACGCTCAAAGCTTCAATCGCCAGTTTATTGATGATCTGGATCCTGTCATCGTTGGTAAGGTACTTGTCGAATTTTTTACGAAATATTACTTCTGTAAATTCAGCAAAGGTGCTTTCTGAAATTGCAATTTTTCCGAGGTTTAGCGCCGTGTCCAAAGCCTTTGCACTTACGGAATTTTTGATGAGGTGAGCACTTAATAAGGTGTTGGTATCAAAAATGAAAATGTGTTTACTCATCTTTGAGAATATTTTTCAATTCTTCTTCTGATAAGCCTTTTTGTTCCATTTTATCTCTTAAATCTGTAAGGAAGCCAATATAAGATTGAGATTTAGAAGAACTAATACTGCTTGCCTTCAGCATAAGGTTAATCATACTGTTTAACTTCGCTTTGTATTCCGGGCTAGCTTCCCAAAATGCTTTTGCTACCTGATCATCCACTTCAATTGTTATATTTCTCATATTCAAATATTGTAAATATATCGCAAATACTGATAAAAAGTATGCCAATTCCCTTATCTTCGTTTCTCTCAAAAAGACAGATTAGCTGATGCCGGAATTTTCTCATTTACACGTACATACACAATTTTCTTTGCTTGATGGAGCCGCCGATATTTCGAGGCTTTATAAGAAAGCTGCAGCCGATGGAATGAAAGCACTTGCTATTACCGATCATGGTAATATGTTTGGCGTTTTTAAGTTCGTTGCCGAAGCCGCAAAGCATAATGTTAAGCCCATTGTGGGATGTGAATTTTACGTGGTAGAAGACCGCCATAAAAAGCAATTTACTAAAGAGAATAGGGATGTCCGCTGTCATCAGCTATTCCTTGCAAAAAATCCAACCGGCTACAAGAATTTGGTAAAACTATGTTCTTATGGATATATTGAAGGGCTTTATAGTAAATGGCCGCGTATCGATAAGGAGCTTATCCTTAAACATCACGAGGGGCTTATTGCCACCACTTGTTGTATTGGAGCTTCGGTTCCGCAGGCTATCTTGAAAAAGGGAGAAGAGGAAGCAGAAAAGGAGTTCAAATGGTGGTTGGATATTTTTGGTGAAGACTATTATATCGAACTTCAACGTCACCGAATTCCTGAGCAGGAGATTATAAACCAGACGCTGTTAAAGTTTGCTAAGAAATATAACGTTAAAATCATCTGTTCTAACGATTCGCACTACGTAGATCAGGAAGATGCCAACGCTCACGACATTCTTCTTTGCGTAAATACCGGCGACTTGCAAAGCACACCAATTGCAACTGATGAAGAAGGAGGAAAAGGCTATCGCTTTGGTTTTCCTAACGATCAGTTCTATTTCAAAACTCAGGCAGAAATGGCTCAGCTATTTCATGATCTGCCCGAATCGCTGGATAATACCAACGAAATAGTAGACAAAGTGGAGCATCTCAAATTGAAAAGAGATATCATGCTCCCCAACTTCCCGATCCCAAATGAATTTAAAATCCATGCGGACGATGTTTTAAACCAATGGGAGTTTCTTCGTCACTTAACCATGACGGGGGCAAGGAAGCGTTACGAGGTTATTACTCCGGAAATCCAGGAACGTTTGGACTTTGAGCTCAATACGATCAAAATTATGGGCTTTGCCGGATACTTTTTGATCGTATCCGACTTCATTAAAGCAGGCCGCGATTTAGGAGTTTTCATTGGTCCTGGTCGTGGTTCGGCGGCCGGTTCGGCAGTAGCGTATTGTATTGATATTACCAATATCGACCCAATTAAGTACAACCTTCTGTTTGAGCGTTTCTTAAATCCCGACAGAAAGTCGATGCCCGATATCGATACCGACTTTGACGATGAAGGTCGCCAAAAGGTAATCGATTATACGGTAGATAAATATGGCAAAAATCAGGTAGCGCAGATCATAACATACGGATCTATGGCTGCCCGTACCAGTATACAGGACGTTGCCCGGGTGTTGGATGTTCCTCTGCCTGAAGTAGCTGCATTGAAGAAACTGGTTCCTGATACGTTGGGTATAACGCTGAAAGATGCTTTTGCCCAAGTGCCTGAATTACAGGAAATACTTAAAGGAAATGACCTGCGTGCTAAGGTGTTGAAGGAAGCAGGTAAGCTGGAAGGCTCGGTTCGAAACACGGGTATTCACGCTGCTGGTATCATCATTGCTCCTGAGGATTTAACGAACCTTATTCCGGTTGCAACCGCAAAAGATTCGGATCTGCTTGTAACTCAATTTGACGGACGGGTTATTGAAGATGCTGGTGTAATTAAGATGGACTTCCTGGGGTTAAAAACCCTTACCATCATTAAGGATGCCCTGCGTCTTATCAAGCAGAATTACAATATTGATATAGATATCGATTACATCTCGCTTACTGACGAAAAGACTTTTGAACTTTACCAGAAGGGCGAAACCAATGGTACATTCCAGTTTGAGAGTGATGGTATGCAGATGTATCTGCGGGAGTTAAAACCCGATAAGTTTGAAGACTTAATCGCCATGAACGCCCTTTATCGCCCCGGACCGATAGAGTACATTCCTACCTTCATTGCCCGTAAGCACGGACGTGAGGTAGTGGAATACGATTTGGCAGACATGGAAGAATACCTGTTTGATACATACGGAATTACCGTATATCAGGAGCAGGTGATGCTTTTATCGCAAAAGCTGGCAAACTTTACCAAAGGTGATGCCGACGTATTGCGTAAGGCGATGGGTAAAAAGGACCGGAAAACGCTGGATAAGCTTAAGCCGCAGTTTATCGAGAATGCCAAACAAAAAGGGCATGATGGTAAGGTGCTTGAAAAGGTTTGGACCGACTGGGAGGCCTTTGCATCGTATGCATTTAATAAATCGCACTCCACTTGTTACGCCTTCGTAGCATATCAAACGGCCTACCTCAAGGCTCATTTCCCCGCAGAATATATGGCGGCGGTATTGAACAACCAGGGAAATATCGAAAAGATATCTTTCTTTATGGAAGAGTGTCGTAAAATGAATATTCCGGTTTTGGGGCCAGATATCAACGAGTCGGCTTTCAGTTTCGGCGTAAACAAAAGGGGCGAGATTCGTTTCGGTATGGCCGGAATTAAAGGAGTTGGGGAAAAGGCCGTTGAAAGTATCATTGAAGAGCGCCGTTTAAACGGGCCGTATGCGGATATTTTTGATTTTGCTAAGCGCATAAACTCTCGAACCGTAAATAAGAAAGTATACGAAAACCTGGTTTATAGCGGCACTTTTGATTGCTTTGGTTACAACAGGGCTCAGTTTTTCCATAAGCCGGAAGGAACGATGTTGAACGGAATTGAGCGTCTAATTAAATATAATGGCGATTATCAGAATAGTCTCAGTACATCGCAGGCTTCTCTTTTTGGAGGAACATCTGATGCTCAAATTGCCGAACCGCAGTTAAGTGACTGTCCGGAGTGGGGGCTGATCGAGAAGTTAAAGTACGAACGAGACATGATCGGAATTTATCTTACCGGGCATCCGCTGGATAATTATAAATTCGAGATGGATCACTTTTGCCAGCATAAAGTAAATCACCTGGCACTTATCAATAAAGCAAAAAGTGGCGAGCTTTCCGAAGCCGATGCTGAAGAATTTGCCAGGATCAGAAACCGGGAGTTGGTTATCGGAGGCCTGGTTTCGAGTGCGGCACATCGTACAACTAAAATGGGCAAGCCCTTCGGTGCAATGATGTTTGAAGATTATAACGAGTCTTTTGAGATTGCCTTGTTCGGGGAGGATTACGTAAAGCAAAAGCAGTTTTTCGAAGAAGGCTATTTCCTGCAAATAAGAGGAACCGTTTCTGAGCGTTTTCGTCAGAAAGATAACTGGGAGTTTAAAATCTCTACGATTACCTTATTATCGGATCTTCGCGACAAAATGGCAAAGAGTTTAACCATTCAACTGCCATTACAGGACCTTTCTTCGGCCTTGATTGATGAACTGGATGAGATATTTAAAAGGAATGCTGAGCAGTACCCCGAGCGTAATTGTGCTTTAAAATTCACAGTGTACGACCGGATTAAGGAGGAGAATATTGTGGTTGATATGCCATCTAAATCTTTCAAAATTTTCCCAGGAAATGAGTTTCTGGATAAGCTAAAGGAGCATAGTATTACTTATAAGCTGAATTAGATTGGTTAATTCTTTTTAACTGAAATTTATTTGGATTTAATTTTGAGTTTAAGATTCATGATGTATCTTAGTGCTACACAAAACACTTAGATACATCATGAAAAAAACCTTATTAGCGGTGCTAGTTGCATCAGCCTGCGCTTTATCGGCCAAATCACAAACAAAAGGAACCAATGCTATTGGGTTTGGGATAGGTTCTTCACAATCAAAATCGGGTTACAATAATGGCTTCGATAATTCTGAAGCTGAAAGAAAGTCAGCCAATGTTGGACTTCATTATGGCTATTTTGTAAAGGATAATCTTCGGGTAGGGCTGACTTTGGGTTACGATCATTCAAAAAGTACCTCTAATTACAATTCATCCACATCGACAAGCAAAGCAGATGGATGGTCGGTTGGCGTAAACTCCGATAAGTATTACCCACTCTTTAATAAGTTTTACGGTACGCTGGGAGGAGACGCTTCTTATTCTCATTCAAAATCAGGAGCTACTAAGACGAACTTTTATTTTCTCGGCGCAAGAGGGGGCTTAAGTTATTTCATGAATAAACATATAGTTATTGAAACTACACTGTTGTCTGCCGGGGCAAATTTTGGAAAGTCAACAACTGATGATTCTATTTCTGGTCAGTCCAAGCAAAATAACTTTTGGTTATCAAGCAGCGGTTCAATAACTAACCTGGGTTTCAATATCAACTTCTTGTTTTAATCATTTCCCTGTCAGATTGTCTCGCATAATTTTGTGGTAAGGTTGTTGATGATGTACATTTGAATTCAATAACTGTTAATAATAGAAATTATGGCTTTAGAAATTACAGATGCAAACTTCGACGAGGTAGTGCTGAAATCAGATAAACCGGTGCTAATAGACTTTTGGGCAGAATGGTGCGGTCCATGCCGTATGGTTGGTCCTGTAGTTGAAGAGCTAGCTAAAGAATACGATGGTAAGGCAGTTGTAGGGAAAGTTAACGTAGATCATAACCCAGGGGTATCAATGAAATTTGGAATCCGCAACATTCCAGCATTATTGTTCTTCAAAAACGGCGAGATCGTTGACAAACAAATTGGTGCTGTGCCAAAATCGGTTCTTGCCGAGAAATTAAGCAAGCAAGTAGATTAACAAATAATATTAAAATAAATAGTAGAAACTCCATTCGTTAATTCGGGTGGAGTTTTTTTGTGAAATAGAGATCTAAAGCTTTCCAATATCCGTAGACATCGTTTGCTGATTCTACAGATAGTAGGAGTCTAATATTCTTCTGAGCTCGCCTTTGGGGAACAATTTTTAAGCTCTTGGCCATGAAATCGGATAGCAAAGCCGCCTATCATTATATATCTTACACCATGCTCATTGAGTTTGCGCCAGAAGGAAAGGAGTTCCTCATCAAGTATATCCATGTTTTAAGATGTACGAAATTTTTTCAACGTAACATTCCTTTTTATCATGCGGGTAAAGAGCTGTAGTTTCTCAATATCCGGGCGTAATATGTCCTTTAAAAGCCGTTCATCTTCACTCTCAAAAGAAAAGCCTGTAGGGCGTGGGTTATTAAGTTGCCCGCTGGGTGTTTGCGAATTATTTTTAGTTTCCCTCATACGATCTTTAACAAATTTACCTTTAATATAAAATAAAACCAATTAAGGTGTTTTGTTTAAGTCAATCCTTATCACTATAATTAGATCATAAAAACAGATGCTGCACGATTTAAACACATACAAAGATCTTCAGGACTTTGGTAATCTGGAGCTGCTTGCTAAACAGGTGGTTGAAGGCTTCATTACCGGATTGCACAAAAGTCCTTTCCATGGTTTTTCGGTAGAGTTTGCCGAGCACAGGTTGTATAATACCGGCGATTCTATAAAGAATATTGATTGGAAGTTGTATGGTCGTACTGATCGTATGTTTGTGAAGCGATTCGAGGAGGAAACGAATCTCCGTTGCCAGCTGGTGCTTGACGTTTCTTCGTCTATGTATTATCCCGAAAAGGGAATTAGTAAACTACAGTTTTCTATTTACGCGGCAGCCTCGTTGATGTATCTGTTTAAAAAGCAACGGGATGCCTTTGGCCTGAGCTTTTTCTCCGATAAAGTTGAGTTTTCCTCACCAGCCAAATCCACAACCGCACATCAGAAGTTTCTTTTTACCGAGCTGGAGAAATTAACGCATAATGAGAGCCGTGGTGTACAAACGTCGGTTTCATACGCTCTGCATGAAATTGCGGAGTTAATTCATAAGCGTTCGCTGGTTATCATCTTCAGTGATATGTTTGAGGCATCAGCTGATGAAAAATCCTTAGCCGATATTTTTGCCGCCCTTCAGCATTTAAAATATAACAAGCATGAGGTTGTAGTTTTTAATGTTCTCGATTTTAAGCATGAACTGAATTTCGAATTTGGTAATCATCCTTACCATTTCGTTGATCTGGAAACTGGCGAGGAGATGAAATTGCATCCTAATCAAGTGAAAGATACTTACCAGAATGCGGTTGGCAAATTTAGAAAAGAACTGCAGTTGAAATGTGCTCAATATTCCATCGATTTAATTGATGCAGATATAAATGCAGGCTTTTATCAGATACTACATTCTTATCTTTTGAAAAGAAGCCGGATGAGTTAATCCAAACTCTCTAAATCATAATCCGGAATTTGTTGTTAAAACTCATAAAACAGATCTTATGAGTAACGTTTCTGAAGTGATACATGGCCACGTTGCCTCACATATATTTGAAGACGATGGTCTATTCCCCAATAATTCAAAACTTCCAGCTTTAGTTTATAAAGGGGCATTATTTCTTCATCCGGGAGATGATGCCGACTTGATCATTGAACTTTTTAGCAAAAATGGTTGGACTAATGGATGGAAGAACGGTATCTACGATTACCATCACTACCATAGCACAACTCATGAAGTACTGGGTATTTTCTGTGGGATGGCTGACGTGCAACTCGGCGGCCCGGAAGGTGTTTGTGTTGAAGTAAACCGGGGCGATGTTATTATAATCCCAGCCGGCGTGTCACACAAAAAACTTAAATGCAGTACCGATTTTCTGTGCATTGGCGCTTGTGCCGATGGCCAGGAGTACGACATTAACTATGGCAAAACAGAAGAAAGGGAAATGGCTATGGCCAATATCGCTAAGGTGCCAGTACCGGGGAAAGACCCTGTATTTGGGGGCGAAGGACCTTTGGTAGATTGCTGGAAGTAAAGGATGGTATTCTTTTAATGTTCTTTCGAATCCAATAATCTCTTCATGGTAAGGCTGTTATAAATGGCGTAAGTGTTGATGTCGTTATTGAAAAATATATAGGCTTCATTAACGACATCTTTCTTTTTTATCCCGGTAACAAACGAGGCTAATTCATTATCACTGTAATTGGATGAATATAGCTGACCCTCTCCGTGAAGACGATAGTAAAGCATCGGTGTATTCGCAATAATATCTTTAGGCAGGGAGGGATGGCTCATGCCGCAAAAGCTTATATTTTTTTGAGCAAGGGCCTTGTAAACATCCTCCTTCCACCAGCTGGGG
>Ga0307408_100000932_pt1 | contig 22811 bp, 23 predicted proteins | sample 322Cmetagenome_FD_202116 | JGI IMG/M metagenome (GOLD analysis project Ga0307408, IMG submission 202116) | Maize rhizosphere microbial communities from greenhouse at UC Davis, California, United States - 322HYB-C-3 | ecosystem: Host-associated > Plants > Roots > Rhizosphere > Soil | place... | reverse complement strand
GCGTTGTTGCAACGGGATTGCGCCGCCACGCTGCCCGCGATGTTCAGCCATTGCGAAGTCCTGGCGTTCGAGCAGGGCGTGTTGCTGCTGTCCGCGCCGAATACCGCGCTGGCGGCCAAGCTCAAGCAGCAAACACCGAAATTGCAGGAAGCGCTGCTCAAACGAGGGTGGCAAATTAACAACATCAAGCTGCGCGTGCAGATGATGAAGGCGGCGGAGATCCGGCCGGAACCGCGTTCGCTGTCGCTCACGACCGCGGCGGTCGACGCTTTTGACACGCTGAGCCAGACGCTGGAACAGAGCAAGCAAAACGCGCCGCTGATCGCGGCGCTGCAGAGGATGGTGCAAAAACGGCGCGAGCGGCCGGATTACTGACGGCCGGTCAGTTCGGTTCCCACTCGTGCGTCATCTGCCGCACATATGATTCCGGCGCGCTGGCCAGGCTGTCGTAGGTGACGATTTCATACGCATCCGGGTGTTTCAGCAATTCACGCAGCAACAGGTTGTTCATCGCGTGGCCGGACTTGTGCGCTTCATAGCTGGCCACCAGCGGGTGGCCCACCAGGTACAGGTCGCCAATCGCGTCGAGGATTTTGTGGCGCACGAATTCATCGTCGTAGCGCAGGCCATCGGCGTTGAGGATGCGGTATTCGTCCATGACAATGGCGTTTTCCAGCGAACCGCCACGGGCCAGGCCAATGCCGCGCAACATTTCCACGTCCTGCATGAAACCAAAGGTCCGGGCGCGGGCGATCGCCTGCACATAGGTGACGTCGCCAAAGTCGACCGACGCGAATTGCGCCGTGCCATCGACGGCCGGATGGTTGAATTCAATGAAGAAATCCAGCTTGAAGCCGTCATGCGGCGACAGGCGCGCCCATTTTTCGTTGGCGCCCTTGCCATCGCGCACTTCCACCGGCTTGAGGACGCGGATGAATTTCTTGGCGGCGTCCTGTTCCTGCACGCCCGCCTGCTGCAGCAGGTAGACGAACGACGACGCCGACCCATCCATGATCGGGATTTCCTCGGCGCTGACGTCGATGGTCAGGTTGTCGATCCCGAGGCCGGCGCAGGCCGACATCAGGTGCTCGACCGTGGACACGCGGGCGCCGTCCTGGATCAGCACCGAGGCCATGCGGGTATCGCCCACCGCCATCGCGCTGGCCGGGAATGCCACCACCGGATCGAGATCCACGCGGCGGAACACGATCCCGGTGCCGGCGGCGGCCGGATGCAGGGTCAGCACCACTTTGGTGCCGGAATGCAGGCCGACACCCGTGGTCGTGACTTTTTCTTTGATAGTGCGTTGTTTTAACATCCTAAAATTATAGCGAAGTTGACGGCGGCGCGTCCGGGCTTGCTCAGCCATATCACCTACTAGGTGATATGCGCCAGCTAGCCTATAATAAATCCATGGAAAAGCGTACGCCTCACTGCAAGCTCAGCCTGGTAAAAAAGCTGATCGAGGCGAACCGCGTCCGCGCGACGATGAGTGCTTACCATGGAGCAGCCGATATCGGCATTTATGATTTGGAGGGCATGTGTGCGGTGGTGCAGGCCCTGACTGTCCGTGACTTTTACAAGAGCATGACCACCCATGCCGATCACCGCACATGGCAGGATGTATACCGCACTCACGCTGCAAACAAGCCGCTTTACGTGAAGTTGACTGTTATTGACGATGTGCTGATTGTCTCGTTCAAGGAGCTTTGAATATGCAATGCCCACAATGCGGGGCGCCGTCATTGGTACATGACACGCGCGACGTGCCTTATGTCTATAAAGGCGAAAAGACCAAGATTGCTGCGGTTGAAGCGGACTATTGCGATGTATGCGGCGAGGCCGTGATGGACAGGAGTGCGGGGGACCGCTATGGCACGCTGATACAGGCCTTCCAAAAACAGGTCAATGCGGGCTTGGTGGACCCTGCCTACATTGCACAGGTGCGCACCAAGCTCCAGCTCGGCAAGAAAGAAGCCGCGGAAATTTTCGGCGGCGGTGTCAACGCCTTTTCCCGCTACGAAAGCGGGAAATCCCGTCCGTCTGTGGCGTTGGTCAAACTATTGAAAGTACTGGACCACCATCCGGAGTTGCTGGCTGAAGTCCGCACCTGAGTGCGGCGGCGCATGCGCCGCGTTACTGCGCCGCCACACTGCTCAAGGATGCTCGGATTCCGCGTGCACCGCCTCGCGCCGCACCAGATAAATGCCGCTGGCAATAATGATGGCCGCGCCCAGCAGCGTATACATGTCCGGCAGAGTCTGCCACAGCAGCCAGTCGATCGCCACGCCCCACGCCAGCGCCGAGTATTCGAACGGCGCCACGGTGGACGCCTTGCCTCGGCTGAACGCGACGGTGATGGCCAGCTGGCCCAGGAAGCCACTGACCGCCAACGCCCCGATCACGAGCCAGTCCTGCGGCCGGATCGCCACCCACTTGTCCCAGATCAGCGCCAGCGAACCGGCCGCCATCATCACCAGCAGCCAGAACATGATGTGCTCGTTGGCGTCGGTACGACTCAGGATGCGGCTGGCGATGGCGGACACCGCGTAGCACGCCGCCGAGCCAAGCACCGCCAGGCCCGCCACGGAAATAAAGCTGGTCCCTTCCGGGCGCAGCACCACCAGCACGCCGACCAGCCCCACCACGATGGCGCCCCACTGGCGGCTATCGACTTTTTCCTTGAGGATGAACACGGACAGCGCCGTGATCAGCGCCGGCGCGATAAAGAAGATCGCATAGGTATCGGCCAGCGGCAGGAACTTCAGCGCGTAGGCAAAGAAGGTCAGCATGGCGATGCCGAGCACGCCGCGCAGCAATTGCAGCGGCCAGCGGATTTTAAGGATGCCGCCAAACTTGCCACGGTAGGCGATATAGGCGCACACCAGCGGCAGCGAAGACAGGGAACGCAGTGCCGTCACTTGCATGGCCGGGTAGGTTGCGGACAGCACTTTCATGGCCGTGTCCATCAGCGAGAACATGGCCACTGCGATCAGCATTGCGTAAATGCTGCGCAGGTTGTCGTTACGGGGATTCAGAATGGCTCCTGGCTGAAACGGGGCATTTGATTATAACAACGCAACAACAACGCTGCCGGGCTCCACAAAATCTGTATCACTGTGACAATGCGTGGATTTTGACGCCCTGCCGTCCCGTTATCATCACGTAAATACATTTTTCAAGGATCGTTATGCCGTTTTGCCAGCATTGCGGCTCGCAGGCTTCCGAGACGACGGATTTCTGCTACAACTGCGGCGCCGATGTCACGGCGGCCGCGATTGCCCTGCCCGTCATGTCCGCCGCGTGGCGCGCGCGCTTTGCCTTGCTGCACAAGGCTGGCGGCGCCGCCATGCCGCAGTCGATCGAACTCACGCTGGCCGAACGCGCCGCCGTGCGCTTCAACCTGCTGGCCTTCGTGCTGGGCCCGGTGTATTACGCCGCCATGGGCATGTGGAAAAAAGGCGTGTCGCTGGCCTTGCTGTCGGCGCTGCTGGTGGTGCTGGCGCGGGTGCTGCTGGGCACCGCCGGCCTGGCGCACGGTGGCCTGGGCGCCATGGCGTACCTGATTCCTCCGCTGCTGTACGCCACGCGCGCCAACATTGATTACTTTACCCGCGTGGTGCTGCATGACGATGGGTGGGTATAGCGGCTGACCGTGAAGTGGCTGACAGCCTGTGCGCGATGTTGGTAAGATGCGACCATGCGCACACCTCTCTATATCGTCAAGGAATCTCCTATCCACGGCCGCGGCGTGTTTGCGCGCCAGCCCATCACGGCCGGCGAACGCATCATTGAATACACGGGTGAAATCATCAGCAGCGATGAATCCGCGCGCCGCGCCGAAGCGTCCGGCGGCCCGGTCAACCACACCTTCTTTTTCAGCCTGGCCGATGGCAACCTGATCGATGGCGGCAGCAACGGCAATGACGCGCGCTACATCAACCATTCGTGCGATCCGAATTGCGAAGCGTATGAAGAAGACGGCCGCGTGTTCATCCACGCGCTGCGCGATATCGCGCAAGATGAGGAACTCAACTACAACTACGCGCTGATCTATGAAGCGCGCCATACGCCGGCCATCAAGAAAGCGTTTGCCTGTTATTGCGGCGCGGCTAATTGCAGCGGAGTGATGCTGGCGCCCAAGAAGAAAAAGCGTGCCACGTAGCCGGCGTTGCCACCTGCGCGTGCATGACCGGTCCGCATGCTTGGCGGCTTCGCCTGCGGCAAAACCGCCCTACGGATTTATTGCTGCCTCAAATGCGAACGGCGCCACCTGGGCGCCGTTTTGCTTGCTAGCCGCCTGGAATTACACCTGGCCCAGCATGGTTTCAGCGTTCGACTTTTCGAACTTGCCGCCTTCTTCGATGTTGAGCTGCTTGACCACGCCGTCTTCCACCAGCATGGAGTAGCGCTGCGAGCGGGTGCCCATGCCGAACTTGGAGAAGTCCGCGTCCAGGCCCAGTGCTTTCGAGTAGGTCGCATTGCCGTCAGCCATCATGCGGACGATGCCGGTGGCTTTCTGGTCGCGGCCCCAGGCGCCCATCACGAACGCGTCGTTGACGGAGATGCACCAGATCTCATCGACGCCCTTGGCTTTCAGCGCTTCGGCGTTGTTCACATAACCTGGCACGTGCTGTGCGGAGCAGGTCGGGGTATAGGCGCCAGGCAACGCGAAGATCGCGATCTTTTTGCCTTTGACCAAGTCTTCCACCTTGAAGGTGTTCGGGCCGAGGGAGCAGCCTTCGGTTTCGGTTTCGATGAATTCGGACAGGGTGCCTTCCGGCAGTTTATCGCCAATCTTGATGGTCATTTCAGTGACTCCTCTTTAGTTTATGTAAAAAAAAGCCGCGCAAGCGCGCGGCACGCCTCGGCACAGACCCGCAAGTATGCCAGAGGTTAAACAAAAACGTTGGGAGCTGTCGAAAACGCGCGGCGGCCTGCGGCATGGAGTCGCCGCAGCCGTCCGCCAGACTTCTTACATCAGTCCGCGCAGTTAGTCCGCTTGCTTGCGCAGGAAGGCTGGAATGTCATACGTTTCCATGCCATTTTTTTCCATCGCGCGCACCTGCTCGGACGCCGATTCGCGGCGCCATACGGCCGGTGCTTTCATGCCATCCAGTGCCGAGCCGCCGCCGCTGATGCCGCCGCCCATGGAGACGGTGCCGGTGGCCGCCGCGCCGCCCAGCGATGCCGATGGCATCAAAGGGCCGGTGCCGGTGCGCAGCACAGGCTGCTGGACCAGTTGCACGTGCTTCTTGGTCTTGCCCAGGCCGGTGGCCACCACGGTCACGCGGATGGTGTCGCCCATGGTTTCGTCGTAGGCGATACCCTGTGCGATCGACGCGTCCGGCGCCGCGAAGGCGCGTACCGCCGCCATGACCTCCTTGATTTCCTTGCCCTTCAGACCGCGCGACGCCGTCACGTTGACCAGCACGCCACGGGCGCCGGACAGGTCGACACCGTCCAGCAGCGGCGACGCCACGGCCTGCTCGGCGGCGATGCGGGCGCGGTCCACGCCGGACGCCGTCGCGGTGCCCATCATGGCCTTGCCCTGCTCGCCCATGATGGTCTTGACGTCGTTGAAGTCGACGTTGATATGACCCGGCACATTGATGATCTCGGCGATACCGGCCACCGCGTTGTTCAGCACGTCGTCGGCGTGCTGGAACCACTCGATCAACGATTCATCCTCGTAGATCTCTTCCAGCTTTTCGTTCAGGATCACGATCAGCGAATCGACGTTGGCCGCCAGCAGCTCCAGGCCCTCTTCGGCGATATCCATGCACTTCTGGCCTTCGTGCGAAAACGGTTTCGATACCACGGCCACGGTCAGCGCGCCCTGCGCCTTCGCCACTTCCGCCACGATCGGCGCCGCGCCGGTACCGGTGCCGCCGCCCATGCCGGCCGCGATGAACACCATGTGGGCGCCGCGCAGCGCGTCTTCGATGCGCTTGCGCGATTCTTCCGCCAGCTGGCGGCCCACGTCCGGCTTCATGCCGGCGCCCAGGCCGGTCTCGCCGATCTGGATCACGTTGTCGGCTTTCGATGCCGACAAGGCTTGCGCGTCCGTATTGGCGGCGATGAATTCAACGCCGCTCATGCCCTTGTTGATCATGTGCTGTACCGCGTTGCCACCGGCGCCGCCGACGCCGACGACCTTGATGACAGTACCCACTGATGCGTTATCGACCATATCGAACTCCATGATGTGCTCCTGATAGATGCTGCTTGCCGCGCCGCCAGTCTCGACGGCCCGCGCGGGCAAACTGCGATGTTATATAAAAAATCTGTCCGTTTTCGAAAAAATTATTTTGGTGCTGCTTTTTTAAATTGCTGCACTATGCTTTGTTACGCACTTACCACAATCCTTCCCCCAACCGCCACACGGCGGCTTAGAAGTTCCCGAGGAACCATTCTTTCATCCGCTGCCACACTGCTTTCACCGACCCATCCTGGCGCGTCACGATATGGCCGCGCAGGTACTGCTTTTTCGCTTCCAACAGCAGGCCCAGCACGGTCGCGTAGCGCGGGCTGCGCACCACGTCGGCCAGCTGGCCACGGTAATCCGGCGTACCGAGGCGCGCCGGTTTCAGGAAGATGTCTTCCGCCATTTCCACCATGCCCGGCATGATGGACGTGCCGCCGGTCAGCACGATGCCCGACGACAGCACGCCTTCGTAGCCGGATTCGCGCACCACCTGGTGCACCATGGCAAACAGTTCTTCCACGCGCGGCTCGATCACGGCGGCCAGCGCCTGGCGCGACAGGTTGCGCGGACCGCGGTCGCCCAGGCCCGGCACTTCCAGGTGTTCGCCCGGATCGGCCAGTACCTGCTTGGCCACGCCATAACGGATCTTGATTTCTTCCGCTTCCGAGGTCGGGGTGCGCAGCGCCATGGCGATGTCGTTGGTGATCTGGTCGCCGGCGATGGGAATGACCGCGGTATGGCGGATCGCGCCATCCGAGAACACCGCCACGTCGGTGGTGCCGCCGCCGATGTCGATCAGCACCACGCCCAGCTCTTTCTCGTCCGGGGTCAGCACCGCGTCGGCCGACGCCATCGGCTGCAAGATCAGGTCCGATACTTCCAGGCCGCAGCGGCGCACGCACTTGACGATGTTCTGCACCGCCGACACCGCGCCGGTCACGATATGCACTTTGACTTCCAGCCGGATGCCACTCATGCCGATCGGCTCGCGCACATCCTCCTGGCTGTCGACGATGAACTCCTGCGGCACCGTGTGCAGCAATTGCTGGTCGGTCGGGATATTAACCGCCTTCGCCGTTTCAATGACGCGCGCCACGTCGGTGGCGGTGACTTCCTTGTCCTTGATCGCCACCATGCCGCTGGAATTGAAGCTGCGGATATGGCTGCCCGCAATGCCCGCATACACATTGCGGATCTTGCAGTCGGCCATCAGCTCCGCTTCCTCCAGCGCGCGCTGGATCGATTCCACGGTAGCTTCGATGTTCACCACCACGCCTTTTTTCAGGCCTTTGGACTCGTGCTGGCCCAGCCCGATCACTTCGTGGCGTCCATCGCCCATCACCTCGGCCACGACCGCCACCACCTTGGAGGTGCCGATGTCGAGGCCGACGATCAGGTTTTTCGCGTCTTTTGTCATCTGTGTTTGCCTGTATGCTTGAATTCTTGTGCTTATCGCTGCTTCGCTTAGCTGTTTATCGCTTGGCTTTGCCTTCCGGCGGTATCTTCAATCCCTGTGCACTCAGTGCGAGGCCGTTCTGGTAACGCATGTCGATGGTCTCGATATTCGGCACCCGCGCTTCCAGCTGTGGCCAGATCCGCACCAGCCGGTCGACCCGCTCCTTGAGCATGGTCTTCGACTGTTCCCGTCCCAGTTCGACGCTGACACCGTTATCGAGCTTGACGGTCCACGCATAGCGCCCCGACAAATCCAGCCCTTCCGGCACCAGCTTGGCGGGTGCGAACCACGCCTTCAATTCGGAGAAGCGCTCCAGCACTTCCCGCTCGCTGCCTTCCGGTCCGTTAAACGCCGGCATCTGCTCCTGGTCTTCCTCGGCTTCCGCCAGGTTGGCCGTGAAGACATCGCCTTTCACGGACAGCAGGCGGCCGTCTTCGCCCCAGGTGCCCATGGCTTCATGCTCTTCCAGCGCCACGATCAGCTGGTCCGGCCATTCACGCCGTACGCTGGCGCGGCGCACCCAAGGCACCGATTCGAACGCCAGTCTTACCGCATCGAGGTTGGCCGTGAAGAAATTGCCCTGGATGCGGCCCTCGGTCCCGGCGCGCAAGGTCAGGTGGTTCACGTGGCGCAAATCCGTCTGTTCCACGGTTTCAATACGGATCGTGCGCAAGTCGAACATCGGACGCTGCGACACCCACCACACGCCGGAAGCCGCGCACGCGAGCGCCACCGCGGCGTACAGGCCGGATGCCGTTGCGTTCAGGGCTTTCACGTCATGCCACACGATTATTACCCCTTGCTTGCCACAGTGGTTTTCGCACCGATTTTCAGCCGCGCCGTGCGCAAAATTTCCACGCACAAGTCTTCATAGCTGACGCCATCGGCGCGCGCCGCCATCGGCACCAGCGAATGGCCCGTCATGCCGGGCGACGTGTTCACTTCCAGCAGGAACGGACGGTTGTCCGCCGCGCGCAGCAGCACGTCGACCCGGCCCCACCCTTCGCAACCGACCGCGCGGTAAGCCGCCACCGCGATGCGCTGCATTTCAGCAGTAATCGCGGCGTCCAGCGGAGCCGGGCAGAAATACCTGGTATCGTCGGTGAAGTACTTGTTCTGGTAATCGTAATTGCCTTCGGGCGCGACGATTTCCACGATCGGCAGCGCACGGGCCCCGCCGCCGGTGCCCAGCACCGCCACCGTGAATTCACGGCCCGTGACAAATTCCTCGGCCAGCACGGAATCGTCCAGCGCGGCGGCCGCGTCATACGCCGCCTGCAGTTGCCCGCTTGCCGTGACCTTGGTGATGCCGATGGTCGAACCCTCATGCGGCGGTTTGACGATCAATGGCAGGCCCAGGTCCGCGGCAACCTTGCCCAGGTCGGATTGCGCACCCAGCACCGCATATTTCGGCGTCGGCAAGCCTTCCGCCAGCCACAGGATTTTCGTCGTGATCTTGTCCATGCCGACCGAACTGGCCATCACGCCGCTGCCGGTGTACGGGATGCCCAGCAATTCCAGCGCGCCCTGGATGCTGCCGTCTTCGCCATAGCGGCCGTGCAGCGCGATAAACACGCGGTCGAATTGTTCGGCAGCCAGTTCCGCCAGCGAGCGCTGGCCCGGATCGAAGGCATGCGCATCGATGCCCTTGGCCCGCAACGCGGCCAGCACGCCGCTGCCGGACATGTTCGACACTTCGCTCTCGGCCGAGCGGCCGCCAAACAGCACGCCGACTTTGCCGAACGCCTTGGCGTCTTCAGGCGCCAGTGGCGAGGTCACAGTTTGTTGCTCAGGTGATTGAGGAGCGCTCACGTTATGCAGCCTTCTGGTAAGTCGTCAATTTATTCGGCACGCCACTGATGGAGCCGGCCCCCATGGTCAGCACCACGTCGCCATCGCGCACCACGTTCATGATGGTTTCCGGCATGTCGGCGATGTTTTCCACGAACACCGGCTCGGCCTTGCCCCGGGCGCGGATCGCATGCGCCAGCGCGCGGCCATCGGCGGCGACAATCGGCGCTTCGCCCGCCGCGTACACGTCGGCCAGCACCAGCACATCGACGGAACTGAGCACGCGGGCGAAATCCTCAAAGCAGTCGCGGGTGCGGGTATAACGGTGCGGCTGGAACGCCAGCACCAGGCGGCGGCCCGGATACGCGGCGCGCGCGGCCGCCACCGTGACTTCGGTTTCCACCGGGTGGTGGCCGAAGTCGTCGACCAGCGCAAAGCTGCCGCCAGCCGGGATCGTGATATCGCCATAGCGGGTAAAGCGGCGGCCGACGCCGGCAAAACCGGCCAGGCCGGCCTGCGTGGCGGCGTCGTCCACGCCGATTTCACGGGCGATCGCGATCGCGGAACAGGCGTTTTGCACGTTGTGCATGCCGGGCTGGTTCAGCACCACGTCGAGGTCGGGATAACCATCCTGCAGCACGGTAAAGCGCATGGTGACGCCATCGGCGCGGGCATTGATGGCGCGCACTTCCGCTTCCTCGTGGAAGCCGTAGGTCGTGATGGGTTTACTGATGTACGGGATGATGGAGCGCACGTGCGGATCGTCGATGCACAGCATGGCGCGGCCATAGAACGGCAGGCAATTGGTGAATTGCACGAACGCCTGCTTCAGTTTTTCGAAATCGTGGCCATAGGTTTCCATATGGTCGGCATCGATGTTCGTGATGACTTCGATCATCGGCGACAGGTTCAGGAACGAGGCATCCGATTCATCGGCTTCGGCCACCAGGTAGTCGCCGGTGCCGAGCTTGGCGTTGGCGCCGGCGGCCGTCAGGCGGCCGCCGATCACGAAGGTCGGGTCCAGGCCGCCCTGCGCCAGCACCGACGCCACCAGGCTGGTGGTGGTGGTCTTGCCGTGCGTGCCGGCGATCGCGATGCCGCGTTTCAGGCGCATCAACTCGCCCAGCATGACCGCGCGCGGCACGATGGGAATCTTGCGCGCGCGCGCCGCCATCACTTCCGGATTGTCTTCCTTGACGGCGGTGGACGTCACCACGGCGTCGGCGTTGCCGATGTTCTCCAGCGCGTGGCCCTGGTGCACAACAGCGCCCATGTCGGACAGGCGCTGGGTCACCGCATTGGCCCCCAGGTCCGAACCGGACACGTTATAACCCAGCGTCAGCAGCACTTCCGCGATGCCGCTCATGCCGCTGCCGCCGATGCCGACGAAGTGTATGTTTTTAACCTTGTGCTTCACTTGTTTTACTTTCCAAACTTTTCGAGTACGTTGGCAATCGCGTCGTTGGCGTCGCGCTTACCCACCTGGCGCGCCGCGTTGGCCATGACCAGGCACGCGTCGCGCGTCAATGTTTCCAGCAAGGCCGCCAGGCCTTGCGCATGCAATTCCGTTTGCGGCAGGTGGATCGCCGCGTGCTGCTTCGCCATCCATTGCGCGTTGTCGCGCTGGTGGCTAGTGGTCGACGCCACCAGCGGCACCAGCACGCTGGCCACGCCGGCCGCCGTCAATTCCGACACGGTAATCGCGCCGGCCCGGCAAATGACGACATCGGCCTCGGCATAGGCGCGTGCCATGTCGTCGATAAACGGCACGATGTCCGCCTGCACACCCGCATTGGCATAGCCGGCGCGCAGCGCGTCGATATTCGCCTTGCCCGACTGGTGCGTCACCAGCGGGCGCCGCTCTTGCGGCAGCAAGGCCAGCGCCGCCGGCAAGGCTTCATTCAATGCCCGCGCGCCCAGGCTGCCGCCGACCACCAGCACCCGCAGCGGTCCGCCGCGGCCCGCGTAGCGCCGCTCCGGCGCCGCCAGGTCGATGATCTCCTTGCGCACCGGATTGCCGGTGACCGCCGCCTTGCCCGCCGCGCTGCCGAAATCGGCCGGGAAGCCGAAGCACACCTGCTTGGCCATCGGCGCCAGCGTCTTGTTCGACAACAGCAGCGCCGCATCGGCATTGACCAGCACCAGCGGCACGCCGCGCAGGCGCGTCATCAGCCCGCCCGGCACCGTGACATAACCGCCCATGCCCAGCACCACGTCCGGCTTGCGCGCGCCGAGGAAGCCGAAGCAATCGGCAAACGCCTTCACCATGCGCAACGCGCCGGTGACGGTGTGCATCAGCCCTTTGCCACGCAGGCCGGAAAAATGGATCGCATCCATGGCGATGCCGTGTTTCGGCACCAGGTCCTGTTCCATGCCGTGCGACGTGCCCAGCCAGCTCACTTCCCAGCCGCGCGCGCGCATGGTCTGCGCGATCGCCAGGCCCGGGAAAATATGGCCGCCGGTCCCGGCCGCCATGATCATTAATTTACGTGTCATACCCTGCCACCCCGCATCAGGACCCGGTTCTCGTAATCGATCCGAAGCAGGACCGCGAGCCCGACGCAGTTGATCACAATGCCCGTGCCGCCATAACTCATCAGCGGCAAGGTCAAGCCCTTGGTCGGCAGCAAACCCAGGTTCACGCCCATGTTGATGAACGTTTGCACGCCGATCCAGATCCCGATGCCCTTGGCCACCAGCCCGGCAAAGGTCTGGTCGATCGCGATGGCCTGGCGGCCGATATCGAAGGCGCGTTTGATCAGCCAATAGAACATGGCCACCACCACCAGCACGCCGGCCAGCCCCAGTTCTTCGCCGATCACCGCCAGCAGGAAGTCGGTGTGCGCTTCCGGCAGGTAGTGCAGCTTTTCCAGGCTGCCGCCCAGGCCCACGCCGGCGAACTCGCCGCGGCCAAACGCGATCAGCGAGTGCGTCAGCTGGTACGCCTTGTCTTGCGCATTACCCTCTTCCCACGGATTGAGATAGGCAAAGAAGCGGGCGCGCCGGAATGGCGACAGTGCGATGATGGTCACGAAAATCGTCACCAGCATGGCGCCGATCCCGCCGAACCAGATCGCATTGATCCCGCCCAGGAACAGGATGCCCATGGCGATGCAGACAATCACGCCGAACGCGCCCAGGTCGGGCTCCAGCAGCAACAGCATGCCGACAAAGCTGACCGCCAGCGCCATCGGCATGAAGCCCTTGGTCAGCTTGTGCATGTATTCCTGCTTGCGCACCGTGTAATCGGCCGCGTAAAGCACCATCACGACTTTCATCATTTCCGATGGCTGGAAGTTGAATATCTTCAGCGACAGCCAGCGCCGTCCGCCATTGACGGATACGCCCAGTCCGGGAATCAGCACCAGCACCAGCAGCACCAGGGTGCCGATGAACAGGTACGGCGCGCTGCGCTGCCAGGTGGCGATCGGCACGCGGAACGTGAACATCGCGGCCATCATGGCGACCGCGATGAAGATCGCCTGGCGCACCACGAAATAATTGTTCTTGTACGCCGCATACTTGGGCGAATCCGGCAGCGCGATCGACGCCGAATACACCATCACCATCCCCAGCAGCATCAGGATCAGCACCACCCACACCAGCAGCTGGTCGTACTCCATCATCTTCGACGGCCGCGCGCGGCTGTCGATCGCCGTCGAACCGGAAGATGAACCGAAGCGGAATGGCAGCTGGAAAGCCATGGATTACAGCTCCTGTCCGGCGTCCAGCGCCACGTCGCGCACGGCGTCGATAAACACCTGGGCGCGATGCGCATAGTTTTTAAACATGTCCAGGCTGGCGCACGCGGGCGACAGCAGGACGGCGTCGCCCGGCTGCGCCAATTTGGCCGCCAGCTTGACGGCGGCGGGCAAATCCGTGCCGCAATCGATGATGGCGTCGCCGGCCAGCGCGCCGCCCGACTCCAGGGTGGCGCGGATGGCCGGCGCATCGCGGCCAATCAGCAGCACCGCGCGCACATGGCGCGAGACGGGTTCGGCCAGCGGATCGAATTGCTGGCCCTTGCCATCGCCGCCGGCAATCAACACCAGGCGCTGGTGCGCGCCGCCAAAACTTTTACCGAGGCCATTCAGGGCGGCCACCGTGGCGCCCACATTGGTGCCCTTGGAATCGTCGTAATACTCGACGCCGTTGACCGCGCCGATCAGTTCCACGCGGTGCGGCTCGCCCTTGTATTCGCGCAAGCCATGCAGCAGCGGCGCAAACGGCAAGCCGATCGCGCGGCACAGCGCCAGCGCCGCCAGCGCGTTCGACGCATTGTGCAAGCCGCGGATTTGCAGCGCGTCGGACGGCATCAGGTTTTTCACCGACGTCGGCGCCAAAGGCGCGGGTTCGTTCTTGCGGCGCTTCTTCGGTTCCGCATCGTCGTCCGGCACCGCCGTGGCCAGCCACGTCACGTTGCGTTCATGGTGCAGGCCGAAGCTGTCCGCCTCGGAGGGTTCATTCAGGCCGAACGTAACATTCTTGCCAACCGGGTTGGCCATCGCCATCACGGTCGCGTCGTCGCGGTTCAACACGCGCACAGTGTCAGGCCCAAAGATGCGCGCCTTGTCCATCGCGTAGGCATCCATCGAGCCGTGCCAGTCCAGGTGGTCTTGCGTCACGTTCAAGACCGTGGCGGCGTGGGCATTCAGGCTGAACGTCGTGTGCAGCTGGAAGCTCGACAGTTCCAATACCCAGGCTTGCGGGAGTTCATCGGCGTCGATCACCTCGCGCAGCACGTCCAGCGCCGCGGGCGAAATATTGCCCGCCACGCGCGCCGTCAATCCGGCGCGCTGGATCAACTGGCCGGTCAGGCTGGTCACCGTGGTCTTGCCGTTGGTGCCGGTAATGGCCACCACTTTCGGGTCGTAGCCGGTGGACGCCTTCAGCGCGGCCAGCGCCTGGGCAAACAGTTCGATCTCGCCCCACAGCGGGATTTTCGCGGCGGTGGTGGCGGACACAATCTCAACCAATTCGCGGCCGGGAGCAAGGCCCGGGCTGGTGACGGCGAAATCCATGCCGAACAACAGTTCCATGTTAAGCGGACCGGACACGAATTCCGCGCCCGGGATGGCGTCCCGCAGTGCCGCCAGGCGCGCGCCCACGGCGCCTTCGGCGCGGGTATCGGCCACGCGCACGTGCGCGCCCTGGCGCGCCAGCCAAAGCGCAATCGCCAGGCCCGATTCCCCCAGGCCCAGCACCAGTGCTTTTTTACCGTCGTAAAGCTTTTCCATCACATCGGCCACCAGCTCAGCGCAATTTCAGCGTCGACAAACCAACCAATACCAGCATCATCGTGACGATCCAGAAGCGCACGACAACCTGGGTCTCTTTCCAGCCCTTTTGTTCAAAGTGGTGGTGCAGCGGCGCCATCAGGAAGACCCGGCGGCCGGTGCCATAGCGTTTTTTCGTGTACTTGAACCAGCCCACCTGGATGATGACGGACACGGTTTCCGCGACGAACACGCCACCCATGATGAACAGCACGATTTCCTGGCGCACGACGACGGCAATGGTGCCCAGCGCGCCGCCCAGCGCCAGCGCGCCGACGTCGCCCATGAACACTTGCGCGGGGTGCGCGTTATACCAGAGGAAGGCCAGGCCCGCGCCCGCCAGCGCGCCGCAGAAGATGATCAATTCACCGGCGCCCGGGATGTATGGAATGAACAGGTATTTCGAGTACACCGAGCTGCCGGTCAGGTAGGCAAACAAGCCCAGGGCGGAGCCCACCATCACGGTTGGCATGATCGCCAGGCCATCGAGGCCGTCCGTGAAGTTGACGGCATTGGAGGACCCCACGATGACGCAATAGGTCAGCGCGATAAAGCCCCACACGCCCAGCGGATAGCTGATGGTCTTGAAGAACGGGACGATCAGGTCGGCCTTCGGCGGCAAGTCCATCGAAAAGCCCGATTGCACCCACTGGAAGAACAGTTCGAACACCTTGGCCGGGGTCGGCGCGGACACCGAAAACGCCAGGTACAGGGCCGCGCCGATGCCGACCAGCGATTGCCAGAAATACTTTTCAGCCGAACGCATGCCTTCCGGGTCCTGGCGCACCACCTTGCGGTAGTCGTCGACCCAACCGACCGCGCCAAAGCCCAGCGTCACGACGATCACCGGCCAGATCAGGCGGTTCGACCAGTCGCACCACAGCAGGGTCGAGGCGCCGATCGCGATCAGCACCAGCACGCCGCCCATGGTCGGGGTGCCGTGTTTTTTCAAGTGGGTTTGCGGACCATCGGTGCGCACGGCCTGGCCATACTTCATCGCGGTCAACTTGCGGATCACAGCCGGACCTGCCCACAGGCCGATCACCAGCGCGGTGATGGTCGCGAACACCGCGCGCGCGGTGATGAAGTTGAACACGCGCAAAGGACTGAATACGTCCTGGTACTGTTGTGCGAGCCAGAGCAGCATGATTAGTGTGATTCCTTTGTAGCTTGTTGTTGCCCAATCAAATGCTGCACGGCCCGTTCCATTTTCATGAAACGGGAGCCCTTGATCAATACGGTTGCATCCGGCGTTACCTGTGCTGTCAGCGCTGACAGCAGCGAGTCGAATGTTTCAAAGTGCCGCGCGCCACCTACCGTGTCCATATGGCGTGCCAGCTCTCCAGTGACGAGCACATGCTCGATTCCTTTACTTGCGGCATAGGCGGCAATCTCTTCGTGGAATTCGCGGCCCTGCGCGCCCACTTCGCCCATGTCGCCCAACGCCAGCACCCGTGGCGCCGGCGCTTGCGCCAGCACGTCAATGGCGGCCCGGACCGAATCCGGGTTGGCGTTGTACGTGTCGTCAATCACCACCGCGCCATTGGCGGCGGTCTTCTTTTGCAGGCGTCCCGCGACCGGTGCAAAGTGGTCGAGGCCCTGCTTGATCCGTTCCACTGGAACACCCGCCGCATACGTGCAGGCGATGGCGGCCAGCGCATTCAATACATTGTGTTCGCCGGCGGCCTGCAGGCCGACATAGAACTGTTCCAGTCCGCCGTCCTCGCCATTTTTGATCGAGACGAACATCTGGCTGCCGAAGCCGCCCGCGCGGTGCGAGCACGACACGTCGGCTTCCTTGTTCAGGCCGAAGGTCAGCGTGCGGCGGCCCGCCGCCAGTTCCTGCCACACGTGCGTATATTCATCATGGCGCGGGAAAACCGCCACGCCATGTTCATCCAGCGCCGCGAGCACCTGCCCATTCTCACGCGCCACCGCTTCCACCGTGTGCATGAATTCCTGGTGTTCGCGCTGCGCGTTGTTGACCAGCGCAATGGTCGGCTGCGCAATCGCGGCCAGGCGGCCGATCTCGCCGGGATGGTTCATGCCCATCTCGATCACGGCCGACTGGTGCCGCGCATCCATGCGGAACAGGGTCAGCGGCACGCCGATTTCATTATTCAGGTTGCCGCGCGTGGCCAGGCGGCCGTCGTCGCCATGGCTTGCGGCCAGGATGGCCGAGATCATTTCCTTGACGGTGGTCTTGCCATTGCTGCCGGTGACGCCGATCACCGGGACCGCGAAGTGGTGACGCCACCAGTTGGCGATCCGGCCCAGCGCATGCAGGGTGTCCGGCACGATCAGCGCCGGCAGCGCGAAGCCATCCGGCACATGTTCGGCCACCACCGCCACCACGCCCTTGGCGGCGCACTGCGCGAGGAAATCGTGCGCATCGAAGGTCTCGCCTTTCAGCGCGACGAACAGCGAACCGGCCGTCACCGTGCGGGTGTCGGTCGAGACGCCGTCGAAATGCACGTCGGCGCCGTTCAGAACGGCACCAGGGATGGCTGGCAAAAGCTGGCTGAGAGTGGCGCGCATCAATTGGGCCTCATCATCGTCAGCCGCGCACTCAATGCCAGTTGCGCGTGGTCCGCGTCGGAAAACGGCATCTTGCGGCCCTTGATTTCCTGGTACGGTTCATGGCCTTTCCCGGCCAGCAAAATCACGTCCTGCTTGCCCGCGTGCTTGACGGCGGACAGGATCGCGGCGGCGCGGTCTTCCACCGCCTGGAAGTCCGATTGAGGGTGCCGCGCATCCATGCCGGCCACGATTTGCGCAATGATCGCGTGCGGATCTTCGCTGCGCGGGTTGTCGCTGGTGACCAGCACATGGTCGGCCGCCTGGGCGATCCTGCCCATCTGCGGACGCTTGCCCGGATCGCGGTCGCCGCCGCAGCCAAACACGCACCACAGACGGCCGCCGCGTTCCCGCGCCACGATGCGCAGGGTGGACAGGGTTTTTTCCAGCGCGTCGGGCGTGTGGGCGTAATCGATGACCACCAGCGGCGCTTCGGCACCGCCCATTTGCTGCATGCGGCCCGGCGCCGGTTCGAGCGCTTCGATCGCGTCCACCGCGTGGCGCAGCGAAACGCCGCCGGCCGCGCCTTTCGCCAGCAAGGCGCCCAGCACCGCCAGCGCGTTGCTGATATTGAACTGGCCGACCAGGTGGGTGCGCACATGCGCCTGTCCCTGCGGGCAGTCGAGGTTGAATTCGGTGCCGGCGCTGCGCGTGCGCACTTGCGTGGCGCGCAGCATGGCCACATGCGGAATGGCCGGCAAGGCCGCCGCATCCTGCAAGGTGTAACCCATCACGGCCACCTGCCCCGCCGCCGCGCGGGCCGACAGGCGCTCGACGATGCGCAGCCCGGCCGCATCATCGAGGTTGATGACGGCGGCTTTCAGGCCCGGCCAGTCGAACAGCCGCATCTTGGCCGCTTCATATGCTTCCATGCTACCGTGGTGGTCCAGGTGGTCGCGCGTCAAATTGGTAAACAGCGCGGTATCGAAATGCATGCCATCGGTGCGGCCCAGGTCCAGCGCGATCGACGTGACTTCGATCGCCAGCGCCTGCGCGCCCGCGTCACGGCACTGCGCCAGCTTTTGCGCCAGCAGCACGGCGTCCGGCGTGGTGTAGCCGGTCGGGTCGAAGTCCGGCTCGCCCCGGGCGCGGAACGTGCCGACGCCGAGCGTGCCGATGACGGCGGTCTGGCTGCCCAGGCGGCTCAGGGCCTGGCCCAGCCACACCGCGCACGAGGTCTTGCCATTGGTGCCGGTGACGGCCACCGAATACATGGCGCGGTCGGGCTGACCATAAAACGCTTGCGCGATCGGGCCGGACTGGCGCTTCAGGTCCGCCACTTCCAGGTGCGGTAGCGCGCACGCCGGGTCCCACCGCGCACCATGCGCTTCCAGCACCACGGCGCAAGCGCCCTGCGCAATGGCGGTGGCGATGTAATCGCGGCCATCCTTGCCGTCGCCCGGATAGGCGAAGAAGACGTCGCCCGCTTTCACGCGGCGCGAGTCGGAAACCAGCTGGCCATCGCCAGCGTGCTGTTTGATCCAGTTACTGATATCTGTCGGGTTCATGTTCTGCATTACATGGCCTCCGGTCCGCTGTCCGACGGCACCACGATTTCGGTCACGGTCGAATCGGGCGGCACGTTCTTGGAACGCAGCGCGTTGGCGGCAACGGCGGCAAAGGTGGGCGCGGCAACCTGGCCGCCGTAGTGGCCGCCCTGGGTCGGTTCATCGATCATGACGGCGATCACGAAACGCGGGTTCGACATCGGCACCATGCCGGCAAACGAACCAATGTATTTGCGCGGTATCGCATAGCGGCCGTTGACCACCTTGTAGGCGGTGCCGGTCTTGCCGCCCGCGCGGTAGCCGGCAATTTGCGCCTGCTTGGCGGTGCCATCCTTGCCCGACACCACGGTCTCGAGCATTTCACGCATCTGGCGCGCGGTCTGCGGCTTGATCACCTGGGTGCCGACCGGCGGCGCGCTGACCTTCTGGAACGACAGCGGAATGATGTCGCCATCGCGCGCAAAGATCAGGTAGGCGCGCGCCAGCTGGATCAGCGACACGGAAATACCGTTACCGTAGCTCATCGTGGCCTGCTCGATCGGGCGCCACGATTTATAGGGGCGCACACGGCCCGCCTGCGCGCCGGGGAAACCCCATTTCGGCTGCTGGCCAAAGCCCACCTTGGTAAACAATTCCCACATTTCCTGCGCCGGCATCGACAGCGCGATCTTCGAGGTGCCGATATTGGACGACATTTCAATGATTTGCTGCACGTTGATGACGCCGTGGCCCTTGGTATCGCTGATGGTGCGGTCCAGGATCGTATAGCGGCCGCTGCCCGTGTCGATCAGGGTGCTGGGCTTGTAGCGGCCGGTGTCCATGCCCAGCGCCACGGTAAACGGCTTCAAGGTCGAACCCGGTTCGAACGTATCGGTGATCACGTGGTTGCGCAGCACTTCCCGGTCGGCGCCGCGCAGCGTGCGCGCCTCCTTCGGTTCGAACGTCGGGTAGTTGGCCAGCGCCAGCACTTCCCCGGTATGCACGTCCAGCACGATGGCGGCGCCCGCCTTGGCCTTGAATTTTTCCACCGCGTTCTTCACCTGCGAAAACGCGATGTACTGGATCTTGCTGTCGAGCGACAGGATCAAGTCCTTGCCTTCATGCGGCTCGGTGATGGTGCCGGCATCTTCGACGATGTGGCCGAGGCGGTCGACGATCACGCGGCGGCTGCCCGGTTTCCCCTTCAGCCACGACTCCTGCGCCTTTTCCATGCCTTCCTGGCCCACGTCTTCCAGGTCGTTGAAGCCGATCACGTGCGACACCACGCCGCCCTGCGGATAGTAGCGCTTGTATTCCTTGCGCATTTCAATGCCGTCCAGCTTGAGGGCGGTGATCTTGTGCGCGACGTCCATTTCGACCTGGCGCTTCAGGTACAACAGCACCTGCTTGTCCTTGTCCTTATCCTTGTCGTCCGGCTTGCGCTTGGCATCGACTTGCGCCTGCTTGGTTTCCAGCTTGCCGCGCAATTCCGCTTCCGGCATGTCCAGCAGCGCCGCCAGCGCGCGCAGCTTGTCGGCCGGCTCCTTCAGCAATTCATTCGGCACGCCCCACACGCCGCGCACTTCGGCGCTTGAGGCCAGCACCTGGTTGTCGCGGTCGCGGATATTGCCGCGGGTGGCCGGCAATTCCAGGGTGCGGCCATAGCGCAACTCGCCCTGGTCCTGCAGGAACTGGGTCGACAAGCCTTGCAGCCACACGGCGCGGATGGCCAGCGCGGCAAAGGCGGCAAACAACACAAACAAAACCACGCGCGAACGCCATGGCGGCAGGCTGACCGCCAGCATCGGGCTCTTGGAAAATTGCACGCCCTTGGAACGGGCCACGCGCGCGCTGTTTGCTCCGCCGGAACGCATCATTGCTCGCCTTCCGTCAGGTATTGCGTACGGTTGGCGGTCAATGGCGTCATGTTCAGGTCGCGGCGCGCGATTTCCTCGATACGGCCGTGCTTGCCCAGGGTGGACTGGTCCAGCTGCAGCTGCGCCCAGTCGACGTCGAGCTGGCGCGCCTGGCGCTGCGCGCGCTCCAGGCTAATGAACAGGTGGCGCGCCTGGTATTGCGCGTTCACCAGCGACAGGGCGCACCCGACCAGCAAGGCCGCCAGCACGGCATTGATCTTGAAACTCATGCCGCGCCTCCCAGCCGGCGCGCCACGCGCATGACGGCGGAACGGGCGCGCGGGTTGGCCTCGACTTCGTCATCGGACGGCTTGATTTTCGCCAGCAGCTTCATTTCCGGCTGCGGCAAATCCACCGCGCGGATCGGCAGGCGGCGGTCCGGCTGCGGCACATTGGCCTTGCTGGCAAAGAAGCGCTTGACCATGCGGTCTTCCAGCGAATGGAAGCTGATGATGGCCAGGATGCCGCCCGGCGCCACGCAGTCGTAGGCCTGGCTCAGACCGGTCTCAAGGTCTTCAAGCTCTTTGTTGATGTGGATCCGTATAGCCTGAAAAGTCCGGGTGGCCGGGTCTTTGCCCTTTTCACGGGTCTTGACCGCCCCTGCCACGATACCGGCAAGCTGTCGTGTGGTTGAAATCGGCTCGATTTCTCGGCGAGCAACAATCGCCTTTGCAATCTGAAAAGCAAACCGCTCTTCGCCATAATCCCTGATCACCTTTTCCAAGTTTTCGGCGGATTCCACCGCCAGCCATGCGGCGGCCGACTGGCCGCGCGTGGTATCCATGCGCATGTCCAGCGGACCGTCGTTGCGGAAACTGAAACCGCGCGCCGCGTCATCGACCTGCGGCGAAGAAATGCCCAAGTCCAGCAAAATGCCGTCGACCTTGCCGATCCCGCGCTCGGCCAGCGCGCTGGCCATGGTGGCAAAGCTGTCGTGGACGATCGTGAAGCGCGGGTCATTGATTTGTTCGGCCGTGGCAATGGCTTGCGGATCTTTATCGAACGCAATCAGCCGTGCCTGGGGACCCAGGCGGGACAGGATCAGCCGCGTGTGGCCTCCCCGGCCAAACGTCCCATCTATATAAATACCATTGGCGCGGTCGCCGCCCAGTTCGAGCGCATCGACCGCTTCATCTAACAGCACCGTACGATGCTGGAATGCTGGCGCCGCAGTAATCGTCATTGAGCGGGCCTTAGAAAGAAAAATCCGACAGGGCATCGGGCATGCCTGCCTCGATGGTTTGCGCTTCGTTATCGGCGCGCTTGGCCGGGTCCCAGATCTCGAAGTGGGTCATCATGCCGGACAGGATCACGTCGCGGCCCAGGCCGACGGCGTCGCGCAGTTCGGGCGCCACCAGGATACGGCCGGCCGTATCCATTTCCACGTCGACCGCATTGCCCAGCAAAATACGCTGCCAGCCACGGGCCGACATCGGCCAGGCGGCGATCTGGTCGCGCTTGGCTTCCCAAACATGGCGTGGATACATCAGCAAACAGCCATCCGGGTGCTTGGTGAGCGTGAGGCGCCCTTCACACTGGAGTGCCAGTGCGTCACGATGCCGGGCAGGAATAGACATCCTGCCTTTCGCATCGAGAGTGATAGCGGAAGCGCCTTGAAACACGGTTGACCTTTGATGACCTGAGAATTCGTTGAGCCGGTATGCATGGCGCTGACCCCGCCAAAAAATCCCACAAAACTACACTTTTTCACACAGTTGACCACTTTAGAGGATGGCAAGATGGTGGTCAAGCGCTTTCCAATTGGAAAAAAGGAGAAATTATGAATGAAATTAAGGACTTAGCGCCAACACCTGAACCAGCCTCGAATTAAAAATTGCCGTGAAATTAGATACTTAGCATGAAAAGTGCAAGTGCTACCTCATCAGTTAACCCGCGCTTTTCGTATCCATAATTACAAAAACCCTGTCAAGAAAAAAATTAAAATAAAGTTATACAGTTGCCGAGCGACAACAATCTCGTAGCAAGGGGACAACATGGAAAAGCAGTACCTGAAGGGCAGCTTAAGGGGGCTTATGGGGTCAATTCTTGCTGAAATCGGCGCGCCGGCGCACTTTGCAGCTACCGGGCTCAAAAGCGGAG
>Ga0307408_100000931_pt1 | contig 22853 bp, 15 predicted proteins | sample 322Cmetagenome_FD_202116 | JGI IMG/M metagenome (GOLD analysis project Ga0307408, IMG submission 202116) | Maize rhizosphere microbial communities from greenhouse at UC Davis, California, United States - 322HYB-C-3 | ecosystem: Host-associated > Plants > Roots > Rhizosphere > Soil | place... | reverse complement strand
CGATTCGTTACGCGAATATCAATTTACCGGATTCAGAACGTCAAGGTTTTACATTGGATGCAGATACCCGATTTAGTGACGCGTTGGCACTTCGTTTTAACTATACCTATACCGATGCTAAAGTAGTCGAAGGTGTTTATGATGGTAAAGATGTACCTTTCGTTGCGGAGAATACTGGTGGTGTTACGGTGTTGTTTACACCTGCCACGCCACTGACGTTATCGCTCGAAAGTGTCTACACAGGCTCGCGTTACAAAGGAGATGACGAGAATAATGCACAAGCTAAATTAGATCCGTTAACTGTATTTAATTTGGCCGCGGTATATAGCTACCGTCAACTGGAGGTAAGCGGGCGTATCAACAATATTACCAATGAGTTATATGCTGGTTATCATTCTGTGTGGGGTCAATATCCTCAGCCAGAGCGTAACTACCAAGCCAGCATCACCTATCGTTTTTAATTAATCTGTGCAGGGTGGGTGGAGCGCCAGTGATACCCACCAATCATCAAAAACCAATAGATCAAAGAGAATTGCTATGACCGACGACAAGAGCCAGAGCGACGAGAAAGCCAAGCGCCATCAAGAGCGCATGCAACAACGCAAAGAAATTGTCGATGCAGCCATTGCGCGTGCCGACGAAGAGCGCGGTGTGGTGATTGTGTTGACCGGCGATGGCAAAGGAAAAAGTTCATCGGGTTTTGGTACGGCATTACGTTGCCTCGGTCATGGTTACAAAGTTGCGATAGTGCAATTTATTAAAGGCACCTGGGAATGCGGCGAGAAAAACTTTTTAACCGAAAGTGTTTTTCGCGGCGCCAGCCCCCAACTCGAATATTTTGTAATGGGTACCGGCTTTACCTGGGAAACCCAGAGTGCCGAGCAAGACAAAGAAGCAGCAGAAAAAGTCTGGGCAGAATGTGAACATGTATTCCGCGATCCCGATATCCATCTGGTATTGCTCGATGAATTAACCTACATGCTCAATTACAAATATCTCGATAAAGATAAGGTAGTCGCTGCAATTCAAAATCGCCCACGCAATCAAAATGTGATTATCACCGGGCGCGGTGCAAAAAAATATCTGGAAGATTTGGCAGATACATTTAGTGAAGTAAAAGCAGTCAAGCATGCGTTTAACGCGGGTGTGAAAGCGCAGAAGGGGATTGAGTGGTAATTATTGCTCTTTAATTTGTTTGCGATATTCGCTTGGTGAAACTCCCGTAACGCGCTGAAACTCCTTGTTGAAATTGGATTTGGTACTGAAACCGGCATCTAACATCAGCGTGGTAATGGGGGTGTCACTTTGTTCCCTTAATAAAACCTGTGCCGCTTTTACACGGCAGTCATTTAGGTATTGTGAAAAACTGCCGCCATAAATTCGGTTAATCGCCTGGGATATTTGGCGTGCAGGAATAACGAGAATACGTCCTGCCTGTTCCAGCGTGATTCCTCCCTCCTGTTTATAGAGCTGGCGTTCTGCCACCGTGCGTTCCCAACGGTCAAAAATAGCCTTGGCTTCATCATCACTCAAGGATTTGGTTTTGCTCACGCGCAAGTCTTGCAGTGCGTGCATCCATTCCATTAAGGGTGCACGGATAATCACTAACAATAGTGTTATCGCATGGCAAAGTAAAAAGACTGCACAGCCAATCCATACAGCTAAAGATTCAGTGGGTCTTACCCCTTTAGCTATTTCGATATAAGCACAGATTTCTACGATCAGATTGATTGCGATCAGGACTGCGAGGATAAATAACCAGCGATAGGCTGCATCTGCATATTTCCCCAACGCTTCCAGCCGTGCCTTCGCGCCCGCTAATAACCGAATAACCACCACAAGGTAAATTGCAAAGCTGCCAATGATCAGATAGTCGATGGTCCATAACAGGGGGATTTTAAACAACCACATAGCGGCAATAAACACGGCGGGTAAAAAATGCAGGGCGTGAATTTTTGCTGGCCGCAGATCACCAGCCAGACTGGCGTAATAAAAATAAATAGCCGGGCCGAGCGCCATGGCGATACTGGCGCGCAACAGCATGGCCATTTCCCATCCAAACGCCACAATTAAAACTGCCAGAAAATTCTGCAGTGCGTAAAGCCCGTAATTAATACCGAGCAAACGGGAAGCCAGTGTTTGTAGCTTGGGGGAGATTAAAAACCCCAGTGCCAGCAGCGAGCAAATGATTGCAGCGGATAAATAGAGGTGAATAAGACTGTCGTGCATGCCAATTCCCAAGCCTGAAAAGATTTTTATTGCGCTATTTGGGCAGATTCTACCTTTTTTCATGTCCTCAATCGCGTTTCAGGTCGTTAAACGTCGTTTTCATCACCAAAATCAGGCTCGAATGTTTGTTTAACTAATGGAGCCATAGATGAATATTAACTACCCGGTTTTGATTTTCTCGCTTGTGATGTCGCTGGTTGCTTTGCCATCGCATGCGGGCAAGGCTGTCGATGAGTCAGTCGTTATTCGCAATGTGACGCTGGTAAATGCCGATGCGACCCTGAGTAAACAGCCACTAAATGTGTTGATCGAACATGGCCGAATCCAATCAATAGGTACCCATACTTTTAAAGCGGACCGTGTGATTGACGGTAGTGGGCAATATTTAATCCCGGGGTTGATTGATTCCCACGTGCACCTGATGGGTGTTCCCGGCGTGCCGGAAGAGTTGGAGAATTCGGCGTTTTATCAACAAGCTCTGGCGCAAATTCCCAGGAGTTACCTGTACGCCGGTTTTACAACACTGCTGGATTTGGCCAGCAGCAAAACCTTTATCGATGGCTGGAACAGCAACTCCTTGGCTCCCAAGGCTCACTTCTGTACTCCCGCACCTATTCTCAATGGATATCCCATGGCATTGATACCGGAAGAGCAGCAACTGGCAATGGATGCTGCCCGCTATTTTTTGCATGACCATCATACCCATCCTCATTCGGAATTTTCTGATCCGAAAGCGCATACACCAGCTCATCTCATTAAATCGATGAAAAAAGAGGGCGCCTTGTGTGCAAAAGTCTTTTATGAAAAAGGTTTTGGTCCGCACAGAAATTTACCGGTTCCGAGTGAAGCGATTGTGCGTGAGTTAGTTGTTGAGGCGCATAAAAACCAACTGCCGGTCTTCCTACACGGAAATTCCAAAGAGTCTTACGAATTTGCGTTGGCCACGGGAGTAGATATGTTGGTGCATGGTTTATGGAACGCATCCGTAGAAACAACAACTGACGATTTGACAAAAACTTCCCAACGGCTGATCAGTGCAAAGATTGCGGTTCAGCCATCTGTACAGGTTATTTACGGCGAACAAGAATTATTGAATCCCGATTTCTTTAAACAAGCGGCTATTCGTCACTACATGCCAGAGAAACTGATTGGCTGGTACCAAACTCCCGCAGGGCAGTGGATGAAAGAGGAAATTAGTAGTCAGGTGGGTGAAGGTATGCAACTGAATGATGCGCAAAAATATCAACAAGTGCAGACAATTTATCAACCGTTGCTGGAGCGGGTTCGCCAAGTTAGTGAGCCGTTAAATAAAAAGTCGCTGCTGGTGTTTGGTAGCGATACTCCCAGCGGTCCGATTTATACGCAATTTCCTGGCTTAAATGGCCGCTTGGAAATGGATCGTTGGCTGGCAATGGGTATTCCGCTAGGCGATTTATTCAAAGCCTTGACCATCGGTAACGCCACTCGCATGGGGTTGGAGAGGGAAATAGGCAGCGTGACAAAACACAAACAAGCAGATTTGCTCTTGCTCGGAAAGAATCCTCTCATCGATATAACTGCCTATGACGCAATTAATTGGATAATTCTCAATGGCAAACCGATTGCGCGTGAGAGCTTGTCAGCAAGATTGCAGCAATAAAAATGTCACGTTCAATGGTGTGGATATTTTTTACTAAAATAGTGTGGTGCTGGTGTAAAAAATGATAAAAAAGAAATGGTTTTCCTATTTGTGAATATCATTGGCTGATTAAAGATATTGTTAATCTTATTAATTTTTTTACTATCTGCTGTTGCTTTTCGTGCAAGTTGTTTAGTAATTAAATCAGGTTGTATTTAATATAGTCGAATAAAAACTGTTACAAAAAAATGCTAGAAATCTTTAGTAAATGTCATATTGATGATTTTAAAATGTAACTCCCCGGCCTGACACCGGGGATATTTTATTATTACAAAAGGATATTTTCATGAAGACTAGCAAAAATCAACCGCAACGTTTTTCCCTTCTGTCGAGTGTCTTTGGTATTGCATTTCTGGGCTTTTCTAGTTTTGCTACCGCTGTCAACTGCGACGATATTCCCCAGTGGGTCAATACCCAATCGTTTGCGGCGCCGCAAAAAGTGGTTGAAAACCATATTTTGTATGAGGCGAAATGGTGGAACCAAAATGAGCAGCCATCGCTAAATTCACAACAGGATTGGCAACCATGGAAGAAGTTGGGCGAGTGCGTGACTGTTGATATTGATAAGGAATTGATGATCCGAGATTTATCGGTAGTCGATTCTGTTCATGCAAAAACCGGGCAGTTATCTATTCAACATTTGATTGCACAGATGATGCCGCAGGCAAATCCCACCTTGCAGCAGCAGTCGGATTTTATCCAGCAGTGGCTCAATCAATTTTTGGTCGATACGGTTGTCAATGGTGATCTGGCACCGGCGCGTCCGGATTTTGACAATGCGTTTTTGCAAGAGTGGCGGCAGCGCAGTGCAGGCTCAGGTGTTACCTTGAATTCTGCTGTTGCACCTTTTCGTCTGCTGGCCATTGTGTATCGCCCTGATTTACATAAGCGCGCTGCAAATGGTGCAGTCCTGCATGCGGGTGAAGTGCGCTTTGTGTATGGTTTCAGCGATACACTTCGGTTTCCCGCCACTGTTATTTTTGAGTTTGGCTTGGCGGCCAATTCTGACGCGCAATTAAATGCTTGGGTAGATGAATTCCATGCATTAAGTCAGTTGCCTTTCGGTGAAGGTTATAACACGGCTTTACTTAGCTTGCTCAACAAAGTTACCCGTAAAGGTGCAGTGGCGAGTAAACCTAACGGCAGTGCGCTGAATCAGGTGCGCACGAATGAAATTCGGTTTGGTCAGCAGTGGGAGTTGCGTGAATTTAAATTGAATGCAGCGACTGGCCAATTGAATCAATTTACCGTGGCACAAACGCCGGCGAATCGTCACAACCGCACCGCTTTTTTAGCGGATTATATTAATGCCAATGAAGCGGATATTTTGTTTGGCGACCACCAAATTCCTAATACGGTTAATGGGCAGGCATTTGCAGGCGCGGCATCGCTAGAAGATCAAAGCTTACTGACGTTTTGGGATGCTCCCGGGATTAACAATCCTGAGGCGCGCCATGTGTTTTCGCTGAATACCTGCTCTGGTTGCCATGCACGTGAAACCAGAACTGTCTTCCAACACATTGGCAGTCGGTCGGAAGGTGAGGTTGCGGCTTTATCAGCATTTTTGACTGGAACCCAGGTAACTGATCCGGTAACCAATGTGTTGCGCGAATTCGATGACCTTGAAAAGCGCAAGCTGGTGTTGACCTGTTTGGTGCAGCGTTGTGCTTCTACCGCCACCAATGTTTCATTTGCCTCAACAGCGTCATTTGCTGCAGTGGCAGAGGGAGCAGAAAATGACAGTGTGGCTGATAACACACTGGCTGCCGAGTTTTTGGAAATTATGGCGGAGCGCCGTAATTCACCCCACTGATTATTAGTGTGATGACTGTGATTTCTGTTTAAAATCCGGATACATAATTGTTCGGTAAAAAGCCCTGACTATTATTGTCAGGGCTTTTTAATGTCAGGCTGCTTGTTAATTTCAGATACAAAACCTACAGCAATCAGGTAATACACTGTGACTAATTACAGCACAAGGCAAACCATGAAAACCTTGATGGTGCAGGGCACCACCTCCGATGCCGGTAAAACCACCCTGGTCGCCGCGCTCTGCCGCATTTTAAAAAATCGCGGCATTTCGGTTGTGCCGTTCAAGCCACAAAATATGGCTCTCAATTCTGCGGTTACTGTCGATGGTGGTGAGATTGGCCGCGCACAAGCGCTGCAAGCGCAAGCGGCCGGTTTGCATCCGCATACGGATATGAATCCCATTTTGATCAAACCCACCAGTGATACACGTGCACAAATTATTGTGCAGGGGCGCGCAGTCACCGATATGGATGCCGCTGTGTATCACGATTACAAAACCCAGGCGATGGGCTTTGTATTGGATTCATACCAGCGCTTGCAACAGCAGTATGATGTGATTTTGGTGGAAGGCGCAGGCAGCCCTGCAGAAATTAATTTGCGCGATCGTGATATCGCCAATATGGGTTTTGCTGAGGCGGTGGATTGCCCGGTCATTTTAATTGCGGATATTGATCGCGGCGGTGTGTTTGCGCATTTGGTTGGGACTTTGGAATTATTGAGTGAATCAGAACGCAATCGTGTTATCGGTTTTGTGATTAATCGTTTTCGCGGCGACATAGGTTTGTTGCAATCGGGGTTGGATTGGCTGGAACAAAAAACCGGTAAACCTGTGTTAGGTGTTATCCCATATTTGCAGGGTTTGTATCTTGATGCGGAAGATGCGCTCACCCAGGATGCGCAAAAGCAGGGTGCAAAATGTCGTGTAGCAGTATTGGCGCTGCCACGTATTTCCAACCACACAGATTTTGATCCGCTGCGTTTGCATCCGCAAATTGATTTTCAATGGGTCGGCCCTAATCAAACGATTCCGGCGTGCGATGTATTAATTATTCCCGGCAGCAAAAATACCCGCGCGGATTTACAATTTTTGCGTGAGCAGGGCTGGGATAAGCAAATCCAAAAGCACCTGCGCTACGGTGGAAAATTAATCGGTATTTGCGGTGGTTTCCAAATGCTGGGTGAGATGATCCACGACCCGCAAGGATTGGAGTCAGCACCGGGTAGCTCGGATGGGCTAGGGTTGTTTGCGCTGCAGACAACTCTGGAACCGCAAAAAGTATTACAGCAGCGCACCGGATTTTTGTGGAATAAAAACAGCGCAGTTTATGGCTATGAAATTCATTGTGGTATCAGCTATGGCACAGCTCTGAATTCGCCTGCGTGCTATTTGCAGGGGGAGCAAGGTTTGGAGCCTGAAGGCGCACTGAGCAGCGACGGGCTTATTCTGGGAACTTATATTCATGGCTTGTTTGACCAGCCTGATGCATTGGCAGAACTGCTCATTTGGGTGGGATTGGCGGATGCGCAGGCACTGGATATTAACCAAGAGCGTGAGTTATCAATAGAGCGCCTGGCAGCAGCTACCGAGTCCGCATTATCACCGGAATTCCTGCAACAGCTTACTAACTAACAAGCCCTTACCTATCTCTTGATTGGCTTTTCAAACTCAGGCAGAAAGTTTTTTTCGGCCTATACTTTTCCTATCTCCCCGTACCAGTGTTGATCCCTTATGGCAAAGGCAATTTAAGGAGCGCCTTTATGCGTGTGATTCTGCTGTGGACAGTCGTGTTAAATAGTTTTCTGTTAAGTGGCAATGCCCAAGCTCAATCTCAATCTACGGATGCCACTGATAGCCGTGCTGCAATGGAAAGCTTGCCCGTAAATTTGGCAACCAATATTTCATCAGCATTCACATCTGATTTACCTTCTGGCAGCACACAAAATTTACTGCCCCATCTACAGTGCATCTTTAAACAAATGAGCCGCGATTACAGTGTGCAGATAATGCCTTGGCGACGGGCGTATCAGGATGTCAAGAGCAACCGTATCGATGGTTTTTTTACTGCAGTCCCCATGCGTCAGGTTGATCCTTATGCGGTGCTTTCATCCCCCCTGGTATTGGAAAATTGGTACTGGTTTTGGCGGACGGATACCATCGCCCCTGAAACATGGCGGGAGGGTTATAAGCTGGGTTCAATCCTGGGTAGCCAACAGGAAACCTGGTTGGGCGAGGCCGGTTATAAAGTAGATATGAGCGCGAATAATTTGCCGCAATTAATTAAATTATTACAAAGCAAGCGCATTGATGTAATTCTGGCTGACCGCGACCACTTCGTGCACGCGGCCAAGGAACTAAAAATGGATGCCAATAATTTCCAGTCGCGATTTTTCCGCTATGTCCCCCTGGGGGTTTATTTTAATGAGCAATTCCTTAATCAAAACCCGGAATTTTTAGTGCGCTTTAACCAGCTGATTACTGGCTGCGCTACAGCGCGGTTTTCGGTATCTGAGTACGAGCGCCAGCAAATAAAAGAATTGCTCACCCGAAAAATTGAGCGTTGGAGGCGCCTGCCAAAGTTGGAAACTGTGTTGAAAGAGCGCAATTTAAAATCGCGCCGTTTTAGTAAGCAGGAAATTACCGAACGCGATAAAAAATGGATGCAAGCTTTTATGCAGGATGATTTCTCTTATTCAATTGATTTGGTTGATCAGGAACTGTCTGCCCATTTGCGTGAAATCAAAAAACAATCGCAAGATACAATAACTGAAATTATTGTTACGGACGCGCGCGGATTGAATATAGCGATTAGCGACATGACATCGGATTACTGGCAAGGTGATGAAGAAAAATTTACTGGCGCATTTTCCCAGCCCGCCAACACCATGCATTTTGGCGACATCAATTACGATGAATCCACCAAACGTTTCCAATTACACTTAAGTGTTCCGCTCTATAGCGAAGCGGAATTTGAACCGCTAGGAGTTATGGTGTTTGGCGTGGATGTGGAGAAAGTCTTGTCGCAGGCGCAGTAATTCGCTTACTGCATTGGCCTATATCAATAATACAATTCTTGGTTTCCTATTTAAAAACTGGTTTGCCAATAAAAAATTAAAGGCTGTTTGTTTCTATTATCTTAAGGTCTTGTCTCGCATTTCATATATTAATGAGCATAAGTTCACGTTATTGCATTGCCAATAGATCAGATTGTATGACATTATGTCAGCGCAATCATCGATAAAGCTCTTGCTGCTGTGCAAGGGCTCATAATAATTAATCGATATCAGTTGGTGTTGTACGGAATTTCCCATTGAGTATCAGGTACAGGTCTGGAGCACCAGTGTTCACGGCTTCTTGCTTGTGCTCGGCATAAAATCGGTCTTGTGTAGCTGGTGTTATCTCCCCCTATGGTCTCTGCTTGCGCTAATGAATTTACGGCACATTGGACGATGGAAAAATGGTTGCGTTTAGCAAAAGGTGGGCGGTCATAACACTGGATAGATCCAGGTCTTTCATATGGACTGGGTTATTCGTTTAAGCCTGAGTGGTTATTTCAATCATGTTAACGTTTTACCGGAATGCCCTTGCTGCATTTGTTGCGATCCTGGTGCTCACTGCATTGGTGGTCTATTTGGGCGTTATGAAGTCAAAATTAAATGCGTCACTGTTTCCCGGGCGCGATACTGATTTCCTCTGGGTGTCAGCGATAGAACCAAAAGTGCCTGTTGGTAAAACGGAATTAACGCTGAAGAGCGAAGTGGGAACGGTCGAATATGATTTTTTTCTCGACCCGGAAAAGCCTTTTCCCTACACCCACTACTCAATTTATTTCGTCGATCCAATCCAATCCTTTGTCCAGGCGGATCTTCGTCGCTTTGCAGAAATTTCGTTCAAAATCCAATGCGACCCCAAAAATGTACTGATGTTGGTGCTGTTCAGCTTTGATGACAAAGTGACTAACTTGAATAATATGGCGAGCCGCCGCGTATCTTCTACCGCGTTTTCCTGTGAAAAAAATTGGTCGGAGGTAACCATTGACCTTGCTGACCTGGATACACCCCATTGGTGGTTGGGTCGCTATGGATATGAATTCAGTGATACCGGTTATCGGCTGGACAAAACCATGGGCTTCGCGTGGGTTAATTCATTGCAAAGCCCGCTCAATACGCCGTCCCATGTAAAATTAACCGATGTAAAATTACTCGGCACGGATCCCCGTTGCATTTATGTAGCGGTAGCGGTGAGTTTGGTGATGTGGCTGGTGTTTTTTGTGTGGTTGTTCCGTCGTTACGTGGCAGTTTTAACCGTTGATATCAGGGAAAAAGTAAAGCAGGACCAGCCGTTAATGGCCTATAAAAAATTATCGATTGAGCCGCAGAAAGATAAAGAGAAAAGTGCAGTGTTGCGGTTTATGGCGACAGAATATGCCAATCCCGAATTGAGTTTGGAAATGGCAGCGGCGGCGCTGGGCGTAAATAGGACAAAAATTAATGACATACTAAAAGAGGAATTAGGTCTCACTTTTAGTACTTATTTAAATAAGTTGCGTTTAACGGAGGCAGCGCGGCTGCTGTCAGAAAATGAAGAGGCAAACGTATCGGAAATTGCCTATTCAGTTGGCTATAACAATGTGTCTTACTTCAATAAATTATTTAAAACTGAGTACGGATGCGTTCCAAAAACGTTCAAAGTTTTGTATCCGCTTAAAGAGCCTGGCTGAAATTTTTAATAGTGAAAATCCCGCTATTTTTTTAAAATTCCCTCTGTTAGCTTTTGTATTAATCACCAATCGCGAAGTATTTTTCCCCTCACGCAAATTTATTATTTTCGGTAGCGAATTAGTTCTCATTTTGCAAGTTATCGCTTAAAACCGCATTAAAATAATCACAGCAACTCTGCAATTTTCTGCAGTTTTATAAAAAACCTTTCAAAACTGCAATTTTTAGTACCTCGGTTTCTTTAGTCTCGCACCCAGCGAAGCCTGGATTGCTAGCAACAGGCCTCGTGACCTATTCGAACAATACTGTTTAAACCAAGGTCTAACCCCATGAACAAAAATGATAAAAAAAGCCGCTACAGCGCTTTGCTCCTGTCGATTGCCGGTGCCTGCTTTGCATGCTCACACGTATTGGCACAATCCGTTACGCTCAATCCGGCGACGGAATACCAAACTATTCGCGGTTTTGGTGGAATGAATGCCCCCGGCTGGATTGCCGATTTAACGCCCGCGCAAATTGATACTGCCTATGGCAGTGAACCAGGGCAGTTGGGGTTGTCGATCATGCGTATGCGTATTGATCCCAATTCGGCCAATTGGCGCCAACAGGTTCCGGCGGCAGTTCGCGCACGGCAACACGGTGCAATTCTACTGGCGACTCCATGGTCCCCTCCTGCTTTCATGAAGACCAATAACAGTTTGATTAATGGCGGTAAATTAAAACCGGAATATTACGATGAGTACGCCACGCACTTATTGGATTTCGCCAATTTTATGTCTACCAACGGAGCCCCGCTTTATACAGTGTCGGTGCAAAATGAACCCGACTGGCATCCGGATTATGAATCCTGTGATTGGAGTGGCGATGATTTTGTAAGCTTTTTGAATTCGCAGGGTTCGCGCTTTGGTTCCAATTTGAAAGTTACGGTGGGTGAAGCTGTGGGCTTTGCCAAACGCTTTACCGATCCGGTTTTAAATAGCCCGACTGCAGTACAACATGCCGACATTATTGCCGGGCACCTCTACGGCGCTGTGCCCCAGGATTACCCCTTGGCGCGTAGCAAGGGCAAAGAAGTGTGGATGACGGAGCATTACACCGACAGTAAAAGTGATGCAAATGTGTGGCCGCTGGCATTGGATGTAGGTACTGAATTACATCAATCGATGGCTGCTAATTTTAATGCGTATATCTGGTGGTATATCCGTCGCTCCTACGGTCTGCTAAGTGAAAATGGTCAAGTGAGTAAGCGTGGTTACATCATGTCGCAATATGCGCGTTTTGTTCGCCCCGGTTACAAACGTATAGGCGCGACTGAAAAACCCTATTCCGATGTATTGGTAACAGCTTACAAAGGCACCGACAATAAAATCGTGATGGTGGTTGTTAATAACGGCACCGGATCGCGCAATTTAAATGTCAATTTACAAAATGGCAGCGTCGGCAATTTTGTTAAATACAGTACCTCAGATAGTTTGAATGTTGCCTACGGTGGAACTTATCAAGTCACCAACGGTGCCACCAGTTTTTATGTGGAACCAAAAAGTATCGCTACGTTTGTAAGCGAGGGTACTGCTGCTACTTCCTCCAGTTCGTCCTCCAGAAGTTCTGCAGCGCCGAGTTCTATACCAAGAAGTTCCGTGGCCCCGAGTTCTACACCCCGCAGTTCAGTTGCAGCAAGCGTCATTCGCTCTAGCAGTAGTTCATCTGTTGCAAACAATACTGCAAATGCCAGTTGTAGTTATGTGGTGACCAATGATTGGGGCAGTGGTTATACCGCTGCTATTCGCATAAAAAATAACGGCACAAATGCAATTAATAATTGGAATGTGAATTGGAGTTATAGCGACGGAACGCGCATTAGTAATAGTTGGAACGCCACTCTCTCCGGCACAAATCCTTATTCTGCAACCGGCTTAAGTTGGAATTCCAGTATCCAACCTGGCCAAACGGCTGAATTTGGTTTTCAGGGAATAAAAAATAATGGTGCAGCACAAATCCCGGTTGTAACGGGCAGTGTTTGCAAATAATAACAGTTGATTTCGTTTAACCACCCCTGTTTTACCCGATTTTCGGATCGGGGTTTTTTATGTTTGCACTACAGCGTTTTTTCCAATAACCATAAACGGAGACTTACACCATGCTTAAATCAAAATCTTCACCCACCGTTCTTGCGCAGGTACTTAAACATACCTGTGGCTTGGTGGGTGTCAGCGCCGCCCTGGCGGTAACATCCCAGTCAGCGCTTGCTGCCTGTACTTACTCTGTTGATAACCAATGGGGTAGCGGTTATGTGGCAAGCATTACCGTAAAAAATGATACCGCTGCCGCTGTCAACGGCTGGAGCGTCAATTGGCAGTACGCCAATAACCGCATTACTAACGGTTGGAGTGCTAACTTCTCCGGTAGCAATCCTTATACTGCAACCAGTATGAGTTGGAACGGCAGCATTGCGCCGGGCCAATCTGTTTCATTCGGTTTTCAAGGCAACACCAATGGCGGCACTGTTGAGCGTCCGGTAGTCAATGGTTCCCTGTGCGGTACTGCAACAACTTCATCGGCTGGTTCCAGCCTGGTTGCTACTTCGTCCAGCCGCTCCAGTGTTGCGCCCAGCTCCATCCCTGCGACCAGCAGCTCTCGCTCAAGCACACCAGCAACCTCATCTTCTGCATCGAGCTTCTCAGTGCCTGCCAATAACTTTGCGCAAAACGGCGGCGTTGAATCTGGCCTGACTAATTGGGGCACTACCGCTGGTACAGTAACCCGCTCAACTGCCGATAAACACAGCGGCAGCGCCAGTGCATTAATTACTGGCCGTACTGCAGCCTGGAATGGCCTGACCTTTAATGTGGGAAGCTTGACTAACGGCAACCAATACCAGGTCAATGTGTGGGTGAAATTGGCTCCCGGCACTCCCGATAGCGTGTTGACCCTGACTGGTAAGCGTTTGGACGACAGCGACACCTCCACCTACAACGAATACACGCGCGTAGCGACAGTGACTGCTTCAGCCAATGAATGGCGGTTGATAGAAGGCTATTACACCCAGTCGGGCACGACTGGATTCCAGCATTTCATCATTGAAGCGACTGATACGACGATTAGTTACTACGCCGATGACTTCGCGATTGGCGGCCAGGTGGTGCAGCCGAGCAGCAGCTCACGCAGTTCAAGCAGCGCAGCCTCATCTACCAAAAAATTCATTGGTAACATCACTACCTCGGGTGCCGTGCGTTCAGACTTCACTCGCTACTGGAATCAAATTACGCCAGAAAATGAAGGCAAATGGGGTTCAGTTGAAGGTACACGCGATGTTTACAACTGGGCACCGGTTGACCGCATCTATGCCTACGCCCGCGCAAATAATATTCCTGTAAAAGCACATACCTTTGTGTGGGGTGCGCAATCACCTTCATGGATCAATAATTTGAGCGCTGCCGATACTGCAGCTGAAATTGAAGAGTGGATTCGCGATTACTGCGCGCGCTACCCGGATACTGCAATGATCGACGTAGTTAACGAAGCGGTAGTTGGCCACCAGCCAGCGGCTTATGCACAGAAGGCCTTCGGTAATAACTGGATCCAACGTGTATTCCAATTGGCTCGCCAATATTGCCCTAACTCAATCCTGATCCTGAACGATTACAACAATATCCGTTGGCAGCACAATGAGTTTATTGCGCTCGCAAAAGCACAAGGTAATTACATTGATGCAGTTGGCCTGCAAGCGCATGAGCTGAAAGGTTTAACTGCTGCGCAAGTGAAAACCGCGATCGATAATATTTGGAATCAAGTGGGCAAGCCCATTTATATTTCTGAATACGATATTGGCGATACCAATGACCAAGTGCAACTGCAGAACTTCCAGGCGCATTTCCCCGTGTTCTGGGATCACCCGCACGTTAAAGGCATCACCATTTGGGGTTACGTGAACGGTAGAACCTGGATTGAAGGCTCAGGCTTGATTCAGGATAACGGCACGCCGCGCCCTGCAATGACCTGGCTGCTGAATAACTACATCAATAAGTAGTAAGCAGTCGATTGACTCTGCGATTCATAAAAAAGGATTTTTATGAGTCGCACTAATGTTCAAACACACCCCACCTTTAAAAAATAATTAGGGAGAATTCCCATGCGTGAAAATAATAACGCAGGCATTCGCTATGCCGCGCAACTTGCAAAAATTTCCAGCAGTTGTTTTGCATTGCTTTTCGCGTGGAATGCAAACGCAGGCTGCCAATATCAAATTACGAACCAATGGAACAACGGTTTTACAGCGGCGATCAAAATAACCAATAACACGACAACAGCAATCAATGGCTGGTCGGTCAATTGGCAATACGCCAGCGATAACCGTATCAGCAATAGTTGGAATGCCAACGTCTCGGGTAGTAATCCTTATTCAGCAACCCATTTAAGTTGGAATGGTAGTATCCAGCCCAACCAAACAGTGGAGTTTGGTTTTCAGGGAACCAAGGGCGCAGCAAATGCTGAAATTCCTACCGTTAATGGTGCTCCCTGCGGCAGCGTAACGCCGGTATCTTCAGCGCGATCTTCTACACCGGTTTCGTCTGCAGCTGTTTCATCTGTGCGCTCCTCAAGCGCGTCAATTGTTGCATCATCTGTTGTTATTGCGAGTTCAAAACCTGCCAGCAGTTTGGCGGTCTCGTCAAAGAGTGTCAGCTCATCGTCTGCGGTAGGTTTGATTGAAGCGAGTAATCCGAATATTTGGGCGGATGTGCCTGACCCATCGGTGATTCGTGTAGGTAACACCTATTACATGAGCAGCACCACCATGCATATGAGCCCCGGTGTGCCGATTATGAAATCCACTGACCTGGTGAACTGGTCGCTGGTGAATTACGCCTACAACACATTGGACAATACCAATGCGCTCAATTTGGAAAATGGCCAACATGCGTATGGCAAAGGTTCCTGGGCGAGCAGTATTCGCTATGTGAATGGTATCTATTATGTCAGTACCTTTTCCTACACCACCAACAAAACCTATATCTACAAAACCACCAATATTGAGCAGGGCCCCTGGACAACATCTGTGTTAAATGGGTTGTATCACGACTGTTCATTATTTTTTGAAAATGGTCGCGCATTTCTCGCGTACGGTATCGATGATATAAAAATTATCGAACTCACTGCCGATGCTTCTGCGATTAAATCCGGTGGTTTAAATCAAACCATTATTTCCAAATCCTCAACGGTAGCGGGCACCAATTTTATTGTGCGCCCCGAGGGCACGCACCTGCAAAAAATCAATGGCCGCTATTACGTGTCCTTGATCACCTGGCCTTCCGGAAAATCGCGTACGCAATTAATTTTTCGCGCAAACAATTTGACCGGGCCTTATGAAGGGCGTGTTGCACTGCAAGACCAAGGTGTAGCCCAGGGTGGATTAATTGATACACCTACCGGTAATTGGTATGCCTATTTGTTCCGCGATTCCGGTGCAGTAGGGCGTATTCCCTATTTGGTTCCTGTGAGCTGGCAAGACGGTTGGCCGGTGATGGGCGTCGGTGGCAAGGTTCCACAAAAACTGGGCTTCACTGTCGAAAATAGAGGTCTGGCTGGAATCGTGACGAGCGATGAATTTAATCAGGGTGTGCAGAGTTCTTCTGTGTTGCCATTGCAATGGCAATGGAATCACAACCCGGATAATTCTGCCTGGTCGCTGCTTGCTCGCCCCGGTTATTTGCGCCTGACGACTAAACGCACGGCGGGTAATTTTGAAGCCGCGCGCAACTCGCTCACACAGCGCACCTTTGGTCCGCAAAGTTCAGCGCGTATTGCACTGGAAACTGCCGCGATGAAAGACGGTGATTACGCTGGTTTAGGTGCGTTGCAAACGCGTTACGGATTCGTAGGCGTTAATAAATCCAACGGTACCAAATCGATTGTGATGGTGGATACCACATCCGGCACACCGCAAGAAATTACACGCATAGGTTTGTTTCAGGATCGCGTGTATTTCCGCATCGATATGAATTTCGTCAACCAAACGGATCAAGCGAAATTTTATTACAGCCTGGACGGCAATAACTGGACTGCAATTGGCAATACCCTACGCATGACTTACGACCTTAAGCATTTTATGGGGTATCGCTTTGCGCTGTTTAACTACGCCACGCAGTCTACCGGCGGCTATGTGGATTTTGACTACTATCGTATCAGTCAATAAAGAGCGTCGAGTCAGTCAATGAAAACATCGGTTCGGTCAATAACAATATCTGATTGCAATCAGAAATGCGGTTTAACAGAAAGTGTTTATCCAGTGCTTTCACTAGAGAACTTTTTACAAAGAACTTTTTATAAAGAACTTTCGCAACTAACGGAGACTAATGATGAATAAGCAAAAAAACTCCGCCAGATTATTAGCGCAATTGGTTAGAAAAAATTGCGCGATAATTGGCTTGGGCGCGGGCCTGTTGGCAATGGCCAATCTGGCTTCGGCAGCATGCACTTACACAGTGGACAATGAATGGTCCACCGGTTACACCGCGAGTATCACAGTAAAAAATGATACTGCTGCAACCGTTAATAATTGGAGTGTCAATTGGCAATACGGCAGCAATCGTATTACCAACAGTTGGAACGCCAATCTGTCTGGCAGTAATCCTTACACTGCAACCAATATGAGTTGGAACGGCACCATTGCCGCTGGCCAATCAGTTTCATTTGGTTTTCAAGTGAATAAAAATGGTGGCAGCGCCGAGCGTCCAACCATCAATGGCAGTGTGTGTGGTGCTGCAGTAGCAAGTTCTGTTGCGCCCAGCTCGGCGCCGCGCTCAAGCGTTGCACCCAGTTCTACTCCCGTTGCCAGCTCAACGCCTGCGAGCAGCAGACCAGCCAGTAGCCTCGCGGCTTCTTCCAGCTCTGTGCCAGCAAATAATTTTGCACAAAATGGTGGAGTTGAAAGTGGCCTCACCAATTGGGGCACTACCGCGGGAACCGTTACCCGTTCAACGGCAGATAAACGCAGTGGAAGTGCGAGTGCATTAATTACCGGCCGCACGGCGGCATGGAACGGTTTGACTTTCAACGTGGGCTCACTCACTAGTGGAAACCAGTATGATGCTGCGGTGTGGGTAAAACTTGCACCTGGCACACCGGATTCTGTTATCAGCCTGACGGCAAAGCGTTTGGATGATTCCGATACGTCCACTTACAATGAATACACCCGCGTTGGCACTGTGACCGCGTCATCTACCGAGTGGCGTTTGTTGCAAGGCTACTACACGCAATTAGGTTCTACCGGCTTCCAACATTTCATTATTGAAGCTACCGATACCACCATCAGTTATTACGCGGATGATTTTTCGGTAGGCGGTCAAGTAACCCAAACGCCTAGTAGTTCGAGCAGGAGTTCAAGCAGCAGCTCCGCGCAAACCTGTGAATTGAAAGCACCACTGCAATGGACGTCTACCGGGCCGTTGATTAGCCCGAAAAATGCAAACTGGAAATCCATTAAAGATCCATCAGTGGTGAAATACAACGGTACTTACCATGTGTACGCGACTTATTACGATACTGCGTACAAATCTATGTACACCAGCTTCACTGATTGGAATAACGCTCAGGCTGCGCCACATATTTCCATGAACGGCAGCACTGTCGGTAATACCGTTGCACCGCAAGTGTTTTTCTTCCGCCCACATAACAAATGGTATTTGATTACCCAGTGGGCAGGTGCTTATTCAACAACAGATGACATCAGCAGACCTAATTGGAGTGCGAAAAAGAAATTGCTGCAGGGTGAACCATCCGGCTCACTGGATTTCTGGGTGATTTGTAACACCACGCATTGCTATTTGTACTTCTCGCGTGATGACGGCGTGCTCTACATGTCTAAAACCACCATCGGCAATTTCCCCAACTTCTCGGGTTATACCATCGTGATGGAAGATCATCGCGGTAATGGCAACCAGTATTTATTTGAAGCGCCCAACGTTTATAAATTGGATGGCCAAAATAAATATTTGTTGATGGTTGAAGCATGGCCAAGTGGTCCACGCATGTTCCGCTCATGGACATCATCCAGTTTGGATGGCCCATGGACAGCACTTGCTGATACCGATGCGAATCCGTTTGCAGGTAATCGCAACGTGGAGTGGCCTGGTGGAAAATGGGCTAACGGCATCAGCCATGGTGAGTTGATTCGTTCAGGTTACGACGAGCGCCTGACTGTTGATCCTTGTAATTTAGAGTTCCTTTATCAAGGCGAAGCAGGTCCTAGCCCAGACGGTAATTACAACACCATTCCTTATAAATTAGGTTTGTTGCGTTTAAAGAAATAATGTTTGCGGCAACCCGGTAAGTTTTTCCCCGCTTTGGTAAACCCCAAAGCGGGGCTCGGTTCCACAAATGCCGACAATGACCGTGTTTGTTGGTAGTCATCAAACGAATAACAATAACAATCAGAATAAAAAAATAAAAATTAAATATCGTCAGCCAACCCAGCTTCGGCATCGCGAATTATTGTTCGGCACTCGCGATTTTCTAATACCTTTTATGAAGGAATAAAACCATGTACATATGTAAACTCAATGCGCATCAACGGCTGCAAAAAATAAAACGCCCGCTGGCATTTCTGGGTATGGCGACTGCCCTGGCCACTGCGGCACAGGCAGCATCAGCGGCTTGTACCTATCAAATCGATAATGAATGGAACGATGGTTTTGTCGCCAGCATCCAGATAAAAAATGACACAGCGGCGGCGGTGAATAATTGGAGCGTGAATTGGCAGTATGCCAATAACCGTGTGACCAATAGTTGGAACGCAAACCTGTCGGGCAGCAATCCTTACACGGCAACCAATATGTCCTGGAATGGCAGTATTGCGGCAGGGCAGACTGTATCTTTCGGTTTTCAGGGCGTAAAAAACGGCAGCACTGCCGAGCGCCCGCAAATTAATGGCACCCTATGTTCAGGCGCACCGGCAAGTTCAGCAGCAAGTAGCACACCGGTAGTTAGCTCTTCACGTTCCAGCTCATCGGTTGCGCTGGTGTCTTCTTCGAGAGTAAGTTCTTCAGTTGCATTAAGTTCATCGTCGCGCGTCGCTTCATCTGTTCCGACAGGTGTTCGTAACGCTATTACCGTGCGTGCACTTGGCACAACAGCGACCGAATCCATCACGCTCAGTGTAGGTGGTACGGCGGTACAGTCGTGGACGCTCAGCACTGTCATGAACAATTACACGGTAGAAACGGCTCTGGTTGGCGACGTGGTTGTTGCATTTACTAATGATGATGGCGGCAATGCAGATGTACGTATCGATTACGTCAACGTTAACGGTGTAACCCGTCAAGCAGAAGTGCAGGCAGAAAACACGGGAGCTTGGGGCGATAACCGTTGCGGTGGCGGTGCGCCCAGCGAATGGTTGCATTGCGAAGGTTACATCAATTTCGGTAGCGTCACTGGCGAGCCTCGCTCAAGCAGTTCTGTCGGGTCGAGCAGATCTTCGGTCTCTAGCAGTTCGTCATCTCGTGCCGGTTCTACTGGCTGTGGTGCCCCCGCTAAATTAACCAATGGGCGTCGTACCATTAACGTTAACGGATTAAACCGCGAATACGTATTGGATATCCCAAGCAACTACAACCAGAACAATCCCTACAAGTTGGTCTTCGGTTGGCACTGGCGTGGTGGTAGTGCGAACGATGTTGTAGGTCAAGGCTACTACGGCATGAAAAGCCTCTCTAATAACAGTGCGATTTTCGTAGCGCCTGATCGTGCAGCAGGCACCGACGGATGGACAAATGCCAATGGCCGCGACATAGCTTTCTTGCAGTCGATGCTAACCCAACTGAAGTCATCCCTGTGTATCGACGAAAGCCGTATTTTCTCAACCGGTTGGAGTTACGGTGGCATGATGTCATTTGCAGTGGGCCGCGAGTTGCCAACCACTTTCCGTGCTATCGCGCCTGTATCAGGTGCCTTCTTGACGCCTCATGTGGATAGCGGTTCAGCGACTGCGGCCTGGATTGCGCACGGCAATAACGACACTGTGGTAAGCCAAAGCTCTGGTGCTCAAGCTCGTGATGCTTATGTCAGAGCTAACGGTTGCTCTAACACGACTGTACCTGTGCAGCCATCTCCCTGTGTGGAGTACCAAAACTGTTCAGCAGGTAAACCTGTTGTCTGGTGTTCGTTCAACGGTGGGCATACCCAGCCGTCGTTCTATAGCTCAGGAGCATGGAACTTCTTTAATCGGTTCTAATTGCTGTGAGGCGAAGACAAGAGTGAAAAAATAGCGCTCTTATTTATTAGTTAATTTTAACGTTGCTTTGTTTGTCCCTCAGGTTTTGCCCGGCCAATGCGCCGGGCTTTTTTTTGTCGATTTTTTTGAGGGGCATGAATGGGTAGGGTGGTAATAAGGTGTAATTTTGGTTGGCGCTTACTTAATATTTTATTTGTAATGCGCGGTGGCAGGCCTTGCATTTTGCCTAGTCGTAATTTCCACTATCTATGCCTGCCGCAGGCCTTGCTTTTCTTTCGGCAACTGCTCCTGCGTTGCTCTAACTCCGGATTGTCGGGCCACAGCATCCTTTCAGTCGCGCGTCGCCAAAAAACTGTTGGAACAGTTTTGCATGACGATGTGGCCCAAAGAGCGAAAGCCATAGATGACTTCAATACATGGCTCTATGCGCTTCCCCACCCGCTAAAATCAACTTAAAGCCGCTTATTTGCTGCGAAAAAAATATTCCTTCTTTTGCGGGTTTTTAGCTATATTGGTTTCTAATAGCATCATTTAAAACAAATCCTAAACATAAAACCAATCTTAATCATAAGGAATCAACATGAAATACATTATTGCTTTATCATCCCTACTATTTATTGGCTGCTCATCTACCAGCAACACTCTAAATGAATACAAAACCATTGCAGGATCAGTCACAAGTAAAACTGTCCCCAGCTCAAGGCTAAATGGAGCGCCCTTGATTACTCTAGGGCAACCAATAAATGGCGACATCAGAAAAGAAGATCCTATATTCTTAAATGAAGGCTACGCATCCAATTACGACACCTATAAAATAAATATCACAATTCCAGGCGAGTACAATATAAATGTAAAAACATTGTGTGATTGCTTAGGATTTTCTAAGATTTTATTTTTCCCAAGCGTGCATGTGTTGGATAAAGAAATGATCGAAGTCCCAATAAACGATAGCAATGTTGAATCAGGTATTCCTTCAGATAGTTTATTTGGGGAAAATATCCCCGCACATTTGAATGCAGATATAAATTTGATTTTTGCTGAAACGGGGACCTATTACCTGATAATTTCCCCATACAACAAAAATATTGACAAATTGGCGTTTGATATATTAGTTAGCACAAATTCGAATTCTCCAACCATTCCTGTTGGGATACCAAATTTTTCAGTGCCAATAAAAATCCACCCCTATGGAAAATATATTGCGAAATTAGAAGCTGTGGATGCTCACTAGGGTCTGTTAACACAAATAAGTGTGTCTGCAATCAAAGCAAACTGGATGAAAAATTTAAAATCACATCCAGTTTGTCAAAGCGTGAGAAAATTCTTCGGAATCCTTTCAGTCGAAGGAACAATCTCTTCACCTCATTGCGCTTTTTATAAAGCTCTCGATCACCTTCCCAAGGTGAAAGTCGATTGCCTTCGGTGGCACATTCCTGACGGCATACAACACCCTGCGCTTTGCCCAACGATTGGCGCGTGTGTAAATCGCGTGCCAATTGCCAAAACGTGCTGGCAATCCGAGCCATTTACAGCCATGCTCTGCAACGTACAGTATCGCGTTCAGCACCTGCGGGTTATGAAGAGTTACATTGCGTCGTTGTACTGGCAACAAATGTTCGATGATTTTGAATTGTGCTTTTGAAATTTCTATGCACAAATTTTATTGAAATTAGTGTTAACAGGCCCTAACACACGCAAAAAACTAAAATAGCCGCTAATCTTAAAAAGTACTTTCCCCTGAAGAGGGGAAGTACTTTTTAATCCATGAAATAAATAACAGTCACATCGTGAAATATTATTTATTAATCCAATTCCACTACAGGTACTCCAGTTCCAGAATATGGAACCACTTTGTACTTTTGTACACTTCTTGCCAACAGATTTTTGGTATCTTCCGCTTCTATAATGTAACTCCTGTTACCTTCCGCGAAAAACTTGACCTCTACCGGAGCATATACTTTTTGTATCGGAGCGTCATAACTGATCATTTTCACTACCAGCGTATGCTCGCCAGGCTTAACATAAAAACTCTCTCCAGTTGAGCCTGAAGCTTTAACACCGTCCACAGATTGCAGTTCGATTAAATAGAAATACTTCCCTATCAGCGGAGCCTTTTTCGTATATTGCGTAGAATAAACTAACGCCTTACTTGAGGCTCCCTGAGACATATCAAGCGGCTTTACAGCACATGCC
>Ga0307408_100000930_pt1 | contig 22854 bp, 22 predicted proteins | sample 322Cmetagenome_FD_202116 | JGI IMG/M metagenome (GOLD analysis project Ga0307408, IMG submission 202116) | Maize rhizosphere microbial communities from greenhouse at UC Davis, California, United States - 322HYB-C-3 | ecosystem: Host-associated > Plants > Roots > Rhizosphere > Soil | place... | reverse complement strand
ACATCGATGTACCGATGGATCAGCTTGCGGTTGGCCGGCGAGTCCTTGAGCAGATAGATGATTCGGTCGTGTTGCAGCGTGAGCGACAGCGACAGCGACACCTTGCGCTGCAGCCGCCAAGTGAACAGCAGATCCAGATCTTCATCGGCGCGCACCGGTCGGTGCGCATCGAACTCGCGCAGCGGCGCCTTGGCAAAGCGGGCGTTGAAGTCGGCTATGAAGTGCGGTGCAAACGCGTTGGCCGCCTCGCGCGTGTTGATCTCCCGCAGGCGAAGTTCCTTCACCAGGCGATCCTGCAGCGTCAGGTTGGCGCGTTCCACGCGACCCTTGGCCTGGCTCGTGTTGGCACACATGATGTCGATGTTCAGCTCGAAGAGAACGCGTCCGAACTGCGTCGTGCCGCGGCCGAAGTCGGTGGAGTCGCGCGCTGAACGGAAGATGCTCGCCTTGTCGCTGTAGAACGCCACCGGCTTGCCATGCTGCTCGAGGTAGGCCCGCGTGGCTTCGAAGTACGCGAAGGCCGACTCGGTCGGCACGAAGTGCAGTTGCATCAGCCGGCTGGTGGCGTCGTCGATGAAAACCAGCAACGTGCAGTGCACATCACGGTCTTCGAACCAGGCGTGGTCGCTGCCGTCGATCTGGATCAGCTCGCCGACGCACGCCCGGCGGTTGCGAGGCTGGTGGATCTTGGCCGCGCGTTGTTTGCGGGGCATCCACAGGCCCGCCGCCATCATCAGCACCCTGACGGTCTCTTTGGCCAACGCAAGCCCGTGGCACTCACGGAGCTTCTCACACGCAAGTGTTGGCCCGAAATCAGCATACCGGTCCCGGATCAGCGCAGTGGCACGCTCGGCGACGCCTGGCGCCAGTTGACGGTTGCTGGGCCGACCTCGCTTGCGCAAGACCAGCCCGGCAACACCTTCGTCCTTGTACCGCTGGACCAGACGCTCGAGTTGCCGTCGACTCAGGCCCAGCCGCTGCGCGGCCTGGCCCACGCGCGCCATCCGGTCGACCACGGCCTGGATGGTCTTGAGGCGATCGGCTTCGCGCATCGACATGGTGATAGTTGCCGCCGGTGTTGCCATTGCTGTGCCTCGGATCCAGGAGCTGGACCGGGGCAACAATGCGACATTTCTATTCGGGCCAAACGCGACATTACTATTTGGGGCCTACATCTTCTTTGAACACAATCTATCTTATGTTAAATACACCGTCATTATGGTTCTGGTAATTCCTTTGGGACCCTTCAAGTAACGCGCGGATGCCCGAATCGCCACACGCTGGCCCGACTTCGTGGACACGCTCGACGAGGACAGCATCGGCTGGGCACTCTGGGGCGCCAGGCAGAACGTCCCCGGCGATCCTGCAGGCTTGGATGGCGTCGGGCTGCGGCGCTTGGGGCTGGAGCTGACCCAGGGCTGGCATCCACACATGCATGAGCTCATTCGCGCGACTCAGCCGTCGAGCATGCACTACGTCAAGGTCAAGACTTCCGGCCAGCTGTCGCCATGGGCCAGCTCGAACGTGACGCTGCTCGGCGATGCGGTCCACACGATGACACCGGGGCGCGGTGCCGGCGCGAATACGGCGCTTCGCAATGCCGCGCAGCTCGGACGGCTACTGGTGGAAGCGAACTGCGGTCGCAAGCCGCTGATCGATGCGATACGCGACTACGAAGCCGAGATGCTTCGCTACAGCGGCGAAGCTGTCAAGGAATCCAGAAGGCAGATGGATGCAGGCGATCTGATCCACAAGCCCGTCGTGGGTCGACTGCAGCTGGCACTGATGCGTGGGGCGATGCGCACCATCAACGCGGTGCCGCCGCTCAAGCGGCGCGTCCTTCGGCGGATGATGCGGGTCCGGGGCGAGAACTAAAAGCAGTCCAGCCTCGTGAAGGGGATCGGGTGTCCGCCAGGGTTGATCGAGCCGTACCGGTTCATGCCGTGAGGGGCGGCGGCCTGGTCAATGTGGCATCGCCGGCCGATGACTACCTGCCCTCCCACGGGATGACCTTGAAGTCCCCGCCAGGACTCCCGCGCCATCAAAGCAATTGCTGGAGCGGTGGCCAGTATTCCTGCAAAGGAAACCCTGTCGGAGATGCAGCTCCGACGGATAGCGGGTGAGCCTTGGACTTGCGGCATAAAACCAGTCCAAGTTTTTGTCCGCATCCCCCGCGGGTCAGGATTCCATGGAAATCAACACAGCGTGAGATCACCGTTCGCTCGCCGTGCTGCCTTCAGGGGGCGGTGCGCGACCTGGAGCCAAGCCGGCATCCGCCGGCCGCGATCTCGCCGCTCTGAAGCTGCCAGTGGGACACCCTCGCAGCCACCCGTATGAAGCCCCATATTCGATCCCGCGGCCACTGACGCCGTCGTCATTCCGATCAGGAACGCTTCTGCTCCTCGCGCGACAACCTGACTTGCGCGGCCCTGCGACGCCCACCTGTGGCCGTTGCCGGCTGGCGCTGCGTCGCGGCCAATCCGGTCTCGAGCACGAGCATCGCAGTAGCCAGCACCTTGCCGCGCGTTGCCTCGTCGAGCCTGAAGGCGTCGTTGCGTACGGCCAGCGTCAGCATGCCGTTGAACATGCCCCACAACGCGGTCGCCATGGCGGCGGCATCGATGTCGCCGCGGATCTCGCCGCTCGCGATGCCATCGCGCAATGCCTGCTCCAGCTTGCCGTTCATCTCGGCCACCAGCGCTGTCAGTGACTTGGCGGCTTCCGGTTCGTCGGGCGGCGAGGCGAGCAGGAGGAACTGCGCCGGCTGCTCAAGCGCGAACTGCCGGTAGGCGTCGCCAGCGCGCAGGATGCGCTCGATGGGCGAGCCGGGTGCGGCATACGCCGCCTCCATGTGCCGACGGTTCTCGAGCAGCGCCGACTCAGTCGCGGCCGCGAGCAAGGCGGCTTTGCCGCCGACCCGGTTGTAGACCGTCTGGGGGGCAACGTCGGCGCGACGCGCCACCTCTTCGGCACTCAGTGCAGCCGAGCCGCCTTCGGCCAGGATCGCCGAGGCGATCTCCACGATCGTCCGGCGCATCTCCTCGGTGCGTCGCTGCGTGCGCGTCATGTTCTGCTTAAGCATGGGGTTGACTGTAGCAAACCCCAAAGGTAGAGTTATCTCCAATATTAGAGGAGACTAACGTGCCGCACCGTTCCGAAGTTCACTTCAATTCCGAAGGCCAGCGCTGCGCTGCGTGGCTTTATCTGCCGGAGCGCAGCGCGCCCGCGCCGGTCATCGTGATGGCGCATGGCCTCGGCGGCGTGCGCCAGATGCGGCTTGATGCGTTTGCCGAGCGTTTCCAGGCAGCCGGCTACGCCTGCCTTGTCTTCGACTACCGGCACTTTGGTGGCAGCGAGGGTCAGCCTCGGCAACTGCTGGACGTGCGCAAGCAGCAGGCCGACTGGCGATCCGCCGTGGCGTTCGCGCGCGGGCTGCCCCAGGTCGACGGGCAGCGCGTGGTCGTCTGGGGCACGTCGTTTGGTGGCGGTCACGCCATTCACACAGGCGCCACTGTGCAAGGCGTCAGCGCGGTGATCGCGCAATGCCCGTTCACCGACGGCACGGCCTCCGGGCTGGCCATGAATCCGATCACCGCGCTGCGCGTGACCTCGCTGGCGATCGCTGATCAGTTGCGCGCCTGGCTCGGCGCGCAGCCGCTCATGGTGGCCACCAGCGGATCCCCGCGATCCGCCGCCCTGATGACGGCACATGACTGTCTCAGCGGTTATCTGAATCTTGTGCCGCTCGGTGGTGTGCCGTTCGAGAACCGCGTCGCCGCGCGCGTGGCGTTGCAGATCATGGCCTACCGCCCGGGCCGGCTCGCTCGGCGCCTGCTGTGCCCCTCGCTGTTCTGCGTCTGCGAAAACGACACTGTCGCCCCGGCAGCCGCCACCTTGCGCCATGTGCGCAAAGCGCCGCACGGCGAAGTCCGCCTGTATCGGGACGGCCATTTCGACATCTACGTCGGCGAAGCCTTCGAGCGGGTCGTGGCCGATCAGCTCGATTTTCTTCGGCGCCATATCCCCCTGAAAGGATGAGCCATGGCGAAATATGATTTGACCAATCGAGTCGTGGCCATCACCGGCTCCACTGGCGGCTTGGGATCAGCGCTCGCCGTGGCGCTGCGCGCCAAGGGCGCCCGCTTGGCATTGTTCGACCTGGACTTGGTCAAGGTCGAGGCGCAGGTAAAGACCTTGGGCGGCCTCTCCTTGGCCCGCGGCTGGACCGCCAACGTGCGCAGCATGGAGAGCCTGGAGGCGGCCATGGCGGAAGCCGCGGCGCATTTCGGCCACATCGACGTGGTGATCGCCAACGCAGGCATCGACACCATGGCGCCCATGGCCACACTCAACCCGGAGGCATTCGAGCGCGTCATCGACATCAATCTCAATGGAGTCTGGCGCACCTTTCGCGCCGGCCTGCCCTACGTACAGAAGCGATTGGGCTACCTCATGGGCATTTCGTCCATGGCTGCCTTCGTCCATTCGCCGCTCCAGGCGTCCTACACCGCCAGCAAGGCAGGAGTTTGGGCCCTGTGCGACAGCGTCCGCCTGGAATTGCAGCATCTGGGAGTCGGCGTCGGCAGCGTGCATCCCACCTTTTTCCCCACACCGATGATGGACGACGTAGTGGCCGATCCCGCAGGCCGTGCCTTGTGGGGCGGAAATGACCAAGGCCTTTGGAAAATGGTGTCGCGCGAAGCAGTCGTGCGCGACATTGTGGCCGGCATCGAGCGGCGCGCGGACATGGTGGTCGTGCCCAAGCGAAATACCATCATCGCAAAAGCGCCCGGGCTCTTCCGGCGCTTTGTCGAGCGCGCCGGCTTCCGTGGCAAAAACATCCAGCAAGCCATCAAGCTGGCATCGTCCTCCGGATGGAACTTCCCAGCAAAAGCTCATGAGGGGCATTCCGGGCTTGAGCGAGAGAGCAAAGCCGGGGAAGACCGCAATCGCAGAGCTTCAGGACATGGCGCGTGTTGAAAGGCTCGCTCAGCCTCCTTCGGCGCACGGTGCTGGCCATTTCTTCTGCAAAAGAAAGTACATGATGACTTACGACTTGAACGACAAGGTGGTCTTGATTACCGGCGCCGCGGGCGGCATCGGCACCGCGACGGCACGCGAACTCTATGCCCTCGGTGCGAGCTTGGTGCTGACGGATATGCAGCAAAACGCTGTGGATAGACTAGCAAAAGAGTTTTCCCCGTCCCGGGTACTACCTGTGGCGCTTGACGTCACCGACGCCACGGCAACGAAGGCTGTCATCCAGGAGGCGATCCAACGCTTTGCGCGCCTAGATGTGGTTTTTGCCAACGCTGGCATTTCGTGGCGTAGCGGCGCCTCAACGATTGCCAGTTGCGATGAGGCCGAGTTCGAGAAGATCGTAGAAGTGGATCTGCTTGGCGTCTGGCGCACGATTCGCGCGGCGCTGCCGGAGATTATTCGCAACAAGGGCCAAGTCCTAGTCACGTCTTCCGCATACGCTTTTCTCAATGGCATGGCGAATGCACCTTATGCCGCATCGAAGGCAGGGGTAGAAATGCTCACACGCTGCTTGAGAGCAGAGTTCGCATATACCGGCGCAACGGCCAGCGTTGTCTACCCCGGCTGGACCGCCACGGCCATCGCGAAGGTCGCCTTCGGTGGAAGCGCAACCGTGACAAAAATGAATGAGGTTGGATTTCCAGGGTGGCTGCGTCGGGCCATTTCCCCCGAGCAAGTAGCACGTGCGATCGCGAAAGGTGTGCAGAATCGCAGGCCTCGCATCTACGCGCCATGGCGATGGGTTCCGTTCTCACTCTTCCGCGGCATTTTCGGTGTACTGACGGATGTCATGCTGAGTCGAAACAAAGAAATGCAAGCCCTGATCCAGCAACTCGAGGCCGAATCACAGCGCTGAGAAAAAATGCCTATCCCTGCCCGGAACCTGAAGGCGGGGTGTCGGCCTGACAGTTCACGAGCGCATCCTGCAAGGTGGGCTGATACACCAATCGGGTGGCCTATGACTTGCTTCAGCATCTGTGCCGAGCCCACTGCGGCCCAACCGCTACGTCGGAGCCCAGTACTTGCGGGCAATTACCCCGAGGGAAGGTCTGATGACTTGTACGAGAAATGCAGACCGGGCGGAGTCGATGGATTGCAATTGCTGATTCGATGGAATCCCGACCTGCCTTCAAACTACAGTCATCGTCAAAAAAGGCCCCTCGATCATCGAACCACAGCAATCTGCGAACGGATTCCGCCCTTGTACGTGAACAAAGTCAGCGCGCCGTTCCTGATGTCTCCCTTTTCGTCGAAGGCGATGGTTCCGGTCAGCCCCTTGTATTTCACCTTGCCTAGTTCAGGCAGGTACACGGATGGCTCCACTGAGCCAGCCTTGACCATCGCATCGGCCAACACGCCTATCGCGTCATAGACGTACGGCGCGTAGATCTGCACGTCTACGCCGTTCTTTTCCTTGAATCTGGTTTTGAACTCCTCCAGCGCTTGCCTGGCGTCGTCATCGACGCCCCCCGCCACGGCGCATACAACCGCCCCCTCGCCCACGGCGTCCCCAGCGAGCTTCGGAAGCTCGGTACTGCACATTCCGTCGCCGCCCATGAATCTCGCGTCAAGTCCGAGCTGCCTGGCCTGCTTGAGCATCGGGCCGCCGACGGCGTCCATGCCGCCGAAGAACAGCACGTCGGGCTTGGCAGCCTTCAGCTTGGTCAGGATGGCGTTGAAGTCGGTCGACTTGTCGGTGGTGAACTCGTGGCCCACGATGGTCGCGCCAGCGGCCTTGGCCGACTTCTCGAACTCCTCGGCGACGCCCTGGCCGTAGGCGGTGCGGTCGTCGATCACGGCGATGCTCCTGCCCTTGAGCGTTTCGACGGCGTACTTGCCCAACGTGCTGCCGAGCTGCATGTCGTCGGCCACGACGCGGAAGGCGGTCTTGAAGCCTTGGCGCGTGTACTTGGGGTTGGTTGCCGAAGGCGAGATCTGCGGAATGCCGGCGTCGCTGTACAGCCTGGAGGCGGGAATGGTTGTGCCCGAGTTCATGTGACCGACCACGCCTTTGACGTTTTCGTCGATCAGCTTCTGGGCCACTGCGGTGCCCTGCTTCGGATCACCTGCATCGTCTTCGGGCACCAGTTCGAATTTGGCGGTCCTGTTACCGATCTTGAGCCTCTTTGCATTCAGGTCTTCGATGGCCATCCTGGCGCCGAGCTCGTTGTCCTTGCCCAGGTGGGCGATGGGGCCGCTGGTCGGGCCGGCGTGCCCGATCCTGACGATCAGCATCTCTCCGTCCGGGGCCATTGCTGCAGGTGCCACGGCTTCTTCTTTCTTGCCGCAAGCCGTCAGGGTGAGTGCGGCCAAGACCGCAATCCATTTAAATTGCATAAAAGCTCCAGAGCATGGTGGGGAAACAGGTCGAAAACCGTTGTGCGATTCGGCGTTCAGGCCGCTCAAGCTTCTCGCCGCCAACCAGCGGCACCCTCGTGCTTGCCCGGCGTCGTTGACGGAGGAGCCGATCGAAAGACGCTGCCCAAGCGCAGCAGGCGTATCAGAGCGCCATCTTGTGGGACACGGTCTTCACCACGGTGTAGTGCAGAAGACCTTCCGCGCCGCCTTCACGACCAAATCCACTGGCCTTGACCCCGCCAAAAGGCGTTTCGGCAACCGATGCCTCCAAGGTATTGAAGGAGAGATTTCCCGTTTCGATTCCGTCGATCATCCGATCCACGTTGGCCGCTGAATGCGTGAGCCCGTAAGCGGCGAGGCCGAAGGGCAGCGAGTTCGCCTTTGCAATGGCCTCATCCAGGGTGGAGACCCTGTTGATGATGGCGATCGGCCCGAAGGGCTCCTCCTGCATGACCTTCGCGTTGTCAGGAACGTCCGCCAGGACCGTTGGCGCAAAGAAGTACCCCTTGCCTCCGATCCGGTGTCCCCCGGCAAGTGTTCTCGCGCCTCTGGCAGCCGCATCTTCTGAAAAGGCCGTCAGCGCTTCGATTCGCCGGCCGCTGGCCACGGGCCCCATCTCGGTTTTCTCCTCGATGCTGTTGCCAACCACGATTGCCGCCGCATGCGCGGCGAAAGCATCGGCAAAACGATCGAAGACTTTCTCGTGAACAAAAAAGCGCGTTGGCGAAGTGCACACCTGTCCCGCGTTGCGCATCTTCCTCGTGGCCGACAGCACGCCGGCCTTGTATGGGTCCACGTCGTCGCAAACAATCACCGGTGCATGGCCGCCCAGTTCCATGAGGACCGGCTTGCCGTGCTGTGCGGCGAGTCCTGTGAGGTACCGGCCGACGGCCGTCGAACCGGTGAAGGCAATCATCCGTATCTGGTCTTGTGGGATCAGATAACTCGAAATCTCGGCTGGAATGCCGAACACCAGGTTCAGCACACCGGGCGGAAGTCCCGCATCATGGAAGGCGCGTGCGATGTGAACAGCTCCGCCTGGGGTTTCCTCGGCTGCCTTCAAGATGATCGAACACCCGGAAGCCAAGGCGCCCGCAACCTTTCGCGCAGGTTGGCTCATCGGGAAATTCCATGGTGAAAAGGCTGCGACTGTGCCGATGGGCTGATGCACCGTCATGTACCGGATACCAGGCTCGCTTGGAATGACGCGACCATACATGCGCTGCGCCTCGCCGGCATCCCATTCAAAAAACTCACACCCCCGGATCACTTCCATCCGTGCTTGCCTGATCGGCTTGCCCAGTTCCGAGCTGATGGCGTAGGCGATCTCTTCATTGCGCTCGCGCAGGAGCGCACTGGCGCGCATCATGATTTCCGCACGCTTGCGCGGTGCGGTACGGCTCCACGTCTTCAAGCCTTTTGCCGCGGCTTCGAGTGCATCGTCGAGGTCGGATTGCCGCGCAACGGGCAACGCACCGATGGTGGATTCGTCCGAGGGGTTGATGACCGGCATCGTCTCGGACGCGGAGCGCCATTGTCCGTCTACGTACAGTTTCAGATCGGGATAGGTGGGCATGATGTGCTCGGCAGGTGGAAGGCCCACGGCTGCCGAATGAATGAGTGATGAATGGATGAACGTTGAAGCGGAAGCGCGGCGCTCAAGCGCCGCGCGCTGCGTGCCACGCTTGCCAATCCCGTCCCGGATGCACCGCACCGCACGAGGGGCAGCGCCTTTGCTCCGGCGCTGCGCCGTAGAAGCTTTCATAAACGCGCGGCAGGTCGTTGACGATGCTCTGAAGCTGGATTTCCGTGCGGTTCACCAGGTGACCGCATTCCGCGCAGTACCACTCGAAGGCGTCGATGGTGCCCGGCGGCCTGGTGCGCTCGATCACCGTGCACAGGCTGTTGGGCTCGGGACGCTGGGGCGAGTGGCGAACATGGGCGGGCAGAAGGAAGATGTCGCCCTCGTGCAGGTCGATGCGCTCGAACTTGCCGCGGTCTGCCACCAACAGGTGTGCATTGCCTTTGAACTGGTGAAAGTATTCCTCGAAAGGATCGTCGTGGAAGTCCGTCCGCTGATTGGGTCCGCCGACCACGGTCACGATCAGGTCCGTGTCTTTCCAGATCTGCTGGTTTCCGACCGGGGGCTTGAGCAGGTGCTGGTTCTCGGCAATCCAATTGGGGAAATTGATGGGTTTCAACATGGAGTCTCCATAGAAATGAGGGGCGCTCAGATGGCCATGGCGGCGCTACGGTTCAAGACGGTCCTGAGCACGCTGTGCGCCGTCATGACGGAGGTGCGCGCGTTGCCGGCGTCGGGTTGACCGCAGATCCGGGTGACCATGCTCCCGCCCGCCGACGTCGCTTCGATCTCATGCAAGTTGACGGACGCGCCCGGATCTGCGATCAATTCGACTTGGGTTGCATCCAGGCCCAGCCCGGCTAGCGCCACGGTCGCGGCAACATTCGCGTTTCGAGGGTAGAGGGCGGCGGCCTCGCGCGCGCTGCCTTGAAAAAAAGCCGTCGGGCTGACGAGCGAAACGAGGTCCACGCTTCTTTCCGCAACACTGCCGGCCCACGCCTGCGACGGCTTGGACGCGCGATAAACCACGCGCGTGAGTCCTGTCGTGCGCGCCGCACCGAGCCAGTCGATGCCGCCGACTGCGCCCGACGGCACGAGGATCTGGCGGCCCGCAGCGGTGGCCGCCTCGCGCAACCGTTGCTCGCGCGAGGCATCCGCGAGAGCACCACTCGAGACCAGCACCAGGTCAATGCCTGCATGCAGGACGGGGGCTGCGTATGTGTCCACCGCCTGATGGCCCGCGCATTCCACGACCATGTCGAGACCGGCGTTCAGCATGGTGTCCAGGTTCTTCGTCACCGCGAGCGATGAACCTTGGACATGCGGTTGAACGGATGCGGGCGTGGAGACGAGGATGGCGGCCACTTCCACCGAAGCTCTTGCATGTGACAGCAGAAGCTGATGCAGCGCGCGACCGATGGCGCCATAGCCGATCAAACCGATGCGCTGCATTCAGTGCCCCTTTTCTTCCATGGTCCGGCTCAGGCCTGCTTGAGACCGCTGCGGGCGAACGCTTCGCGTGCTGCTGCCTTCTGCCCTTCGGTCAAGTTCAGAAGAGGCCGGCGCACCGGGCCTCCGACCTGGCCCAGCAGTTCCAGCCAGTACTTCGAGTACGCCTGGGGTGTGCCGCTCGGGCGTGCCGCACGAAAGGCGGTGCGTGCTGGTTCCAGGCTGTCGCGTATCGCACGCGCCTCGGCCAGCTTGCCTTCGAATGCGAGTCTTGTGTAGGCATTGATGCGCTGGTCGACTGCGGTCTGCAACAGGAACGGCGGGGTGGAGCACAGGTACAGCTGCCAGCCTAGTTCGACGATGTTGTCCAGCCATTCCTCCTCCGAGGCCGTGCTAACAAGGATCTTGTCGCCGGCCAGCCGTGTCAGTTCACGGTACAGCGCGCGATCGACGCTGTACTTGATGGCGACGATGTTGGGAAGCTCGGCGATGCGCGCGCACAGCTCAGGGCTCATCACATAGCCGCAATCCGGGTGATTCCATAAGGCGATGCCGATGTCCAACTGTTCGCTGAGGTAGCGGTAGTACTCGTAGACCGTTTCTTCGACGTCCTGGTGGAAGTGCAAGACGGGGCTGTGCACGACGATGTAGTCGGCGCCGATGTCCTGCGAATGGCGAGCCAGGGCAAGCACAACGTCCAGATTGGCATCCGAGCAGGAACTCACGATGCCGCAATGGCCAGCCGCTTCCTCGACAGCGATCTCGAAGCTTCGTTTGCGCTCTGCCAGCGACATGGAGAAGAACTCTCCCTGCTTGCCGGTGACGAACAATCCACCCAGCCGCAGCGTGTGCACCCAATGGCGCAGATTTCGGCGGAATCCCCCTTCATCGAACGACAGGTCTTCGCGGAACGGCGTGATGGTCGCGGCCCAGACGCCACGGAAATGTTCGCGGGCATAGGCCTTGGCATCTTGCTTGCGGTACTTGCTGTTCATGGTGCTGCTTTCTTGAAAAGGGTTGTTGCCTATCGCACCGGATGTGTTGCGTCGCCATAGAGCGCTTCGGTGCAGAGTCGACCGGCTGCGCAGGAACCTGCCCCGCCGAGCCGCAGAGCCAGGCCACGCGCCGCTTCCTTTTTCTTGCTCCGCACTCTTGGTTGCGATGCGTAGGATTTGGCCGTCTTGTGTTCGCCAGAACAAGCGAAATACTTTGAAGGATTGCTCAGCGTTTCTGCAAAGTCGCCAAGGTCCGTTTCGCCTCGGGCGTCGCATTCACCGTGATGTCGGGCGAGACGGATGGGCGCTGTCTCGATGCGTGCCGGATGCGCGGCGCATGACGCGGGCGAGACCAGTCGCCGACGTCACCATGCACGCCGGTCGTTGCGAGCTGCCGCGAAAGGCAAGACCCGGAGCAGCGAGCCGCCCCCATCGCGGCCCGCATGGGCAATTTCCTTATTCGGGAATCGGAACGCCGACCGCCGCTTTCACTTCCTGCATGGCGAAGCTGCTGCGCAACATCTTCACGCCCGGCAATCGCCTGAGCTTGTGCTGCATCAGCGTCGAGTAGCGCTCCAGATCCTGCGCGACGACAAGCAGGATGAAGTCCTCCGGACCGGACACGCCGTAGCACGCAATCACCTCCGGGATGTCTTTCACGCTTTGCTCGAACAGCATCGAGTGCGCTTCGTCCTGGCTGTCGATGCTGATTGTCACGAACACAAGCACTCCCCACCCAAGCGCTCGCCGGTCCAGCCTTGCCTGATAGCCCGCGATGACTCCTGCTTCTTCCAGCCGCCTGACGCGCCGCCAACTCGGTGACTGCGAAAGATGAGTGAGCTCCGCCAGCTCCGTGCTGGTCAGGCGACCGTTCAGCTGAAGCTCCCGCAGCACCAGGCGGTCGATTCGATCCAGCTCTATTTGCATGATTTATCCAATCGCGAAGAGATATTGATATTGATTAGTCGTGAAAGAGCGCATTCAGGCGCCATAAAGCCTAACAAATGCGCATCATGCTGCATACACTTTCTTCCCCATGAACGCACCTCCACCTACGAAATCGATCCCTTTGACGCGAGAGTTCTGCCTCGGGTTGGACAGCGAAGACCCGTTGTCCGCGCACCGTGCACGCTTTCAGTTGCCGCAAGGCGTGATCTACCTGGACGGCAATTCCCTGGGAGCCCTTCCCAAGACCGTTCCGCAGAGGCTCCGTGAGGCCGTGGAGGTCGAGTGGGGGGATGGATTGATCCGCTCGTGGAACGACGCCGACTGGTATCCGGCCCCTCAACGTGTCGGCTCCCAGATCGCCCGCCTGATCGGCGCCGGCCCGCGCGAAGTCATCGCTGCCGACTCGACATCCGTGAACTTGTTCAAGGTCTTGTGTGCGGCTCTACGGATGAGGCCGGGGCGCAAGGTCATCCTGGGAGAGAAGGACAACTTTCCTACCGACGCATACATCGCCAGCGGCGTGAGCAGGCTGATGGGCGCGCAGTTCCATGCGGTCGAGGCTTCGGAAGTCCTCGACGCCATCGACGAGACCGTCGCCATTGTTTCGCTCACGCAAGTGAACTACCGCACGGGGCGTCTCTACGACATGGCGGCGATCACCGCGCGCGCCCACGAGGCAGGCGCGCTGGTGGTATGGGACCTGTGCCATACGGCCGGGGCGATGCCCTGCGACCTGAATGGCTGCGGTGCCGACTTCGCGGTGGGCTGCGGCTACAAGTACCTCAACGGTGGCCCGGGCGCTCCGGCGTTCGTCTTTGTCGCCGAACGCCATCAGGAGGCTTTGGATCAGCCGCTGTCGGGTTGGCACGGCCACGCGAAGCCCTTCGAATTCGTCCAGCAGTATCAACCGGCGACGGGCATCGACCGGATGCTCGTCGGCACGGCGCCTCAACTGGGGCTGATCGCGCTGGAGGAAGCCCTGCATGCATTCAACGACGTCGACATGGCCGCGCTGCGTCGCAAGAGCGAATGGATGACCGAGCTCTTCATCGAGCTTGTAGACCAGGAGCTGGAGGGCTTCACCGTGGCAACGCCGCGCGAAGCGGCCCTTCGCGGCAGCCAGGTGTCGCTGGCGCACGAACACGGCTACGCGATCATGCAGGTCCTCATCGAGCGAGGCGTCATCGGCGACTTCCGTGCACCAAACATCCTGCGCTTCGGCTTTGCGGTGCTCTATCTGCGTTTTGCCGACGTGTGGGACGCCGTGGCGCAGATCAAGGACGTGATGGCCACAGACGCGTGGAAGAGCGACCGGTACATGGTGCGCAAGGCGGTCACCTGAAGTTGTTGCCGCCCGTCTCTCGTGTGTTTTGCCATGTCCTCGGTTGCAGCGATGAACAATGGCCTTCCAGGTCGGCTGGTCGATCTCCTGGGAGCGTCGGCCGTCAGAGTCGGCGACGCCGTTCCACCTCATCACGCGACGGATTGGAGCGGCATGGTGCCAGTGAGGCCCCTTGCACTGGTCATGCCATCCAGCACCGAAGAGGTCGCCAGCGTCCTGCGGCTGTGCCATCGTTTCCGCACACCCGTGGTGCCGCAGGGAGGGCTCACCGGTCTGGCCGGCGGTGCGAGGCCCGTCGCCAACGGCATTGCGCTTTCGCTGGCGCGGATGAACGCCATAGGCCCCATCGACAAGCAGGAGTCCTGCGTCGAGGTTCAAGCAGGCGCGACGCTCCAGGCCGTACAGGAGGCCGCGCAGGCAGAGGGTCTCTCGTTCGGGATCGATCTGGGTGCGCGCGGCTCCTGCCAGATCGGCGGCAACCTGTCGACCAACGCCGGCGGCATGGGAGTCATCCAGTCCGGAATGATGCGCGAACAGATGCTGGGCCTGGAGGTCGTGATGGCGGATGGCCGCATCCTGAACATGCTGCGGCCCATGTTGAAGAACAACACCGGCTACGACCTCAAACAGCTCTTCGTGGGCGCCGAGGGAACTCTTGGCGTTATCACGCGCGCCTTGCTCAAGCTCCGTCCCGAGGTGCATTCCAGGACGACCGCTTTTCTCGCGCTCCCTGACTACGCCAGCGCGATCGTGTCATTGAGACGGCTGCAGACCAGCTTTCCGGGCGCCGTCGCGGCGTTCGAGCTGATGTGGGAAGACTTCCATCGGCTCGCAATCGCCTGGAACGCCATGGTGCCTCCCTTTTCCGAGCGCTACCCTCTGTTCGCCTTGATCGACATCGATGGTCATGAGGACGCTTCGACGACCGCGCAGTTGGAGAGCGTCCTCGCTTCGCTGATGGAAGCAGGGGCGGTTGCGGATGCCGTCATTGCCCAGACCAGCGCGCAATCGCGTGCGCTCTGGCGCGGCCGCGAGATCCCGGCCGAGTTCCATTCGCGGATGCATCCGATCAGCTTCGACATCAGCCTGCCAGTGTCGAAGCTCGGCGATTTTGCGGAGAACTGCGTGTCAGCAATGTCCCAGCGGTGGCCCGGCCATCGAACGGTGCGCTTCGGCCATCTCGGCGATGGCAACTTGCATCTGACGACGGATGCCAGATCGATCGACACCCCTCCCGAAGAAGCCGAACGCATGGTGGAGCACTTCGTTTTCGATCTCGTGGCGCAGATGGGAGGCAGCGTGTCTGCGGAGCACGGAATCGGACTGCTGAAAAAGCCATACCTCTGCTTCAGCCGCACCGAGAGCGAGATCACGGCGATGCGTGCGGTAAAGGCGGCATTCGATCCACTGAATCTGCTCAATCCCGGAAAGATCTTCGATCTGTCTTGAGCCCTGTGCTTCTGTTCCTATTCGACCCAACCCCACTTAGAGAAATCAGATGAAATTTGCGGCCCGGCTTGCCCAGCACCTGAGCGTATCGGCATTGATTGCATTCGCGCTTTCGCCGACTTCGACATTTGCGCAGAACGACTCCCCCATCCGGATATTGGTGGGCTTCTCTCCGGGCGGGAGCACCGACATGATTGCCCGTCACCTGGCCCTTGGCCTTCAGCGGGAGCTGGGGCGGCCCGTGGTCGTCGAGAACAAGCCGGGCGCGGGCGGACAGATCGCGGCCCAGGCGCTCAAGCAGGCGAAACCCGACGGGCTGACGATCTTCCTGTCCAACAGTCACGCCGTTTCGATGATTCCGTTGACAGTACGGCAGCCCGGCTACGACCCCGCCAAGGATTTTTCTCCTGTCGCGCTCGTCGCGCTCATCCCAGACGTTCTTGTCGTGAGTACCAAGGGCGTGCCGGTTTCGACGCCGAGCCTCAAGGATTTTGCTGCCTGGGCCAAGGCCAAGCCCGGCAAAGGCAATGTTGGCGTCCCCGCACCCGCCAGCGCGCCGGACTTTGCGGTATCGATAATTTCTAACGAGATTTCGGCACAGCTCGTATCGGTGCCATATCGCGGCGAAGCGCCGTTGATCCAGGACTTGATCGCAGGCCAGATTCCGGCGGGCATCGGCTCCATCGCCGCGACGCTGCCGGCCGCAAAGGAAGGCAAGATCCGGATCGTCGCGATCAACGGGGTGGCGCGCTCGCCGAGCTTGCCCGACGTACCGACCTACGGCGAACTCGGCATCGCAGGGTACGAGACCGTCGGATTCACCGCGCTGTACGCACCTGCGGGAACATCTGACGCGCTGGTGAAAGCCTATGCTGCCGCGACTTCGAAGGTCGTGGGCTTGAAGGATTTCTCCGAGAAGATGACCGCCCTCGGGGCCACCGCGGTGCAGGGAGCGCCCGAAGACGTAAAAAAGATGATGCACGCCGCCGACACCAGCTTTGCATCGATGGTCAAGCGCACAGGGTTCCAACCACAATGAGCACGGACATCGAATACCGCATGACCTTGGCTGACCGGGAGCGGGAATACTCCCCGAGCTCTTGCATCGGCGGCAACTACCAACCCTTCCTGGACGAATACCTGGCCCGGAGCGAGGAGGCCCTGCAACGCCATGCGGTGGTACTGAATCTCTCCTACGGCGAGAAGGCATCGAATCGGCTTGACTTCTTTCCCGCGCCTACAGCAGCGACGTTGCCTCCGTTGCTGGTGTTCATTCACGGGGGTTATTGGCAGGAGCTGACGAAAGCGTCCTCGCTTTTCCCCGCGAATGGTTGCGTGCCCGAAGGCATCGCTTTCGCTGCCATCGACTACACGCTGGCCCCGGAAGCCAGCGTGCTGGACATCGTCAGGGAGTGCAGGTCCGCTCTGCGCTGGCTGCATGCGCAAAGCGCTGCACTCGGCTTCGACCCACAACGCATCGTGGTCGCCGGCAGCTCGGCGGGTGCCCATCTCGCGGCCATGTGCTGCCTTCGAGGCTGGGCGAGCGACCCGGATCTCCCACCTGGATTGCCGCAGGCGGCGGTGCTGGTCTCGGGCATTTACGTGCTCCAACCGCTCATCGGCACATCGATCGACGCGGCTTTGTCGCTGACCCCCGATGAAGCAGCACTCGTCAGTCCTGGCTTGCTGCCGTTGGACGGGTTTCCGCCGGCATTGGTGTGCTGGGGAGAATTGGAGACAAACGAATTCAAGCGTCAAAGTACGGAGTTCGCGTCGCGCATCGGCCGAGCACGAGCGGGTCCTGGCACTGGCGTCAGCGCCTTCGAAGTGCCGTCGCGCAACCATTTCGACGTCATCCTGGATCTCGCCCAACGCCACACGCCGCTGGGAGGCGCTGCTTTGGCGTTGCTCGCCCACCCATAAACCACTGGAGAAGCACGATGCCCGCCTATCGCCCTCAATTCCCGCAGATCGTCGACATCAGCGGCGTCAACGCCTCCGCTGAAGCGCGGCCGATGCCCATGACGACGGACACAACCCGGGCCGAAACTGCCCAGTCGACCGGAGGCGCACCTCTCGTCGACTTCGCAGGCACGAGCAACCCCTACGTCGACTACCAGAGCATCGATCTGCTGCTGTCCCTGCAGCACCCCCGCAGCCCTGGCTATGACGAGACATGTTTCTTCATCATGGGGCAGGTCAAGGAGTTGCTGTTCAAGGCCTTGCATTTCGAGCTGTACAACGCGCAACTGCAACTCGCGAAGGATTGTGTGGAAAACGCATGCGAGATCCTGGCACGGGCCAAGGCCTATGCGCAGTACATCACCAGCTCGTGGGACGTGCTTTCCACCATCTCGCCTGCGGGATTCAATGAGTTTCGCGATTACCTGGGCACAGCCTCGGGCCAGCTTTCGTTCATGTACCGGCACGTTGAGTTCGTGCTGGGCAACAAGAGCGCGAGGCTTGCAAGCGCCTTCAAGAACATGCCCCATGTCTGGCCCGGCATTCACGCCGCCTTGCACTCACGCAGCCTTTACGATGAAGTCATTGCGCTTCTTGCCAGGCGTGGTTACGCGATCGACCAAGCAGCGCTCGAGCGAGATTGGTCGCAACCGTACAGCGTGAATGCTTCCGTGGAACAAGCCTGGAGCAGGGTGTACGAAGACCCCGCCCCCGGCAACGACCTCTATCGACTCGCAGAAGCCCTGGTTGCGGTGGGCGACCAGATCAGCCAGTACCGCTGGAGGCATTTCGTGTCGGTCCAGCGACTGATTGGATTCAAGGCGGGAACGGGCGGCTCTGCTGGCGTGGGCTGGCTCCAGCACGTCACGGAGCATCGCCATTTTCCTGAGCTGTGGTCGATTCGCACGGATTTCTGACGGATAGCGAATGCGAGCAAGGTGATCATGCGCATGCCGTCTTTTCCGCAATCGGCAGTGACCATCCGGCAACTGCGCGCATTTGTCGCGGTTGCCCACGAGGGCAGCATTACGCGTGCGGCGCAACGCCTGTATCTCACGCCTTCGGCCCTGTCCATGTTGATCAGTGCGCTGGAAGGCGAACTCGCTGTTCGTCTGTTTGACCGGACAACACGCAAGATCGCACTCACGGAGGCAGGCCAGGAGTTGTTGCCCTCGATTGAACGCGTATTCGAAAATCTCGAGAGCACATTCGAGGGCCTTCGTGGTTTCGTCGACCGGCGCGCGCATCGTTTCGCCGTAGCGACCTCCCCTCTGCTTGCATCCACGCTGGTTCCATACCTCCTCGCGAGTTTCAAGAAGCGTTTCCCGCAGGTCAGGGTGGAGATACTCGATCTACCGGTGGACAGCGTTGCCGCGGCAGTGCGTAGCGGGCAAGCAGCCTTTGGCATATGCACTTCAGATCTGAATGCACAGGATCTCTCGACCACGGCTCTTTGCCAGGATCGTTTGATGCTCGCTTGCCCGGCGGGTCACGCGCTCGCCTCGCTTCGTGAAGTGCGATGGTTCGATCTGTGCGATGAACCGCTTGTGCTGCTGCGCCAAGGCAGCGGTCTGCGCGTACTGGTCGAACAGGGTTTCGCCGAAATCGGAGAAACGTTCAATCCCGCTTATGAAGTAGCGCAGGTAACCACCGCCATCGGGCTCGTGCAGGCCGGCCTCGGCATATCGATACTTCCGTCGTTCGTACTTTCGTGCGCGTTGCCAGTCAGCGTCGTGTTGGTCCCCTTGGGGGATCCTGTGATAAAGCGAGCCGTTGTAGCCATTTCCAGGGCTGAGAAAAACCTGTCCGAATCCAGTGAAGCATTCTTCGCGCACTCCTGCCATGAATCAAAAAAGATGTTCAGCTCGTGACGGGAAAAAGTAACTGGTCTGGTTCTGGCGACCCGTAAGGCGGTCGAGCTGGAGAAGTCGATGTTCGATCCGGCGCGACTGAAGGCATGGAGGTTCGACGCCGTCGAGGTGCCCCTGAACGCGTTCGTTCCACTCATTCGCTGCCATGGCGACAGCCTCGCTGTACGGCCAACGTGTGACGAGTCCGTGAGCGCAGCGCCCCAAGCACGCGCGCTCATCGTCAAGCCAGCTGCGGCCTGATCAGACCTCTAACAGGTCAACTCTCGCAAGGAGCTTCGCAGGATCTTTCCAACAGGCGACTTGGGCAACTGGTCGCGAAAGAAGACCTGCTTCGGAACCTTGTAGGCAAGATGCTGGAGGCCGGCGCACGCACGCTCATGACCGACATGGATGCGCAGGCGCTCGACGCGGAGGTGCAACGCCTGAAGTCGCGCTACCCGCTGGTGGAAGGCGGCGGCGAACAACCTGGTCAGGCAGGCTGCCATCGAGCTGGCGCCGCACAACGTGCTGGTGAACGCCATCGCCCCCGGCCCCTTCGCCACGAACATCAACGGCGGTCGCCTGCGTCTTCCCGAATCGTCCGAGCGGATGCGCACCCACATTCCTCTCGGCCGGGTGGCCCAGGTCGACGAGATCAAGGGACTGGCCTTGCTGCTGGCCTCCCCCGCTTCCAGCTACATGACCGGCGCCGTCATTCCCGTCGATGGCGGTGCCTCCGCACGGTAGCGAGGGCAGGAATCCGCTACTTCAGCGCAGCACCGCCTCGCGCGAGGTATTGCGCCACAAGACGATCCCGAAGGTGTGCATGTCGCCGTATTCCTGGGTGTTAGTCAGCATGTAGTCGGCGTGGTTGTCGCGGTAGTGCCGGTCGGTGCCGCCGGGCGTGTCGCCGGCGCAATGTCTGCAACCGTATAGGTCTCAGTCGATGCTGCGCGCCGAACTGGTGAGGGAGCGCGCGCAAAGCAGCAGCGTGGGCGCCAGCTTGCGCACCGCCTCCTCCAGCGTCCAGCGGCTGGTCGGCGCAACGATGTGCACCGACGCCACCGGCCTCCCCTGCGCGCCCAGCACGGGCGCGGCGATGGTCATGTCGCCGAGGAAAAGCTCTTCCGCATTGGTGGCGAAGCCCTGCTGCCGCGCCTGGCGCAGCTCTTCCATGATCTCGTCCACGCCGGTGCGGGTGTGCATGGTGTGGGCCACGCGGTCGGAGGCTTCGATGAGCGCGCGCGCCTCGTCCTCGGGCAGCGCGCTCAGGAAGGCGCGCCCCGAAGCCGTGCAGTACATGGGAATGCGGCTGCCGATGGGCATGTGCACCGGCACGAACTGCGCGCTGACGAAGCGCGCAACGTAGACCATTTCGAGCCCGTCGGGCTCGGTGAGGCACGAGGTTTCAGTCGTCACTTTGGTGAGTTCCGACAGGAACGGGTTGGCCACGTCGATCAGCGAATGGGCCGCGAGGTAGTTGAAGCCGAGCTCCATGACCCTGGGCGTGAGTTGGTAGCGCCGCGTCTTCGGGTGCTTGCGCACGTAGCCCAGCTTCTCGAGCGTGAAGACCATGCGCTGCGCCGAGCTCTTGGTGATGTCGGTGGCCTCGGCCACGTCGGCCAGCGTCATGGTGCGGCGCCGGGCGCTGAAGGCGCGCAGCACGGCCAGACCCTTCTCCAGCGACTGGTTGAAAAGCAGGCTCTGGCTGTCTTCGGGGGCTGTGTCAGGCGTTGGGTCCATGGCGGTGGAGTATAGCCACACTCGGATGAAATATCGAATATCGATATTCGTGTTTCGACTAGTGGTTTCTATTTATTGATTAAAGATTCAACAAAATCGATTATTGGCACGCATGTTGCATCGCTCATGCCGAGCATCTTTTCCTTCCTTGTCTCTCTTTTTCCTTTTCTTCCTTCTTCAACTTCCCTTGCTTCGAGGAGTGCTTCCATGAATCGCATCGTTCGCCGCCTTCACCGCCTGGCCCTGGGTCTTTGCATCGCCGGCGTCGCCTCGCTGGCGGCCGCACAAGGCGGCGCGCCCGCCACCTACAACGTGGGCGCCACGGCCACCGGCGTGCCGTTCACGTTCCTGGACGTCAAGACCAACACCATCCAGGGAATGATGGTCGACACCGTCACCGCCGTAGGCAAGGCCGGGGGCTTCGGCGTCAACGTGCAGCAGACGGTGTTCTCGGCGCTCATTCCCTCGCTCACGTCCCGCAAGATCGACATCGTCTCGGCCGCAATGCTGAAGACCGCGGCGCGACAGGAGGTGGTCGACTTCAGCGACCCGGTCTACTCGTACGGCGAGGGCCTCATCGTCAAGAGCGACGACACGCGCGCGTACGTCTCGCTCGACGAGCTCAAGGGCGAAGTGGTCGGTGCGCAGGTTGGCACCGTGTTTCTGGACATGCTGACCAAGAAAGGCATCTTCAAGGAGGTGCGCAGCTACGACTCGGTCGCCGACATGACGCGCGACCTCTCGCTGGGCCGCATCAAGGCCGGCCTGGGCGACCAGCCCATCATTGCCTACCAGCTGCGGCAGAACAATTTTCCGGGCGTGAAGCTGGCCGAGAACTACAAGCCAGTGAACGTGGGCGACGTGTGCCTGGTGGTGCGCAAGGGCGATGCCGAGACGCTGGCCCGCCTCAACAAGGCGATTGCCGCGGTCAAGGCCGACGGCACGCTCGCCAAGATCGTCCAGAAGTGGGGCATCTGACGCATCGCACCCATGGCTGCTTCTTTCCTCCAGAACGCGCAGGACTTCCTGCCGATCCTCCTGCAGGGCGCCGTCGTCACGGTGCAGGTCACCGTGCTGTCGTTCCTGCTCAGCAGCGTGCTCGGGCTCGGGCTCGCGCTGATGAAGCTCTCGCCCGTGCGCGCGGTCTCATGGGCGGGCACGGTCATCATCAATGTGATCCGCGGCCTGCCGATCATCGTGCAGCTGTTCTACATCTACTTCGTGCTGCCTGAGTTCGGGGTGCAACTCACGGCCTTCCAGGCCGGCGTGATCGGTCTGGGCATTGCCTACTCGGCCTACCAGGCCGAGAACTTCCGCGGCGGCATCGAGGCCGTGGACGCGGGCCAGCGCGAGGCCGCCCAGGCCATCGGCATGCGTTCGGCGCTGATCATGCGGCGCGTGATCCTGCCGCAGGCCTTTCGCATTGCGCTGCCGCCCTATGGCAACACGCTGGTGATGATGCTGAAAGACTCCTCGCTGGTCTCGACCATCACCGTGGCCGAGATGACGCGCGCGGGCCAGCTCATTGCCTCGTCGACGTTCCAGAACATGACCGTCTACACGCTGGTGGCGCTGCTGTATCTGCTGATGAGCCTGCCGCTGGTCTACGGGCTGCGGCGGCTCGAAAAGCGCTTCGGCGCCGGGAGGAAGCACCCATGATCCGCGTCGACGGACTGGAGAAGCGCTTCGGTGCGCACCGCGTGCTGCAAGGCGTGAGCCTGCATGTCGATGCCGGCGAGGTGGTGTGCCTGATCGGCCCCTCGGGCTCGGGCAAGTCCACGGTGCTTCGCTGCATCAACGGACTCGAATCGTACGAAGGCGGCGAGGTGCGCGCCTTCGGCGAGCGCGTCGACCGCAACGACAAGGGCATCCACCGCCTGCGCAGCCGCATGGGCATGGTGTTCCAGCGCTTCAACCTGTTTCCGCACCGTACCGTGCTGGAGAACGTGATGGAAGGCCCGGTCTACGTGTTGGGCCACAAGCCCGCGCAGGCGCGCGAGGAAGCGCTCGCGCTGCTCGCCAAGGTCGGGCTTGCCGAAAAGGCGCAGGCCTATCCGGCCCAGCTCTCGGGCGGCCAGCAGCAGCGCGTGGCCATTGCACGCGCGCTGGCCATGAAGCCCGAAGCCATGCTGTTCG
>Ga0307408_100000929_pt1 | contig 22856 bp, 21 predicted proteins | sample 322Cmetagenome_FD_202116 | JGI IMG/M metagenome (GOLD analysis project Ga0307408, IMG submission 202116) | Maize rhizosphere microbial communities from greenhouse at UC Davis, California, United States - 322HYB-C-3 | ecosystem: Host-associated > Plants > Roots > Rhizosphere > Soil | place... | reverse complement strand
CTCGTTCAGGTAGCTGAAAAAGGCCGGCAATTCATCAGGACTGACCGGCCGGATCGACGGATGGTGGCTGCTGTCTGCGGGCATGGAAGCATTGGATAAAAGGTAACGATTGATTGTAGCAGCGCCCCGGGAAAATGGGACCCGGCCCGGATAAATACGCTAGACTGTCCGGGAAATGTGAACTCAGTCCACCACCTCCGATACGGAATTCCCATGGCCACCGACAGCACAGATTTCACTCCCGAACAGTCGTCCCTCGACCCGGTCGCCGCCTCCCTTGGCAGCCTGGCGTCGCGCCGGCACCAGATGTTCCCCAAGCTGAATGAACATGAAATCCGCCGCCTGCACCGGTTCGGGTCGGTGCGCCACTTCCGCGATGGCGAGCGGCTGTACGAAGCGGGACGCACCAACTTCGGCATGATGGTGGTCTTGAAGGGCAAGGTCGCCATCAGCCGCTATGATGGCCTGGGCAACACCTCGCCCATCGTGGAACACGGCCCCGGAGAATTCGGCGCGGAAGTGGGCCAGTTGTCGGGCCGCCCTTCCCTCGTCAACGGCGACGCCGTGGGTGAGGTGGAAGTGCTGGCCATTCCGTCCGACCAATTGCGCGCGCTGGTGATCGCGGAAGCCGAACTCGGTGAACGCATCGTGCGCGCGCTGATCCTGCGCCGCGTGGGCCTGATCGAAGTCAATTCCGGCGGCCCCGTGCTGGTGGCGCCCCCGGGCAATTCCTGCCTGCACAACCTGCAAAGCTGGCTGTCGTCCAATGGCCATCCGCACACGGTGCTCGATCCGAAGGTGGACCGGCAGGCCGCCGCGCTGTGCGAACATTACCGCCCCAAGCCGGAGGAATTGCCGCTGGTGGTGTGCCCGGACGGCAGCGTGAAGAAGAACCCGACCAACGTGGAACTGGGCCGCTGCCTCGGCATGCTGCCGGAACTGTCGTCGGATAAGGTGTGGGACGTGATCGTGGTCGGGGCCGGACCGGCGGGCCTGGCCACGGCCGTGTATGCGGCCTCCGAAGGCTTGTCGGTGCTGGCGCTGGAAACGCGCGCCTTTGGCGGCCAGGCGGCGGCCAGCGCGCGGATTGAAAACTACCTGGGCTTCCCGACCGGGATTTCCGGCGGCGCGCTGGCCGGCCGCGCCTACGTGCAATCGCAAAAATTCGGCGTCGAGATTGCCATCCCCGCGCCGGCCGGGCGCCTGATTTGCGACACCTATCCGCTGCAGGTGGAAATGTGCGGCAGCCTGCAGCGCCTGCAGGCGAAGACCGTGGTGCTGTCCTGCGGCGCGCGCTACCGCCGTCCCGGCCTGCCGAACCTGAAACAGTTCGAGGGCCGCGGCGTGTATTACTGGGCTTCGCCGATCGAGGCCAAGCTGTGCAAGACCGAGGAAATCGTGCTGGTGGGCGGCGGCAACTCCGCCGGCCAGGCCGCCGTGTTCCTGTCCGGGCACGCGGCCAAGGTGCACATGCTGGTGCGGGGCCCGGGGCTGGCCGCCACCATGTCGAGCTACCTGATCGAACGCATCGGGGCCACGCCGAATATCGAATTGCACACCCACAGCGAAATCACGGCGCTCGATGGCGATGAAGACGGCCTGCGGCACGTGTCGATACGCTGCAGTGAAAGCGGCGAGGAATGCCACTACCCGGTGCGCCACGTGTTCCTGTTCATCGGCGCCGATCCGAATACCGGCTGGCTAAGCGATTGCGGCGTGGACGTCGACGACAAAGGGTTCATCCGCACCGGCTTCGACGTGGCGAAGGCGCAGTGCCGCGCCAACTTCGACAGCGGCGTGTATCCGCCCGACCTGCCGGTGCGGGCCGCGCTGGAAACGTCGGTGCCGGGCGTGTTTGCGATCGGCGACGTGCGGGCCAATTCCACCAAACGGGTGGCGGCGGCGGTGGGCGAAGGAGCGGCGGTGGTGTCGCAGATCCACGCGTTCCTGGCGAATTTGCCGCGCGAACGCTGAGCGCCGGCCACAGACCGCTTACGCCACCTTGCCGGCGGCCACAATGCCGGCTTGCGCCGCCCACTGGTCCACGTTATTACGCCGGATCGCGGCCGCCATCAGGTCCGGGAACAGGTCCGGCGTGCAGGCAAAGCAAGGCACGCCCATCGCGGCCAGTTGCGCCGCGTTGCGGTGGTCATAGGCCGGCGCACCCCGGTCATCGAGCGCCAGCAGCACGATCACCTGCACGCCGCTGGCCACCAGCGCCTGCGCGCGCTGCAGCATTTCGCGGTTATTGCCGCCTTCATACAGGTCGCTGATCAGCACGAAGATCGTGTCCTGCGGCCGCGTGACAAGGCCCTGGCAGTAGGCGAGCGCGCGGTTGATGTCGGTGCCGCCACCCAGCTGGGTGCCGAACAGCACGTCCACCGGATCGGCCAGCAGCGGCGTCAAGTCCACCACCGCCGTATCGAACACCACCACCGACGTACTCACCGCCTTGATACTGGCCAGCACCGCCGCGAACACGCTGGCGTACACCACGGACGGCGCCATCGACCCGCTCTGGTCGATGCACAGCACGATGTCGCGCAAGCTTTGCCCTTTGCGCCCGAAGCCGATGCGTTTTTCCGGGATCACCGTGCGGTACTCGGGCTGGTAGTGGCGCAGGTTGGCGCGGATGGTGCGCAGCCAGTCGATTTCATTGTGACGGGGACGGTGATTGCGCGTGGCGCGGTTCAGGCTGCCCGCCACCGCCTGGCGGAAGGGCTGCGCCAGGCGGCGCTCCAGTTCCTGTACGACCTTGGCCACCACTTGCCGCGCGGTGGCCTTGGTCTTGTTGGGCATGACCCGATTCAGGCTGAGCAGGATCGCCACCAGGTGCACGTCCGCTTCCACGGCCTTCAGCATTTCCGGCTCCAGCAGCATTTGCTGCAGTCCCAGCCGGTCCAGCGCATCCTTTTGCATCACCTGCACCACCGACGACGGGAAGTACTGGCGGATGTCGCCCAGCCAGCGCGCCACACTGGGCGCCGAGCCGCCCAGTCCCCCTTTGCGCTCTTCGCCGCCGTACAGCGCTTCCAGCGTACGGTCCAGCGCCAGGTCTTCCAGGTTCAGCGTATCCGCCGCCTCATCGGGCGCGGCGCCCAGCACAAGGCGCCAGCGGCGCGCCAGTTCGCCACGATCAGCCATGCGTTCCCTCCGCGATCCCCAATATGCCGCCCAGCACGGGCAAGACGCGCAGTGCGCGCGATTCATCGGCCGCCACGGCCGACCCCGGCGCCACGCCGCCATCACGCTCGCCGGCGGCCCGCTCGCCCAGTGCGCGCCGCTCCGGCGCGGCAAACGTGCCAAAGGTACGGCGCAGCAGCGGCAGCAATTCCATGAAAGCGTCCGGCGCCAGGCGGTCCAGCCACGCGCTGACCAGTTCCCACAAGCGGTCATGGTGCAGCAGCAGTGCGCCGCTGCCTTGCAGGAAGCCTTCCAGCCAGTGCGCCGCCGCCAGTGGCGCCACGCCGTGCGAACAGCGCAGCGCCAGGCAATCGGCGGCGCGCGCCATATCCCAATGGCCCTGCTCCGCCAAAATGCGGGTACAGCGCCCCGCCACCAGCGCATGGGCCGGTCCGCCGGCCGCCTGCGCCAGGGCGCCAAACCACTGTGCCAGGTAATCGTCGCGCTGGACCAACCGGATCGCCTGGTCGGCCGGAATCAGGCGCTTGAGCAACTGTTCCGCCGCCTCGTCGGCCAGGGCGCGCGCGCCCAGCGGCAGCGCGATGCAGATGCGCGCCACCAGGCCATCGACCACGGCCGCCACGGCGCTCACCGCGGCGTCGCTGCCATGGCTGCGCACGTTCCCGTAGCGCAGCACGTTCGCCAGCGGCGGCAAGGCTTCCAGCATGAAGCCCAGGTCCGGTGTCAACGCGCTCACTTCCTGCACGCGCGCCATGACGCCATCGACCGCCTCCTGCAAATCCGCCAGCAAGACCTGGCCGATCAGCGCCGTCAATTCAGGCAAGGCCGTGGCGCGTCCGGCGCGCTCCAGCGCACAGGCGGTGGCGGCCTGCTGCACGGTGCCGCCGCACACGTTGGCCTCGATCAGGCGTACCGCAAATTCAGGCTCCCATGCCAGGCGCCACCATTCGTGGAAGGTGCCGCTCTTGCCGCGTGCCTGGTCGCTCTTCCCCCAGTTCACGCCCAGCAGCGCCAGCCGGTGCAACAGCACGCTCTTTTCCAGGTGCGCCGGTTCGCGCAAATCCAGTTGCAACGCCGTGTCGTCGGCACGCACCGGCATGCGCAGGCGCTTTTGCTGGGCCGCCACGTCCTGCGGCAACGGCAGCATCGGCACGCCGGGCGGGACGCTGCCCAGGCGGTCATCGACCAGCAGCGCGGAGTGGATCAGCTGCAACGGCGCATCGCTGTCATGGCAAAAGACCGCGCGCACGGCTTCCTGCAATTCCGCCAGTCCGGCGCGGGGCCGGTCACGCAGCGCCGCCAGCGTGTCCGCCAGGCGCGCGGCCTCGATCGCCTGTGCTGGCGAGGCATCGAGGTCGTGCCGGCGCAGCAGGGTGGCCACCTGCGTCAGCCAGCGCAGCCCGGCCTGTTGCGGATAGGCCCACAGATGGCGGTACCAGCCCGGCGCTTCCACCCCGGCGCCATAACCGCTGCGGAACGCCAGCCGGCCATAACTCCATGGCGTCCAGGTGGCGGCGGTTTTCTCCTTCGGCATGCCTTTCAACAGATCCGCATCGCTTTTTGCGCTGGGCATGCGCGCCAGCGCGGGCACGTGCCAGGCGCCGCATACCACGGCGATGCGCTCATAGCCCTGTTTTTGCGCCTGCCGTATGGTATTGCGCATGTACGCTTCGCGCCGGCTTTCCAGCAGCGGCAACGGTTCGTCGGCGGCGTCGCGCGCCACCGTCATCATTTCTTCGATCGCGGCAAACAAATCCAGGCTGTCCGCGCGCTGTTCCACCAGGTGATCCCACCACGTCTCACTGTCGCTGTAACCCGCCGCCTGCGCCAGCCACGCCAGCGGGTCGGCGCGCCTTGCCGGGGCCGGCGCGTCCTCCGCCGCGGCCGGTTCCGCATCACGGCCGTCATCCGGCCGCAAGCGGTGCGCCTGCGGCAAGTCGCAAAAGCGCACCGGCACCTGGTGCGCGCACGCATGGCGCAAGGCCTGCCATTCCGGCGAAAACTCCGCATACGGATAAAACACGGCATGCTGCGGCGCCGACGGCAGGTACACCAGCAGCGCCAGCGGCGGCTGCATGGCCTCGTCCGCCACGAAGGGAATCAGTTCATCGCCCTCCGGCGGTCCTTCGACCAGGATGCAATCGGGCTGCAGCGCGTGCAGCGCCTGCGCCAGGCTGCGCGCGCAACCCGGCCCGTGGTGGCGGATGCCGAACAGGTGAACGCCGTTATCGCTTGCCATGCCGCGTCAATTCATCACTTCGCGGCAGGCGCGGTACAGGTCTTTCCACCCTTCCCGCTCCTTGACCACGGTTTCCAGGTACTCCAGCATGGCCACGCGGTCCTGCACCGGGTCCTTGATGATCGCCCCCACCATGCCGGCCGCCAGGTCGGCGCCGCGCAGCACGCCGTCGCCAAAGTGCGCGGCCAGCGACATGCCATTGGTGATGACGGAAATCGCTTCCGCCGTGCTCATGCTGCCGGTCGATCCTTTCAGCTTGGTCTTGCCGTCCGCCGTCACGCCATCGCGCAACTCGCGGAACACGGTCACGATGCGGCGGATCTCTTCCAGCGCCGGTTTTTCGGCAGGCAGTTCGAGCGCCCGGCCCAGGCTGGCCACGCGGGTTTCAACGATGCGCACTTCCTCGTCGGCCGTGCGCGGCGGCGGCAGCACCACGGTATTGAAGCGGCGTTTCAGGGCGCTCGACAATTCATTGACGCCGCGGTCGCGGTCATTGGCGGTGGCAATCACGTTAAAACCCTTTTGCGCCAGCACCTCATCGTCCAGTTCGGGAATCGGCAACATCTTTTCCGACAGGATCGTGATCAGGCTATCCTGCACTTCGCCGGGAATGCGCGTCAGCTCCTCGACCCGGGCGATTTTCCCGTCGCGCATGGCGCGCATCATGGGGCTGGGCACCACCGCGTCGAGCGACGGGCCCTTGGCCAGCAATTGCGCATAATTCCAGCCGTAACGCACCGCTTCCTCGCTGGTGCCGGCCGTGCCTTGCACGATCAGTGCCGAATCGCCGCTGATGGCGGCGGCCAGGTGTTCCGACACCCACGACTTGGCGGTGCCGGGCACGCCCAGCAGCAACAGGGCGCGGTCGGTCGCCAGGGTCGCCACCGCGATTTCAATCACGCGCGCATTGCCGATGTACTTCGGCGAAATCTGCACGCCGTTTTCCAGCGTGCCGCCCAGCAGGTAAGTCGCCACCGCCCATGGCGACAATTTCCAGCGCGGCGGCCGCTGGCGCCGGTCTATGGCGGCCAGCGCTTCCAGCTCGGAAGCGTACTGGGTTTCGGCATGCTGGCGCAGGATGGTGCCGGTATCGGTCATAAAGTCTGCTCCTCGAAAGAAAGGGTCATTTGGCGCCGGAAGCGCAAGGTATCGAGCCATCGGCCTATCGGGTCGGCCCAGTCGGGCCAGGTCGCGTCCTGTTCCGGCCAGCCATGCGCGCAACTGTCCGCCACGCGCGGATCGAGCACCATGGCCAGCGACGGCAGTGCGCCCTTCACCGCCCACGCGTGCCGCGCCAGCGCCGGCAAACCCTGGCGCAAGCCGGCCACCACGGCGTGCGACAGCGCATGGGGCCAGTGGTCCGGCGCCATGCCGGTGGCGGCGGTGTCGAGCAGCTCCAGCACCGGCATGGCCGCCGCGTCCCAGCGCACGCCATCAACCATCGACGCCAGCAACCCATGTGCATGCTGCGCCGGCAACAGGGAAAACAGTTGGAAGAAGTCGCGCGGATAGTGCTGCCGCAGCGCATAGTCGCCCTGTATCCAGCGTTGCGCCAGCGCGGCAAACCAGGCCAGCGTGGAGTGCGCCTCCGGATTGACCGCGCCCTGGCGGCGCACCGCCAGGGCCCAGCCCCGCAGCAGCGCCGCTTCGAATTCCGTGGCGGCGGCCAGCTTCACGCAGGTGTGCGGATCGCCGGCCAGGGTTTGCCAATATGCCAGCGGCGTGGCGGCCACCAAGTCGGCCAGCCAGCCCGCCTTTTCCCCGAGGCCGGGATGCGCCAGCATGCCGGCCCCGTCGCGCTGCATGGCCTTGTCGCAGCTATCGGGCAAGGTAATGCGCAGGCGGTCGGCTTTGGCCACATGCGGCTCCAGCCGCAACAGCGGCGTCAAGCGGGCCTGCACCCGCTGCGCCAGCGGCGCTGCCGGCAGCGCGGCCAGCAGCGCCTGGGCCTGCGCGCGCACTTCCTTGCGCTTGTCATCGAGCGCGGCTTCCAGGAACGGCATGTCGTCCACGCCCAGCTTCACGGCCAGGCAAGGCAGCAAGGCGGCCCGCAGTTCCGGCGGCTCGGCCGCCCAGTCCGCCTGCAGCGCCACCAGCGCCGCGGCCGGATCGTTACGCCGCCAGGCTTTCAGCAGCGCCACGCGCCGGGCCGCATCGCCGGTCTGCCACACGGCCAGGCTGTCCGATACTTCGCCGCCGGCAGCCCAGCCCCAGTCCGGGTGCCGGCGCGCCAGCCATGATCCCCGCTCGCCCAGCACCGGCAGCGCCGCATCGCGCAATTCGCGGTGGCGCGTTGCCAGCGCCAGCACGGCGGGCAAATGCGCGGCGGGCACGCGGCAGCCATGGCGGGCCGCCAATTGCAGCCACTCGGCGCGCAGCGCCACACCTGGCTGCACATCGCGCAGCAATTGTTCCAGCACGCGCACGGCCGCCGGTGGACACGGGCGCAACGTTTCAGCGCCACAGGGCGCCTCCGCCGCCCCGGCGGCCTGCACCGGCGCGTTGCCCGCGCGTTGCCACAAGTCCAGCGCCCCCAGCGTCAGCCACAGGCGCTCTTCCTGCGACTGCACCGGCATCGATTGCAGGCACGCGCGCAGCGGCGCGGGAATGGCGCTGTCCTGCAACGCCGTGCCGCCGGCGCGCGACGTGCCAATTTGCAGTAATTGCTGGATCTGGCTGGCCAGGTTGGCGGTGCTGGTCATGGGGTCGGCTCGCTGTCGAGGGTGAATAAACGGCCATCGCTCCAGACGCTGAGCGGGAGCAGCGCATGGCCATCCCACACGCCGGCCACGGCAACCGGATGGCCGCCACTCAAGGCCAGCAGGCGCCACGGTTCGCCAACCGTGGGGGACAGCGGCAATACACGGCCGTCGGCACTGCGCAGCGTGCAGCGCTTGCCGTCGAACTGCGGCGTGACGGCGTCGAGCGCCAGGGGATACCGTTCCAGGAACGGGTTGGCGGCCAGCGCGTCGGCGTAAGCGTCCAGCGCCTGGTCCAGCGATGGCTGCGCCGGCAATACCGCCATGGTTTGCAAATCCTGCTGTGCAGACAGCAGCGCGCGCTGGGGCCATGCGGCGGGATAGAAATGCAGCGTGCCCCGGAACTGGGTGCCGACCGTCAGTGGCTGTTCGTACCCCTGGCCATTGACGGCAAAGTGCAACAACAGCGCCCAGCGCCCCGTCTCCAGGCCGCGCAGCCACGTGGCACGGCTGCGCCCCCGGTCTTCTTCCGTGTGGCTTTGCGCCAGCACTTGCCAGCAATCGACAATCCCCGGCTGGGCCAGCACCTCGTCGCGGCTGACGGTCCACCCGGCCAGTATCCGCACATCGGCCTGCAGCGGCGCCGGCAGGCTGTCGATGCGGCGGTAGGCGCCCGTCAACAGGTAGAGCGTGGCCAGTTCACGCGCCAGTTGCCCGTCGCGCCCCGCCAGGTCCGACTGGAACGCCAGCGTGCCCGCGCGCCGCAGCCGCGCCGCCAGGCCGGGCGCCTGGGCATCGACCATGCGCGCCGCCATGGTTTCCCACGCGTCCGGGCCACGGCTGCGCATGCCGTCCCAGCCTTCCCTGGCCAGGTCTTGCAGCCAGGTCTGCAATTCATCGAGGCCCCGCGCGACCTTGGTGTCGCGCTTTTCTTCGCGCTTGCGCGCCTGGGCGGCGGCCGCCTCGATTTCCTCCGGTGTCAGTTCGCGCGCCGCCAGCTCCGCGGCACGGACCGCTTTCTCGTCCTTCTTCGCCGCGCGCTGCTGCCTGCCCTCGAGCCAGTCCCGGACCCACTGCGGCGGCTCGGCGCCGCCAAACCGGCTGGTGTGGGCGGCATGCAACAGGTACAGGCCCAGGCCATGCTTGCATGGGAATTTACGGCTGGGACAGGAACACTTGAAGGCGGGTTCGGAACAATCGATTTGCGTGCGATAGGGGTCCTTGCCGCTGCCCTGGCATTCGCCCCACAGCACCCCGGCGGCGGCGCCCAGGTTGCCCCATTTGCCGGGCTGCGCCAGCTGGCTACCGGCCTTGGCCGAACTGGCGTCCGGCGCCAGCGCGAGGATTTGATCCGCAGTCAAAGTCATGGCAGGTTTGCAAGTTGCAAAGATGCCATGTTTTACCACAGATCAAAACATGCAACAAGGATCCGCTGCTATTTCAACGGCACCGGATACGTCGCCGGGCTGACGTTGCCCTCCCTGTCCACCGCTTGCACGCCAAAGAACACGTTATCCTTCGACAGCGGCAACTTCGCTTCCGTCACATTGCCGACCCATTTCGAACCCTGCCAGTCGGCTGCCGTGGTCTCGCGCCACACCACGCGGTAGCCGGCCAGGTCCGGTTCCGTATTGGCCTGCCACACCAGGGTGGTATCGTTTTCCAGCTGCGCGGTGCGCAGTTGCACCTTGTGCGGCGCGGCGGGCGCCAGCGCCAGGGTGGCCAGCGCGGCGGCATTCACGCGCGCGACTTTCGCGATGTACTGGTAGTCGTTATATTCGGGCAGGTCGCCGATGGTGACGCCGTTTTCGGTGCGCACGTTCTGGTGCTGGTGGTTGAAGTCTTCATTGGGCTCCGTAAAGCGCAGCGCCGCATAGCCGCGCTCCAGGAACGGCATATGGTCGCCGCCCCGCAGGTAGCGGTCGCGGCGCTGGATCACGCTGACCTTGAAGCCTTTGACATAGCGCTCGCCCTGCTCTTTCACGTGGCGCGCCAGCTGGCGGGAAAGCGTGTCGTTTTCGCCGCCCGTCAGCACCAGCGCCCGCACCGCTTCGCTCATGTCTTTCTCGGCCGGGATGCCTTCGGCGAACAGGCGCACCTGCCTGTCGTCGATCTTGCCGTGTTCATCGCGCGAACTGCCGATGATGTCGTTGGTGAACATGCCGGCGATATTCAGGTTCTTTTGCCTGGCCTGTTCCGCCCAGTGCGCGGCGCCCAGCAAGCCCTGTTCTTCGGCCGCCACCGTCATGAAGACGATGGTGGCGTCGAATTTGTACTTCGACATGACGCACGCCAGTTCCATCACCGCCGCCGTGCCGGAGGCGTCATCGTTGGCGCCCGGCGCATAGCCTTTGTCATCCATCACGTCGGTATTGCGCGAATCGTAGTGGCCGCTGACGACATAGATGCGATCCACACTGGCCGGCTGCGTGCCCGGCAGGGTCGCCACCACGTTGACGATTTCCGTCGGACGGCTGATGCGGCGCGAGACCGGCGCGACATGGCTGTCGAACGCCACTTGCAGGCGGCCGCCATTGGCGGCGTTGCAGCGCTCGAATTCACTCTTGATCCAGCGCCGCGCGGCGCCGATGCCGACCGTGTCCGATTCCGTCTCGGACATGGTGTGGCGTGTGTGGAAGCCGACCAGCCTGCGGATGGTGGCTTCGATCCGCTGCGGCGAAATCTCGCCGACGATTTTATCGATGTGCGGCTGGTGGCGCGCCGTGTCGGGCGCCGCCGCATAGACCGTGCCTGCCGCCAGTACGCAGGCGAGCGCCGGCAGCGTTTTTGTGATGAGGGCCATGATGTCGTCCTTGTGGTGAAGGCCGCCACGCCTGCCGGCGGCACAGTCCCCGATATTCGCATGGCGGCGGTACGGGATGGAAGCGCGGATTTGTATCAGCAAGTAGCACGGGCGCTGGCGCCACGATCCGTGTGGCGGTGCAGCGCGCCGGCCGCATCCACCGCCAGGTAAGCCACTTCCATCGACGCCAGGAACGCCGGCGCCTCGCCCCCCTTGAGCATGGCAATGGTGGCGCAGGCGCCGGCCGCCGCCGTCAGGGGCGCCAGCACGCTGACCGAACGCCAGGCCGTGACGGGCCAGCCGGTGCGCGGATCGAGGATGTGGCAATAGCGCTGCCCCCCCTGTTCGAAATAGCGCTCGTAGTCCCCGGAGGTGCACAGCGCGCCCCCCGCCACATCGATGGCGGCGATGGTGCCATCCTCCTGGCGCGGGTCCTGGATCGCAATGCGCCACGGCGTCCCGTCCAGCTGCGGGCCCAGCACGTGGAAGTCGCCGCCCAGGTTCACATAGCCGTGCCGGACGCCCTGCTCCAGCAATTTGGCAGCCGCGCGGTCGGCGGCGTATTCCTTGCCGAAGCCGCCAAAGTCCAGTTCCATGCCGGCTAGCGGCAGGCGCACGGTGTTGACGCCGGCATGGCACCCGCGCTCCACCAGCGGCCAGCCGGTCAGCGCCAGCAAGGCCTCCAGCTGGCCCTGCGCCGGCATGCGCGCCGCCTTGAAATCCCAGGCCTTGCGCAAGACGCCGGTGGTGATGTCGAACAAGCCGCCGCTGATGCCATGCAACTGGCCCGCATAATGCAGCAGCGACGCGGTTTCATCGTCGACCGCGACCGCCTCGCCGCCGGCCGCGCAGTTGATGGCGGTGACCACGCTGTCGGCACGGTAGCGCGAGTATTTGACCTCGATGCGGTGCACTTCATCGATGGCGCTTTGCGCCAGCGCGCGCGCCTGCTGTTCGCTGGCGGCCGGCAGCAGCACCTGGCACGGACTGGCCATGGCGCGGAATTCCACCGTGTACAGCTGCCGCGCGGCGCCGGCAGGCGTGCTTACTGCCATTGTTTGCTGATCCCCAGTTGCCAGGTCTGCGCATCCAGCCGGACCAGGCCCGGACTGCCGCCGCCGCTCCAGCGCAAGCCTGACGTTTGCCGGTAGCGTTCCGCTTTCAGGTGCACATTCCAGCCATCGCCGAAGGCATAGCCGACTTTCAGTCCCACGGTGGCGGCGCCAAAGGCGGCCAGGCGCTGGTCCGCCGACATCAGGGCCTTGGTGCCAAAGACATAGCCAGGCGGGAACGGCGCCCCGAAATTGCTGTCGTACACCGGATCGAAATAAAAGTCCGCCTTCGACTGCGAATACAGCCGCACGGCCGGTGTCACGCTCCAGCCGCCCGCCAGCGGCTTTTCCCATTCCGCGCCCAGCGTGTGGGCGCGGATGCCGAAGGTGTCCGTATACCAGCGGTAACTGCCGCGCAGCGCCGAGCCGTCCGTGAACGCATGGTTCCAGCGCAGCAGCACGCTGGTGATGTTGCGTTCGCGCGGCCGGTTGTCGACGAACTTGTACGGGTCCGAGTAATACCCCCGTCCCCGGCTGCGCGACAAGTCCAGCTTGACCACGTCGCGCTGCGTCAGCACCTGCTCCAGGGTCGCCATCCATTCAAAGGTATGGCGGCGTTCACCCACCACGGTCTTGGTGACGGGCGAAATCACGTCGTTGCTGACGCCGATGGCCAGGCCGCCGGTGGTGTTGCGGTCTTCCGTGGACAGGGTGCCGGCCAGCGACAGCGCCTTCGAGTGGTAATCGTTTTCGCCGGAATACGCCGCGCCGGCACTGACGGTGGCGCGGCCCAGGTAGCGGGTCACACGCACATCAGCGCCATTGCGCTCGTCTTCCATGCGCGAGGCGCCGGACACCGAGGTATGGTAGCGCGGCGTGGCGCCGGATAAATGGTCCGACACCACGCCCAGCTCCACCAGCCATTGGCCGGCAATCGGCATCACCATGTGCACCGAGGGCGAACGGACGCTGACGCGGTCCATGCCGGGCTGGCTGTCCTTGTAATGCAGGTAATCGATGCTGATCGAACCGGCGTCGGGCATGGTTTCCGCCGCGGCCGACAAGCCTGGCAGCGCCAGCGCCGCCAGCATCAGCGCCTGGGCCGGCGTGGGGATGGATGCGGGAGTCATCGCCATGTCAGTTGCACCCGCAGCCGCCGCCACCGACACTGCCGGCGCCGCTGGCCGCTTCCCGGCTGTCGTAAATGTGGGCCGCATAGCGGGCTTCATTGCGGCCACGCTCGAAGCGCATGTTCGGCTGCGCCAGCATGCCTTTTTCCCACGACGCCACCGGCGTGATGATGCCGCCGCTGCCGCAGCCTGACAGCAGCGCCGCCACCGTCCCCGCCGCCAGCGCGGCCTTGCCTGCTTTATACATTCCTGCTCCTGTCGAATCGGTTGAATCTATTGAAGTTGCAGCGCCGCCTTGATTTGCGCATCCAGCATGGCCTGGTCCGATTCATTGAACCCGGCATGCAGCCACAACAGCTTGCCATCCCGCCCCACCAGCGCGCTGCTGGGCATGCCTTTGATGCCATAGGCGCGCGCCGTGGCGCCGGCCGGGTCGTAGGCCACCGTGAACCCGGCCGGCACCTTGGCGAGGAAGGCGGCGGCATCGTCGCGTTTCGCATCGACATTGATAGCCACCACCTGCAAGCCGTGGGCGCCATAGCGCTGCTGCAGGCTGTTCATCCACGGGAACGATTTGCGGCACGGCCCGCACCATGAAGCCCAGAAATCCACATACACCAGCTTGCCCTTGTACGCATCGAGGCTGATGCGGCCCGCGTCGCCCGGCAAATCAAACGCGGGCGCGGGCGCGACCGCGCCGGCCGCCGGCGCGGCCCAGGCCGAGGCCGGTGTGAGCGCCGCGACCAGCACCGTCATCATCGCCGCCGCCAGCGCCAGCCGCGGCGCCGGCGCGCGGCGCGCATCGCGTCCGCCGCTCACGCCTTGCACGGCATGGCGCGCCATCATGGCGGCGTCCCGGCGGCAAACCAGGCTGCCAATGTCGCGCGCTCGGCCTGCGTCATGCCGGTTGCATTGCCGAACGGCATACGCTGGGTATCCACCGCCGCCGACTTGATTAACGCCCCCTGGGCACGGATTTGCGCTTCCGTGTCGAAGCTGATGCCGGCCTGCGCCGTGTTATACCCGGGGAACGTCGGATGCGCCGAGTGGCAAGCGACACAGCGCTGCGCAATGATGGCCTGCACTTGCGGGAACATTGTCGGCTGCACCACCGGTTTCGAGGCGCTGAACACGCCGCTGGTTTTTGCCGCCGCGTTGCTCCAGGTTCCCGTCGCCACGCCCGTCGCCAGATTGATGGAACCGTTCAGCGCCAGGGTCTGGCCGTTGCCCGCATAGGTCATCCCAAAGCGGCCGCCCTCCGCCAGTTGCGTGGAACCGGCGACATCCGCGTTCGACCCGTTCAGGCGGCCGGCCGCCTGCACCGCGCCGCTGCTGTTGACGGTGAGGGTGATATTGCCGCTATCGCCACCGCGCAGGCTGCCGTCATACTGGGCGGCATACTCGGCCACGGCATTGGCTGGCAGCTTGCTGCCCCACGGCAGGTATTCAATGCCGCCCGCAATGGCGGGCGCCACCAGCGTCTTGTTTTCCGTGCTCTCGCTAAAGTAGCCCAGCACCTCGCCGCGGCCGGCCGCGTTACTGTCCATCACCCCCAGCCAGTAATTCAGTCCGTCCTGCTCAGGGGCACGCTGCAGCACGTTGTTGTACAGCTTGGTGACATACAGCAGGTTGGCGGGATTGCCGCCACCATAGAGGATGGCGAATTCAGCACTGGCGACGAAGCTGGACGCCACATCGCGCTGGCTGGCGCCGTTATCCATCTGGTTGATCCAGTAACCCAGGCCGACCAGGTCCGGCTTGCGGTTGAATGCGGCCTGGTAAATACGGTAGCCCTGGCCCGCATTCCCGTCGAGGTCCAGCGCGATGGCGCTGTCCGCAAAGCGCAGCCGGCTGCCGGCCGCCACTTGCGTGGCCTGGCTGGTGAGAATGTCGGTGACGGCATAACCGTTCGCATTGGCGGCAATGCTGTACTGGCTGGCGTTGCCGCTGAAGGTGATGAAGGCCGGCGCGGCGCCCTGGCGCACCGGCGCGCCTTGCAAGGCGGCTGGCGCGCCGCCCTGCTTGCCGGCTTGCCCATAGCCCGGCGTGGACTGGTCACCGCCGCAAGCGGCCAACACCAGCACTAATGACATCGTACAGCGACGGAATGCATGCATAGCAATCCCCTTATGCAAGTTTGAATTGATCTTATCCCCACGTTTGCAGAACCGCAATTGTTCCCGCAAACCCCTGATTCGTGCGTAAATACCAAGCCACGCGGATTTGGTTCAAAAAAAAACCGCCGGACATGCCGGCGGTTTTTCATTTCATGCGGAAAGTTACTTGTTCTTCGTTGTTGCGGCAGCCTTCGCGGTCTGTTTGCCTTCCATCGGTTTCGCCGCGGCCCCCTCCTTGGATTTGCCATTGACCACCAGGCCCGCTTCCGACAATTTCATCGCGTTCTTGTCGCCGATGCCTTTGACGCGGCGCTCGAAATCGGCCCAGTCCTTGAACTCGCCACCCTTGCCGCGCTCGTCGAGGATCAGCTTGGACTTGGCCGGGCCGATGCCGCGCACACTGTCCAGCGCGGCCGCATCGGCTTTATTGACGTCCACCTCGGCAAACGCCATCCCCATCGCCATCACCATCGTCGACACCGCCAGCAACAGTTTTTTCAACATGACTTCCTCCGTTTTCGTGGATGCAAGGCCCGGGATGCGCCTTGTTTCCACCAAACGGCTTAACCCCGGCGGCGATGACAATGCAACGTTGAGGGCGCTCAAGCGGGGATGGGGACTGGCTAAAAAGAACCCGCCGGAAGGCGGGTTGTGAGATGCAGCTGACGCTGCGAGGGAGGTGCGGCGCGAACGCCACGTAGGCATTGGACCATGCACAGCCGCTCAGGTAATTGCGCAAAATCAACTATCACGCAGACTCATCCGAGAGGTTCACTGTCCATCACGGTCGCCGGGGATTTTCCCAGCCGGGTTCCACGACCTTGCCGCCAAAAATACGCGGGTCTTTGAAATCGCCGCCATGCATCGTCCAGCTCAAGCCGTACTGGCCTCTTTCCTGGACATCCCATGCCAGCAGAACAGCGTCATCCTTGAGGCGGAACCGCAGCACCAATGCGCGGCCGCCTTTGGCCGCCACATAATCGAGCACATCGCGCGGGATGCGGCTACGCACGGCAATCGTGTAATCGCCTTCTTCCGCGCCAGTGGTCCAATGCTGCCCCGGCGCTGGCGCCGCGCGCCAGCGCACGCGTACCGCGTCCGGAATGGTCGTGATGCTGCCAGCCATGGTCATGGTATTCCGTTCATTCATGCTTGCGGACATGAACACATGCTGGCCGGTCAGCGTCAGTGCGCGTACATCGAATTGAATCCTGGCGCCCGCGCCGAGCGCCACCACCACCACCATGGGAGTATATTCGTCACGCCGCAACATGGATTTCACCGCCGGCGTACAGCCGGGCAACAGCCAGGTGGCCATCCCTGCTGACAACAAGGCCCTGCGTTTTTTTATTGGCATACATTCCTTTCACTGTCCGGCCAGCGAGATGCCATAGCTGTAGTGCCCCCCACTCACATCGCCCAAACCGCAGCTTTCCAACATAACTGCTGTCGCACCATCCGCACCCCGTTGCGACGAGAATTCGGCAAGGCGGATTTTTCCACCGGCATAAGAAGCACCCCATGTTGCCGGATCGCCAATGCCCACCTGCGGCAAAATAGCCTTTTTTTCCAAGCGCCGTCGCCATGCAAATCTACTTCGCCGACCTGCAAGCCATCGAACGTCACACCATGCAGCTCGATGGCGAATACTGCCCCCATTGCCGACAGGCGCGCCAGTTGATCTCGCACGGTTACATCCACAAGAAACGCGTGCAAGCGGCACCGGAGCGGGTCGGAAAGCGGGTGTTCTGCTCCAACCGTAACCAGCACACCGGTTGCGGACGCACCCTGCAACTATATCTGGCCGCCACCATCCGCCACCTGCACCACGGCGCCAGCCAGGTTGGTGCCTTTATTCTGGCGCTGATCACAGGCTCGGGCATCGGTCACGCCTACCGCGTCGCCACCGGCACCGACACGCCACGCCATGCCTATCGCTGGCTGGCCCGAATATTCCCGCAACTGAGCCACTACCGCAGCCTGCATCACCGGCCCGCGCTCCCTGCCGACGCGGCGCCATGCGCTGGCCGCGCCGCAGTTCGGCACTCCTGCCTGGTCTCGACCTTCCCTTCGAATTGCGACTGCGCGTCCTCAACGCCGTGCACGACGCGCCCGGCAACGGCAATGAATCCGCGCTTAGTCAATTTTCGCGACGAACTCGCCCCAGTTCCGCCTGTAGGGCACGAATGTTTTTTTCATGGACCGCCGCCAACTCCTTCAAACGCGCTACCTGATCGTCCGGCAGGCTCGCTTTGACAGTGTTGGCCTGCAACATGCGCACCTTGCCCTGATAAGCTTCGATTTCCCGGCCCAACTCGTCCTGCAGGATGGTTTGCCGGTCGCGGTCACGTTGTGCCTGCTCCTTTGCGCTGATCTGGAACGCGGCATCCTGCGGCCCGGCTTTGGGGGCTATGGCAGCGCCCTGTGCCTCCCTGGAAACCGGCGCTGGCTGCGCTGCGAGTTCTTCACGCACCGATGCACTACGGTTTTGTATGACTTCGATACCTTGCGCATTGCGATAGCGCGTCGCATCGGCGTGCTGTGCCTGCACGAAGGGGCATAGGCCCAGCAGGCAGCACCACAAAATAGTTGTTCGTTTCATTCTCATCTGATTAAATCATCGTGGCAGGTACTTGATTCCCCCCCAGCCGCGGCGCAGTGGTTCCTTGAGATGGCCAAGCTTGCCGCGCAGCGTATATACGCTGAGTGCGACAGGAAACTTCCCCGGGGCCTGTCCGACAAACACCCGCACGTCCATCGGAGTGCCATCGGACAAGCCTTCGAACGTGCCTTCATAACCGCGCAACTCGCCATAGCTGGCTTCATAGGGCTGGATCCCGCGTGCCTGTGCCGCGTTGAGGCCGAAGTTTTCGCTGGCGCGGCGAATCGCTGTGATTGCCATGTCGCGCATGAATTCCGGCTGTACCTTTTCTTTCGGCCACGAGGCATACGTCATCACTACGGGCGGATGGTAAAAGTCCGGGCTTTGCGCAACAAAAGTAGGGTGTCCTGTTTTGTTCGATAATTCAGTTTCCCAGGCCGGCTGGTTTTCCACCCAAATTTCCAAGCCCAGTTCACTGATTTTATGGATCTGCATTTCCCTCAAAGCACGGGAATTTGCGCCCTCCGCTAGCGGGGAACCGGCAACCATGGATAAAGCCAGTGCGGTGGTCAACGCGCACCACCGCATGCGCGACAACATCATGGCGCGCCTCCTGAGCGCACGATAGCAGCCCCCAGTCCCAATAACCCAAGCACGCATACGAGCAGCAAGTTGTACCAGCGCTTGCTGCGGGCGAACGCCATGCGCCAATCAAAACGACTGGCCAGCAGGCAGCCGCACCATACCAACAGATAACTGACCAAGAGGCGCCCCAGCAAATTGCCCAGTACAAAACTCAGGGACATTGCTCCTCCTTAGTGGGACTCATGCAATGCCCACGTGCGATCGCGGCGGGCCATGATCTGCAGCGACAGCCGATGTGCCCCCTGCTCTTCATCATAGAATTCGCCCGCCTGCTGGCGCAACGCGTTGACCGCATCCGCATCAGCGCTGTCACACATGAGGATGCGGTCGCGGCAAGGCGTGACCACCAAGATTTCACCGCTGAAGTTGGGCTGCATTTCCTCCCACAAGGTATCGACTAACAACAGCGTTGCCTCCAGGTCACCACCGGTCACCGCAATCCCGCAATTATCCTTCGCGAAAAACTTCGGCTGAGGCAAAGCCTTAGCCAGGTTATCGCGTGCCAGTTGCGGCAAAGCGACCTGAGACACGCCAGCTTGCTGCAGCAAGGCAGGTGTTGCCATCATAAAGCTGTCCGGCAAGTCAAATGCATAAGTGACGATCAGTTCGCCACAAAGCGGCGTGTTGGCTGGCCATTGCTCGGGCGGCACGCCGGCGTCGCGCAAGCTTTTCAGGAAATTCACGTGCTTGATGCGAGGTTGTATTTGCCCTGCCTGCAAGACCGGTTTGGCCTGAGCCAGGGGAACTGCTTTCTTGAGGAATCCAAACATGGTACACGTCCTTATTTCATTTATTAATCAGGCCAGGCTTCCGAAGGGCCGCGCGCAGTAATGCCCAGTTCGGCACTCAGCGCCATCAATTCCGCATGGCATTCGGCTTTCACGACCACCGCGTGCCAGGCATCGTCGTCACCATCGAGGTCGACTGCGCGGTAGCCTCGCTGTGCCAGCCAGTCATCCCAGGCACGCAGCAGCGCCGTACAGCGGGTGCCGCCGAAAGGTGGGCCGGGTGGATAGTCAAACTCTGCGAGCTCCCTCGCTCGCACCAAATCATCCACTTGTGCGGTCACGGTTTCGTCATCGCGAATATCGGCCTGGACTGCCAATCCATTTTCCTGCAATGCGCACATCAAACCGTCAAAGTCCTTGATCTTGCGCGGCTTGCCGACCTCTTCCAGCACCGCTTCGACCGCATCGCCATCCCCATCCGCGACCAGTTCCAGCCAGCGCGCAATGCCTTTGCGCTTGCTCTTCGATAAATCCGCCTTCGGCGGCTTGGCAGGGGCGGTAACGGCTACACCGGATCCCACCTGACGCGCACGCCAACCATCCCGTGTATTGCGCAATTTAGCCCTGTAATGTTCAACCAGGTCACGCGGATAACATGGATGGTCATTAAAACTACTGTCATCGATATCCCATCCGCAAACGGCCAAGGCAATTTCGAATGTAAACCGCCAGTACATCCTGCCGCTTTCCGTATTCGGATTAGGCTTCATGTGGATGATGCGCGGCCAGTTCTTGATGTGCGCAGCCAAGGCGGCGGGTCGCTGTTCCGGCGGCATGGCAAGTGCGCTCAGGATTGGATTCATCCACGAGGCATCGTCCTTGTCCACATTATATCCCTCCTGCATCCTATGGCTTGGAATAAATGCCTTGATCAGCAAATCGAAAAGGTAATCTCTTTCCGCCTTGATGGGAGAAATGAGCTTTGCAAATTGTGCCAATTCGTCAGGTGTTTCCGCCAGCAGCAAGACCAACCCTGCGAATTCAAAATGAATCCTGCGCCTGCCATTGACAGGATAGGTATGAGGTACATTATCCCCCCGTACACCGCTTACAAACTGAAAAGAAACAGTCAGGTCAGCAACTGCAGCACGCACCTTAACTGCAAGCACTGGCAATGGCATACCTGCTGCATAGTGCCGCACCAAATAGGCCTGATCATCTGATTGATAACTGATTTTGGACCGCACCTGAGATTCCAAGGACAGCGTCGGAAACGTCTCCAAATAGGCTGATTTCAAATCATCGTGCATGCCAAAATATTCCAGATAACAAGCAAAATCGCCGGCTGCGGCGCGCATTTTTTCTTGCGTCATTAAGGGTTCCATACCTTTCCAATTTTCACATCGTTGTCATTGACATCATTTACCAAATGATAGGTCGTACCATTTACATCTGTCTGCGCATAGACCTTCTTGACCGAACCATTTCGCATTTCTTGTAGAATCTTCGCGCGTTCAACCGGGTCTGGAACCATTTTCGCCAAACGGTCCTTAATCCATTTATCGCTCAACTGGCGCTCTTTATCATCAGTTTTCATCTTGCAAAGCGCGCCTACGCACCCCTCAGGGTCGGAACTTTTCTTTCCACCTGTTGCCTTTGATTCGACTATCACGTAATTTCCGTCTTTATCCTTATACAATGCGTCAATACCAGTCTGACCATCCCATTCTTTATACAGATCATCAGGTGATTTTCCTTCTGGCTTGAAGGAATTCCCGACCGGCTGATAGCCTTTCGATTTCAATTCAACGTAGATGTCACGCTCGGCCCTGAAACCTTTTTCCTTGGGGGTCAGTTTTGCCCAGGCTTTCGTATACAGCCCTATGTTGCAACTGGCGTTATGCGCCCATATCCCATTGGGACCGACAAAATAATTTGCCGTATATGCAACACTGAAATTATAGACGCGCAGCGGCTCTTTAACTTCATCATTGGCTGTCACCAGTACGTCGCTTTGCTGCCCCGCGATGACGTCGTCCACCACCACCTGGTCAGCAATGGTCCAGCCTTTGCCTTGCACCCAAAGCGGATGCTCGCCCGTCACGCGAAAACTTCCGCCCTCCGTCGACAGTTCACGATACGAAGGTGCGGTGCGGTCAAACGTGACAGTGACGGCCTGGGGCCGATCGGCATAACTGGTTTCGTTGCGCGAAAGGACTTCTTGTCCGGCAGCGATGGCTTCAATCGGCGTCATGCCACCGGCTGTCATGACCAAGGTGCCTGCAGCAAAACTCGCACAGCCAAAGTCATGCTTGAATGCCTTGGCGGCATCGGCCAGCTTGCCGGAGAATTTGGTCAGCCGTGTCGCCAGCTTGAGCGAGAAGGCGGGGCTGACATACCCTCCCACCACTTTGCCTAGGTCATAGGCGCCACACTGGGTGGCTTTGGTGATCGTGTCCACCGCTTCCTGCCCCAGCAATTCCGCCATGGTCGCGAGTGTTCCTTTGGGGTCGTCAAAGAATGCTTTGCCCAGCGCAATCAGGCCTTTGACGGCCTCCGCCGGGTCGCTGATCAAGTTGTACAGGTCGGTTACCTGCTCTTTCAAGCCAGCAAACAAGCCTTTGACGAACTCATACCCATACGTCAATGCGCTTTTCACATCGTTCCACAACCCGCCCCAGAATCCCGCGTCTTCGGGCTTCGCGCCAACGTTGTCATTTTCCGGCTTGGTCTTTGAGCAAACGTCTTCCAGGAACTTGCACTGATTATCCTTGGCGTATTTGTCCTTGGCCGCCTGGCTCGTGAAACAGACGTTGGGTTCGCATGTCTTGGTAATAATGCCGCCAGACGAACCGCCTGGCGGCGTGGACACTTGTGCCAACGCCTGCGCTGGCGGCAGCAAGCCGACAACGCACATCACCACGATCAGCGTCATCCGCAAAAAAGCCTGGCGCCACAAACTGCTTACAGACATATTGGTCCTTCCGGAGGTTGAGTCGGCGGCGTTCCCGGATCGATCGGCGCATCCGGATCGGTCGGGTCTGCCGGCGGAGCTTCCGGATCACTTGCGCCCCCTGGTGGTGGTGTCTCGCCAGGCTTGGTGGAGCCAGCCAGATTGGCTTCAAAGAATGGAGTTTGCATCCGTACCAAGGCTTCGCTTTTCATGTATATACGCAGACCGGGAAACAACGGGTTGGCGCACGCGCCCGTCCCGGCCGGCAAAGCGACAATCCCGAATGGATTTTTCATACCACCGGCAATCGCACCGGCGCCGCTGTTGACAGCCGAATGCAGCATGCGGTCAATCACTGGCACGATCAGGCGGAAGCAATAGGTGACACGGATATGCAACAGGTTCGCGTCCTGGACCGATACCTTGGAATCCGCGCCCGCTGCCGTTGTGCGGTAATTCAGGGTATCGTTGGGCAATTCTTTTCCCGCCACGCCATCGAGGCGGTCCCGGCCAAAGTCTTTGAACGCGCCAGCAGTCGGATTCAGGACCTCAATGCTGACCAGCTTGCTTGCTGACGCGGTCTCCGCCGTGGCTTTCACCAGCGCCTCGGCAAATCCCTCCGCGCTGGCGCGGCCGGCAAACATCGGCGCCAGCCCGCGCGCCAGTGCATTGCGCATTTCATTGACGTCGCCGTTATGCAACGCCCCGGCGCGCGCAGCGAGCATCGTCGCGTGGTTGAGCGTG
>Ga0307408_100000928_pt1 | contig 22856 bp, 16 predicted proteins | sample 322Cmetagenome_FD_202116 | JGI IMG/M metagenome (GOLD analysis project Ga0307408, IMG submission 202116) | Maize rhizosphere microbial communities from greenhouse at UC Davis, California, United States - 322HYB-C-3 | ecosystem: Host-associated > Plants > Roots > Rhizosphere > Soil | place... | reverse complement strand
GGCAAGTTCCCCAGCCTGACGCATTAGACTGCCGTGGCCCATCGATCCAAACGATGGTGCAGGATCATGCGCATCCATGAGAAGGGATCGAAAAACCTGTCGAAGGGCAGATTATTCGACAGAAGAGCTTTCTGAGGCGCTGCCTAAGCGGTTGATTTCGCAGTAAAATCATGGACTTGCGAAGTCGCCACAGGCAGCATTAGCATGCTTTCAATTCGTGGAAAAGGCTGGACGAGCACGGACGATAGGGTTCGGGTCCCTTGCTACCGCCTTGTCGCAGCCAACGCGGGGGCGCTCCAGCGATTTCGCTAGGGTGTGGAAATGAAGCGAACAGCGACGCCTGCTTCCTCCAGGAGATCCACCGAAACGCGAAATCCCTCGCCCCACTGCGGGTCGGAGAACTCAGGAGCCAAGCTCACAAGTTCTGATATGCCTGCCTGGACGATAGCCCGGGCACAATCGACGCAGGGAAACCAGGGCAGGTACATGCGACAGCCAGCGAGCGGAATTCCGTTGCGTGCAGCCGCATAGATAGCATTCCGCTCGGCATGCTCAGTCCAGAAATACTTGGCCGGCCGCTCATGCCGGTGATCATGGTCATCGTTTAGACCGCGCGGGAACCCGTTGAACCCGATCGATCGGACGCTGTTGTCCGGGGCCACGATCACGCAGCCGACCTGACGGCTCCGATCCTTACTCCAGCCGGCTACAAAGCCGGCCAGCTCCATGAACCTCTGGTCCCAGTCAGCCATAGTGCGCGCCCTCCTGCACCACCGGTGCCGGGGCATACAGTTTCTCCGCCTCGTTCAGGCACCCGCGCCATAAATCCCGGTCCCCAAGGCGCTCGGTTGCGAGGAACATCGCTTGTACGCAAGCCCGCACGAAGGACAGCCATTCAGGCGGGGCGACTGAGGGTTCGACGAGCAGGCTGGACCTCAGTTCACGTGCAATCCGGTCAGACCTCGAGATCGCCGACGCTCGCTCTGCGATCGCGGCGCTCGCTTCCCCCCTAAGCTCCGGACTCGCGATGGTGGCAAGCTCGACCAGCGATCTTGTCGCACCGTAGCGGACGTCCTCGTCGGCATCGTTGTCTACCAGGTCTCCAAGGCAATGAAGCGCTTCTTGCTCTGGGATTGCCCCGAGCACGTGGGCGATCCTCCACCTCACCGTCGCATTGGGGGAGGCCGCAAGCCATTCGGCCAACTGGGGCAGGATCCATCCGCCGTCGGCGACCCTCTTGGCGACGTTTGCCACGGTCCAGCCAAGGATGGAGTTTTCGTCCAGGATCTTTGCCAGCGTTGCGAGCTCAATGGCCTGTGTCTCGGATATTCGAAACACTTCCTTCCATTCGTTAAACCATGGAATGTCGGAGCCAACGGCATCGACTATGGCGCAAAGCTCGGCGAGGGTCGTCGCCTGACGAAAAGGGCCTGCTTCCTCGATCTGCATAAGACGCAAGGCGTCCGCAGCGCGTTGGCGGGTAGCAATGACAGGGTCGAAGCACTTGTCGCCGAGCATGGCGAGAATCACGGTCCGCATCTCTGCGCCCACTGGGGTGTCATCTTGTCGCCTTTGCGCGAGGGCATAGCCAGCTGCATAGAGGTTCCAGTCATACAGCTTCTGCAGGAACAAGTCCGCGGGCCCCTCCGCGAGCTGCTCGAACGCCAACTCGACTGCGTCGAACGAGCTGGCATCGAAGCTCAACTCCCGGAACAGCCCTGGCGTCCAGAGGGCGGGATCGAGCCGCGCGACATAGGTTGCGGCAAGGAAGTCGTGCGCGATGTGGTGCTGGAAGAATCCGTTCGTGTCGTCGATCCTGATCGCGCCGGACTGCTCGAGCTTGTCGAGGATGGATTGGCCCACCGTCTCCCTAAACGACACGACGTCGAACATCCGGGATCGTGCAGCGGAGTATGCAGCAAAGCAAGCTTCGGCGACTGTCCCGACCTCGGCATCGGCAAGCCCGAAGTGTTCGTGGATCATCGTATCCAGCATCGTCACGCGACCTTCGCCGGAGGTCCCGGACCGCAACGCTGCATCAAGGAAGAACGGGGAGGACCGCAGGTCGTTCTCAACCACTGCAGCATCCTTGGGCAGGTGCCGGCGGATCTCGTCGGCGGCCAGCGGCAGTGGCGTTCCAATCCACCACCGGGCTGGGCTTGGCAGTTCCCTGCGGACGAGGCGATCCACGACGATGACCGAGGTATTCATGTAAAACGCCACGATCTCGTCGAGCACCGTGAGTACTTCCAGGCCAACCTTGGCAGTAATCTCGTTCAGGCCGTCCACGAATATGATCTTGCGAACGTTGGGCGGCAGGCGATCAAGGTCAATGATGCCGAGCCCCAGCCCCGAAAAGCGGCGGACGAGAAAGTCTGCGCCGGCACCGACATTGTCCTGGGTCCATTCCTTCCAGCGCTCGTAGTCCGCGCCTGTCCATTGCTTCAAGTCGATGAATACCGGCACGACGCCGGCATCGATCGCGCACCTGAACAAGCGTCGCAGCAACCAGGTCTTTCCATCCCCGCCCCGGCCAGACAAGATTGCCCGTCCCGTGGAAAGCGAGTGGTCGAGCACCTCGTCCTCGCGAAGCGTTGTACCAAGCTCGCCCGCGAAGATGCTGTCGTAGGACCGCGACCAGCGGGTAAGGAGCGAAAATGCCGGCTCGTGCGCCTTCCACGAGGCAACAAGGCTGCGCGCCGAGGCGATAACCTGTTCGCGAAAATCCTCTGGCTTGGGTTGCGGCATGTCAAATCCCTCCAATATCGGGCGGAAGGGTCTGGACGAACTGCCTTGCGACCAGCGCAGCGGCGTGCGCGGCGAAGGATTTCCATTGTGCGCGCTGCTCGTTGTTTTCCCCGTCGGCCACCAGATCCGAGATGCCCCGAACGATCACATAGCGAGGATGATACCAGAACGATCCCCGCCCGTGGCAGACGGCCCTGGCCATTCCGATGGACTCCATGTCAACCGCAAGCGGCTTGTCGAAGGGCTCGAGCAACTGCTTCTGCACCGGGCTGTGGACGTCCCCCAGCACCTTCTCGGCAGACACGATCCCGCCCACGTGGATCTTGCACGGGGCCCCGGCATCGGGGGGCTGGTGGTCCACGTCCAGCGCGTCGCGAATGTTGAAAGTCTTCGAGATTGGCGCGCAGACGTTCTTGCGCAGGGGTTCCGACGGATGGTCGATGGCGTAGGTGCGAACCCTGGCGGCGTTGTTGTCGATCTTGAGGAACTCGACGTAGTTGACCTGATCGGCGAACACGACGTCGCCGGTGCGAATTCCGTCCCGGCCTTGGTTATTAGCATCGCAAAGGCCGCCCGCGACGCCCAGCAGGATCATCACCTGAGGTCGCAGGTCTTCCATGAAGTCGGTGGCGTCGGCGGACACGGGCACGTTGGAGCGGTCCGACGCCTGGATCAGCGCAAGGTCCCACTCCCTCATGCCTCGGTCGTCGTCCACGAAATAAGGCGTCCCCGCGACATTGTGGTGCAACCCGAAGACCGACTTCGCGGCTTCGAATTCTTCCTCAATGATCGTGATTATCCCGACCCTAACGCGCCCGACGCGTCCTGTCGGGGCAACTCGTTCCACGACTTCGCTCGATGTCGCTTGCCGGGAACCCAGGAGGGAGGCGAGCATGCGTTTCACCAGCGGAACCCCAATCGAATCTGCATGCCTGAACGTCTCCGACCCCAACGGCTCCCCTTGGCACCGGCATGTGCCGAAAGCAATTGAATATTCCCCATTTGTTCCATTTTGCCTCCTACGGATGCATCCCCTGCCTAGACCCAAAAGACAATGAAAGTTGCTGCTGAGGTGTTGATTGCCACTGAGAGCTGACCCGGGGCGCCTATAAGTTTCCACTAAGTATTCTCGATAGAAATCACGAATGAGCTCTCAGTGGTAATCAACACTCGTCAGCCCCCAGCATTGCCATGCTCCCCAAAACACGGGACGAAGGAATGTCCATGGCCTTCCACGCCCTTGCCTGTTGCGAGGGGCTCATGCCTCTTCCCTCGGGACATGGTCGATCTCGGCAGCGATGCGGCGCGCGGCCTCGCCAGCCTTGCCTCGCGAGCCTAGCTCGCATTCCCATGTCACGATTACCCTCCATCCCTGCGCTTGGAGGGCTGCGGCATTCCTCACGTCACGCTGGACATTCCGGTCGAATTTTTCCTGCCAGAAGGCGGTGTTGCTCTTGGGGGTAGTCGCGACCTTGCATCCAGCATGCCGATGCCAGAAGCATCCGTGTACCAAGACCACCGTCTTGAACCTTGGCAAGACTATGTCTGGCTTGCCCGGCAAGAGCTTGCCATGCACGCGAAACCGGAGACCCAGCGCATGCAGCGCCCGCCGAAGCGCCAGCTCAGGCGACGTGTCCTTAGACCGGATCCGAGACATGCGCTCGGAGCGCTCGGATGGGCTCAGAAAATCGACCAAAGGCGTTCCTAGTGCTCGCGTTCCCCCCGTGCCTTCTCGAGCTCGTAGAATGGGTAGCCGCGGATGAACTCGCCAGGGCTGTCGAATGACTTGTACAGGCACTGGTGGTTGCCGAGACCCTTGATGCGCTCGGCCATCTCGGATGCAGTCGCCGTCATCCCAAGTGCAGAGAGCTCCGTTGGGGTCACGTTCGGGACCTTGTGGATGAACCAGGTTAGCAACGGCTCGCGGTAGTCGGTGCCCCCGGCCTTGAAATGCCGGAGGTATTGCGAGGCCAGAATCACACCAGTGCCGAATTCCCGACCTTGGAGCAGTAGCTTGCGCAGCACGTCGAACTCGTAGCGCATGATGTTGTCGGCTTCGTCGACCAGCAGGTAGGAATCTATCGCTCGCAGCTGCGGATCCTGCCCAAGGAAGGGGCGCTTGGGAACCCGGAGCATGTTCTCGTAGAACATGTTGAGCATCACGGCGACCAGCATGTTCTTGCTGTGGTCATCCTGCCCTAGAGCGTCCAGAGCTATCACCACGACCCCGTCGAGGAAACTGTCGAACGGTACCGTCTTCGACTGGTCCTCCTCGAAGATCTCCATGTCCAGCATGTCGCCAATGATCGACATTGGCGAATCCGGCTTCCCCTCCACGATCTCATGGTAGGCCGTGTGTACCTCGCGCAGCGTCGGAGGGACGCCCGGCGCTGCGCTGTCGTAGGCTTCCTTCACTGCTCGCTTCAACTTGTCGCGCTGGACGGTGCCGATCCCCGAGTAGATCTTGCCTAATACGTCCGCGAAGAACCTGAACCTATCGAACCAAGGCGCCGGGACGTCTCCGCTTGTCCGCGTGTCGAATAGGTTGAGGGGTATACGATGTGGCCGGACGACGCGCGCGCCTGTCGCCGCGACGAAATCTTCACTGCTGTAGTCTCGCTTGTAGTCGAAAATCAGGAATCGTGGCGGGTGGCCGCGGTTCTCCGGGGCCGACGATGCAATTTGCGCAATCAATGACTTGAGCAGCTGGGTCTTGCCTGTACCGAGGTCTCCCACCACGCCGATGTTCAGCTGGTTTAGGCGCGTGTCCGATATATTCAGCTCAAGGTCGCGCGGACGGAAACCGTCGATCGTTTGGCCAACCTCGAGGATGACGCCGGATCCAACGGGCTCTGCTGCACGCTTGTTGCTGTCAACTGGTGCGGCCGTCTGGCTGTCTGTTGCCTTAACTTCCGCGAGCGGCCCTTCATCGGCAGCGCCTGACTCACTCGCCCTGTCTTCCATAGGCTCGGGAGATATCTCGGGAGGCTCCGCGGCATGGGCTGCGACGACCGCTCCCGGCATTAGCTGCCAGTCGCCAAGGCGAGCCCGGACCATGTCGTAGAACGACGCTGGGTCGTCCGCCACGACCTTACCGGCATCGTTGCGGCCGATGACGATTGTCTCCTCGAAGCCGTCGTTATCGAAGTCCTGCGGCTTGCTAGTGGGATTGTCGTCGAGGATGATAAGCCTTCCGCGGGTATCGACTTCGACGGCGTCCCCGCCCCCGAGGATTGAACGGGCGATGCGTTCGTGGAAGTCAGACCATCGCACCGCATGGCCGATCACATCGTGATGCTGGCTGTATACGCGAAGGCCGAACCCGATGATCGACAAAAGCAGGTGCTGGTACGCAAGGGCCCACAGTCGTGGCTGCTCATCGTGCCGCTGCATTGCCTGTAGCAGCGAGGACAAGGCCCTTGCCTGCGCCAACGCATCGACCGCCTCCGTGGCGCCAAACCGCGATGTGGGCCGGCATTTCACCTCGACCGGGGTTAGCTTGATGCGCACATTGCCGCCGGAAAGGTCAATGCCCACGACAATCAAGTCAGGCCGGAGCTGCGTAAGGTCGCCGCGTTCCTTGCCGAGCGCCTTGCACAAGTCGCCAATGTACCCACGGAATGGGTCCACCGGCACGACTATGGCGATGGTCGCATCGTCGGCCGACCCACCAATCACGGGAAGCAGTCCGTCTCCCTCATGCTGGCTTCCGCGGAAGCGGTCCTGCAAAAGGCGCACGCCCACGAAGATCCCGAGGTCCCCAGTCGCGCCGGCGTCATCGCCCGCGAGGCCCTTGATGGTTGGAATGCCTCGGCGCGCTACCTCAAGCAGTACGTCCTGCACCTTTTCAATGCCAAGCTTGTCGCATCCGGGGAGTCTGGCGAGGGCCTGCGACAGGGCATCACGGTCTGCGTCGGTGACCTGGGAGAGCAAGTAATAGCCGTTCGTGTCGCCCGCCCGATGTGAGTACGATGGAAGGTCGAAGTCCCACAGGTAGGCGCCCTCAAGCCACCCGCCGAGGAAGCAGGCCGGGTCTATCGCAGCAGAGGAAACCGCCACGAAGTCGGTCCGGCGCTCCCTGAGCATATGCTGGACCTCATGCACGTTGGGAGCGAATTGCAAGCCAGTCCTTGCCGGCCCTAGGTTCTCCATCGCGGACAACAGGCTGGCGACCTTGTCTGGCAGGACCTCGCCGGAGGGGCCTGGGGCAGTCGATTGCCTGGACTCCGCAAGAAAGGCCCCAGGTAGCTGCCTCCGGACGCGGTGCCTGATCATACCACCCAAGCCGAGCGGGGTGCGACCGTCGACTCGCTCGGACCGCGGCTCGGACATGTCGAGCTGCGCGATAATCCCCAGGTCAGGCACTGCGCCATCTGGTTGGTCGAGATACCAGCGGACGCTGTTCGCAGTGTCCTCGGACAGGTTCGCGATCGTTGCGTCGTCCGGCCGCGCACCCTGGGGGCGATCGTCGAACACCTCAATGAACCTAGGCCCGACTGCCAAGCTCCGCGGCTTGCGCGATTCCTCCTGGAATCGCGCGGTACACCAGTCTACGAGGCCTTGGTTGCAGGCGTCTGTTGTCCCGCCAGCGCTGGAGATGGCAACCGCGATCACTGGCTTTGCCGCCAGCAGGTCCGAGACGTCGTCCAGTGCTCGCTTCACCTGTGCAGCGCTGAACCCTACCGAAATCCCTCCGACGCTGATTCCGAAGGCATCGCCGAAGGGCTCGGCGAGCGAGCGCTCGGGCAGCTTCTCGAGTTCGCGGCCGTTCCACAGGACTGACCAATAGTCGGTGCCATTCTCGACCGCCAGATAGTCGACTTGGTCTAGGCCGGCGGGCGAGCGAAGATGGAGCGCCAGGATGTCGGGGACGCAGTCGGGATCGAGCACGCTAGCGGCCGGGCAAGGCTTGCCTGCCTCGTCCGCCTCGGCAAGGATCCGCTGGGCCACCACATGCCAGCCCACGCGGAGCGGGTGCATCGGCGAGAGCATTATGGCAACCGGTTCCCTGGCAAGGCTGCGACCGCTTGCATCCAGGGAGGTTACCGCCAGGACGTCTGACCAGCATGCTATCTCGGGATCGGACGCCAACCACGCTTGGTAGGCATCGACGTATTTCTCCACGAGCGCGGCAAACTGCTCGTCGCGCATCGCCCACTCCCCAAGGCGCGCCGTCTCGAAGACGCCCGACTGGTCCCCATCGCCGCGAACGCGCCGGGCTATTTCCTCCCTGGCATCGAGGAAATCGATGGGCGGATTGAATTCGAGGGGCTCCGGCCGGGGATCCTGGATGAACGATCCGCGCGACAAGACGGGTCCCCCATCGACTCCCCAGTTGGGAGGTGACCAGTGGTCGCCATAGTCCTCGGCAAGCACGATTGGCTGGTAGGATTGCCGAATGCTGTCACTGGCGAGAATCCAATCCTGGAGCATCGTCGAGCGCACGGCCCGGTTGACGGGAATGACGGCCTTCGCGTCGAAGCTCTCCAGCTGGCGCCGGTTGGCCTTGATAAGGCGCTCGAACTCACTGCGACACCCAACTTCCGGCACGTCTTCGCAAGTAATGTAAGTCCGACAGCTCTCCCGCGTGAGGGTGCCATTCTTGTCGGCGCGCGAGAATCCAAGGTCGAGCTGGCAATTCCCGTCGGCCTCTATCTCGGCCCGGAACATTTCAACGCTCGCCGACCGGAGCGCGACGGCAGCCGGTGCACCAACGTTGCCATCCGGCTGGTCGGCTGACACCTGTCCCGTGGCGTCAAGCGTGACGCCCGGGGAAGCGAAGACGAGCAATTCGTACCTGCCAGGCCCCGGGAGGCTCAGGCTTGCTTCCCATTCCATAGACGCCTTGGCGCCGCGCTTGGCGGGCCTGCGCGGCGGCGAGAACTTCCTTGCCAGGCGGCATGCCACCACGATTCCCGGCTGCCAGGTGGCCAGCGAGATCACCTTCATGGACCCCGGCTTGAAATCGTCGGCAGTCGCCTTGTAGGTTAGTGGAAGCTTATGCGCCGGCGGACCGGCATCTAGAAGAATATCTTCGCCATCGGCGGCCACCGAGCCAACCAGCCCATTCCCGGCAGCAGGCGTGCGGTTGACCTCGATGGTCGCCCCGCTTGGGTCACCGCCCTTGGTTTCGAATCTCAGTTCCACCTCGCGCGAGACTATCGCGGGCATTGCCTTGCTGAGATCGGCCAGCGAGTTAGTGCATATCATTGCGATGTCACCAGCCGAGGACGGCTCCTCGGCGAGCAGCTCGCTCCACTTCTCGACGTCAAGCGAGGCCCACCAGGAGGGTGGAGCCGATAGTTCAAGCCAGCTTGCTGGCCTATAGTACGCGGGCGTTGCTCGCTCGAAAGTCGTGGCGACCTCGCATGTCGAGCGGACTTGCTCCAGGAATCCGGCCAGATGTTGTTGGTCATCATAGCTGGCGCCATCGGACAATCGATCCACGCTTCTCCGGAAGCCCTCGGTCATGGCCTCAGCAATGCTCTTGAGCGTGCCAATCTGTTCCCTGGCTGCCAGAGTTCCGGCTCGCATCGGCGGCATTCCACACGCAAGGCTAAGCGCCACGCCTGGCATTAGACCGCTGGCCGGGCCGATCGAGAACAACCTCGAGAGTAGGCGCCAGGCGCCTTCGCGGGGCGAGCTGCCGGACTCAACTTCATCGGCCGCGCGGGCGCCAGCCTCGACTAGTTGCCTTGCCTCCTCGACCTGCGCGTCTGGAATACCCGCTTGGGAGATTGCCTGAAGCACCAGACTCTGGACGAAACTGTCCTCCCACCAGGACTCAAATGTCGCGTTGCCCCCGTTGTTGCGCTCGGCGACCCCGAACTTGCCTGTTGTCGTGTCGACCGAGAGGATCTTGTGCTCGCCCGGCGGCAGGAGGGCGACGTAGCTCGCATGGTCAGGAGTATTGCGCAGGACGAGGAGATGGTCTTCGTCGCACCATCCGGACGCCCCTAGCGAAGGGTTCCCGCTTGCCAGCTTGTCCCGCGGAACCTGCAGGAGAAACGGCAGGTGGGTTGGTGGCGCATCGCCGGACATGGCTACGAGCTCGTCGAACACGCCGCTCATCAGCTCATGCGGCGGACCCAGGAAGACTAGGCGTATCTCGCGCGGTCCATCCGGCGTGGATGCTGCACCGAGCTGCGATCGAATGCGATCCGCCAGGACGGATGCGAGCTTGTTCATGCGCCGGCTCCCGTTGGCATCGCCTGGCGAAATGGGGGGACAAGCAACATCCCGCTCTCCGCATCCGGACTGTCCAGCACCAGCCCGAGCATCCGGAGCTGGTGGCCAAGTTCATTCTGCGGGATGTCGCGATGGTCCATGGTAACGCCGTACTGGGCAAGGTGCTGGGCAAGCCGGTGGACCGAACGCGGCCCCCCCAAGCCTGCGAGTGAGCAGTGCACTAGGGCGATGGTGGCGACGGGCCCGAGGGACGTGATCCACGGGCTGTTGGCATAGGTGCCGCGCTTCCGGAGGATGTAGCCTTGGTCGTAGCCCCTCAACCTCGGATTTGCCGTCTGCCGCTGCTGGAGGCTGTAGGTCACGAACTCATCGATATTCTTGCCGACCCCTCTCCGGCACAGGAGCGTCCTGGTTTCCCTGTCGATCAGGTCCTCTACCGTCTCGCGGATGTCCAGTGCGAGCTGGCCGGTGCAGGTTCGTCGAACCTGATCGCAAGTAATCGCTAGGCCAGCGGCAGAGCCAAGCAGGTCTGCTGGGTCCACGTGCTTGTCCTGAAGTGCCCAGAGTACGGCGTTGATCCCAAGCCGGGCGGCAAGGTATCGGGAGATGCTATCCCGGATACCCGGCAGCGGCTTGCTCGATAGCGGAAGAAAGGAGAACTGCTCGGGGAACATGCGCTTGCGAGCATCCTCCGCGGTAGCGGGGCCAGCGCCGTTCAGCGCTTCCGACAAGCATGCCCATACTCTTGAGTGCAACTCGCACAGCCACACGACGTGGGCGACAGTCCCCAGGCGAAGCACCGCCTCGAGCAAGCTGGTCCATTGGCGTCTGGTGAGCAGGGCCTTGGAGGCCACAATCGAATTCAAGTCATGGACGAATTGCCGGGCAGGAAAGGCACCGGAGCCTATGTCCGGACTACCGGGCAAGCCTTCGGATGGCGGCGGCACAAACGCCCAAGCGGGCTCGGGCAGCCAGGCCTCGACCTCTGACTGGAGGAAGCGAGCAAATACATCGTCGTCATCCCTCACGGTGAGCGCGTCGAACAAGCGTCGCCAGGTTTCTTCCGCCGAAGCGTGGTCCGGTGAGCCCAGCCAGACCATTCGTCGCACAAGCGTGCCGGGCGTCCAAGGGCTGCCATTCAGCCTGGGGGAACCCGAGAACACCGCGACTTGCGGCACAAGGGGGGTGACCTGAAGGAATCGCTTGGCGGACTGGTTCGGGCGCTTCGGACTCTCCAGGAGCGAATTGAGCAAAGTATCAAAGCTGTCCGCGTCCAGTGCTCCCTTTGCCGCTGGATTCTTCTTCTCGCGCTCCCTCCTGATTAGCCCCTGTAGCCTCGTGCCCTGCGATGGTACGGACCGCTCGGTGGCCCCTGGCAACCCGATCACACGGTAGAGCGACGAGAGCACAACTTCGGAGGTTGAGTTCTCGGGCGCGGGTGTCATTGCCAGTGCACCGCTTCCATAGGCGCCGTGCGACTTGCTCCAAGGAGCTTCGCGGAATGCGGCCAACGTCATCGACGGCTGCTCCCGCCAACGACCCCGAACCCTGAGCGCCGCTGCTCGACCGTGATCCCGGTTCCGAGCCGGATCTCGGCCCTGCGCAATACGGTTTCATCCCGCACGATAGGGCCTGCAAGGCGGGCGCCAGTCGTGTCCAGCAGCGCGAGGACCGACCGCGGGAGCGAGGCATTGGACAATCCCCGCTTTATGTCCTTCACAGCCTTGAACAATTCGTAGGTCAAGGCGACGTCCTGAGCCGAATTGCCCTCGCCGACCTCCAGGAATCGCAACGGAGCCGCTGGCCGCCCCTCCGTGTTCGGACTGGCTGGCTGGACATGGCGCCTCGGGACGACGAGAAGCGCCTGCACCGAGCAAGGTGGCAATGGCTGGCCAAAGGTCGTGGTGAGGGACACCTCGAACTCCTGTGCCTTGTTGAGCAGAAATTCAATCTCGCGGGCGACCTCGAAAACACCGTCATCTCGCTGGTCCTCGACGACCTCCTGGAATTCCTGAAGCACGGGGGCGTCCAGAACCGTCATCGTCCGGACGCCGATCGACCTTCGTACCAGCCGACACGCGAAGTCCCGGACTAGACGCTGGACGCGCGTGGCCGTCGCTGGGCGCTTCTTGCGGACATCTTGCCTCGATAGGTGTGTATCAAGCTCGGCGAGCCTGCGAAGCAACTCGACTTCAAGCGAGGTCAAGATCCTGGATTTGCGAACATGCTCGAGCCCCTCGTCGACCGAGCGGCTGAAGCGAGTGTCGATGTCCCGGAGCCGGTAATGCGTATTGCGGCTGACCTCGACGACTGTGTCTGGTCGCGCAAGGGCCGGATCGAGAAGCCCCGCAAAGCTATCGAGCAGACCGTCAATCATGCCGGGAAGGTAAGGCGAGCGCCGTGACGTCAGGAACCATTGTAGGCCCATGGCCGTGTTGTTATCCTGTAGCCCAAGTTCCTTGATGTCCTTCAGCAGCGACGGTCCAGCATCTCGGTCCCAGAGGTGAAACAAGGCATGTTGGTACTGGGCGGCCACGAGCTCGAAGATTGCGGAGGATGTCCGCATCGATGGCTTGGCATTGCGCACAGCCTGGTCGTCCGCCGCGGCGAGTCGTCCTGCCCAGGCGCAGGGCATGAGGTCCGACGCGCGGGTTTCGTGCCGGTGTCCCGCAAGCATGTACGAGAACAGCGAGAACAGATCGCGGAAGCTCCAGCGCTTGCCGCTGCCAAGTTCATACCAGCGCAGCATCGAGAGGAACGCAGTTTCCTCCCGGCCGTGGGACAGTTGCTCCCGGCTTGAGCAAAATGGGCAACGCGAGCCAGCCTCGCAGGCCCCAGCCGCTGGCCAACGACTGGCGTCGATGGCGTGGCGCAGGACCTGCCCGGCAGGGGACGGCTCTCCCTCCTCTACCCCGACCATCAAGGACTCCATGTCCATGGGCCACACGGCAACGGCTGGATGGTCCTCCAGGGGCCAGCATGGCGGCGCGTCCGGCAGGAGGCTGACAGCGCGCGTGACTTTCTCGATCAGGGCGCGGGGCGCCAGCATTCCCTTCTCGGTCGCTACGATCAGGGCATCGTCGAGCACGCCACGGTTGACGCAGCAAAGGTAGAGTCCAGAGGCGGCATCCGAGCAGGCGGCATCGAGCTCGTCGAGCAATAGCTCGGCGGCAGGCTTCCCGCTGCCATCGGCAACGAAGGAGGCGTCCTGTACGATCGACAAGGGCAGCGACCCGCGCGCTGGCCGGGCAAGCTGGCCGGCATCGACCGACACCAGCCTGGTTACTTTGCCATCCGCAGGCCGGAACGCTCGAGACAGTTCGGCCAGGAGCGCCCCATCGGCGCCCATCGCCGCGTCGAGCCATCCCATGGTCCTCTCGATTGCCTCGGTCTTCCCGTTGCCTGGACCGCCCACCAGCAGGATAACGCGAGGCGCAGTTGGCGTTGCTGTACCGATCTCGGCGCACCACAGCCCGAGCTTGGCTAGCAGGTTTGTTCTGAAGACCTCCTGGCCACCAGGGCGCCCGCTCGACTCGTCGAAGGGCCGGCGAACGCCTCCCGACCTGTTGCCAGCCCATTCCAGGAGTTGCGCGGGAAAGGGCGCCTCGGCTAGTTGCGATGCCACGCGCTACCTCGTCGCAGCCAGGGCGGGCTGCGTCGAGGCCTGGCCGAAGAGCCTGCTGGTCAGCTCGATTTCGGCGAGAGCCTTGTCGAGGGCACTGCCAAGCGCGCGGGCAAGGAATGGCGGGACTGCATTTCCTACCTGCGTGTAGCGTGGGCATTCCTTGGTCCGCCGGTCCCCGCCCGTCGTGTACTTGCCCTTGAACTGGAACCAGTCCGGGAAGGACTGGAGCCGAGCGCTCTCCCGCACAGTTAGGATGCGGGGCTCCGAATAATGAAGGACATCGTCCGGAAGAGTCGTGATCGTGGGGGCCGGGTTCGTCGCCGACATCGGGTAGATGCGGTGCTTCTTCAAGCCGTAGCTGCGGCGCGACTCATCATCCATGCGGACGCCGCGGCGGCACTCCGCCAATATTCGCGCAAAGCGCTCCCGGACGTCGTCCCGGTGCCGCGCGAGGCGCATGCTGTTTGGCGTGTCTTCGCTATCGCCCCGCATCAGGCGCTGGTAGCCGGATGTTGCCTCGCCCCGCCTTGCCTCGAGGAACCCGCGGGCGGATTCCGGATCCTCGCAAGGCCGCAGTTCCGTGCCTGCGGTCTCAAGGTCGGATATTGCATCGAAAGCCGAAACGGACTCTCCGAGGCCAAGGAGTGCCAGCTGCCTCACGCGCTCCTCCTCGATCAGCGCGAAGACGCGCGCAATACCGCCGTCCAGCCAGTGCGAAAGATCCTTTCGAACCCCAATCGCGATCAGGCGCGAGCGACGCTGCGGTACGCCAAACCGGGAAGCGTCAACCAGGATGGCCTCCACCTCATAGCCTATGCCATCAAGCTTCTCGGCCAGCTTGTCATAGAACGAGCGCTTCTTGGGCGCCGGCCCGAAGGGAATCTCGACGATATTTGAGCGGCGATGGACGACGCGCATTCCGGGCACGTTCTCGAGTATCAGTGCCGCTGGCCTGATAGCATCGACCGCCTCGACATATTTCTCGAAGAGCTGGTTTCTCGGGTCATCCTCGATGCGTCGACCCGCGAAGCTGAAGCCTTGGCATGGCGGACCGCCCGCGAGAATGTCGACTTGGCCGCGGAGCTGCCGGAGCTCCTTCTTATGTTGCTTCAGTAACTCGTCGATGCCCCAAGCTTGCTGCTGCAACCAGCTGGGCCATTCGAATGCATGCCGCTGGGTGAGTGAGCCGGACACGAAATTCGCCGCGAACGTCTCGAAGGCCATCGGGTCGCGCTCGACGGCGAAGAGGCCCTGCATGCCGGCCATCGACAAGCCCAGTGACAATCCGCCGCAACCCGAGAACAAGTCTATGAACTTCCGCGCCTTCATTCGAACCACTCATCCATTTCATGCCCGTGACTTAGCGGGCAAGGCAGAACGAGGTATCGGGCTTCGTTCTTCTTGGGTCCGATAAATGACAACCTGCCCCCGCGCGAGGTGCAGGCATAGCAATGAATATCGCCCCTTGCTATCGCCATCATCGCCGCGGTGACACCCCTTTCCTTTTGCGTGCGAGAGTATCCTGCAAGACCTGCCCCTAGCATCAAGGTTGCAGTGGTGCCCATTGGGCGAACATAACTAGAACGCGATTGAGTCGCAACGGTTAGGATGCGCTAATCATCGATGTGCAACGACTTTCGCCTCGATCATGGAGGAGTTCGACGATCTCGAGATCAACATCGAGACATCTGAGGGCGTACACGAAGATGACAGCGCTGATGCAGTGGAGCGCCATCAAAAGGCGTGAGGGGCCGGGTAATCGGCGGTCAGGTGATTGCCGGGCCGGACCGTCCCCGCCCAAGCTTCCAGTTGATGCTGTCCGTGCGCATGACCCCCGATACGGGTTTGCCGATGTTGCGCTCGAGAACATCGCGCCAGGGTACGAGCGTGAAATCGCGCGACCGTTCAACAAGCGCGTAGCTGCCGCTCTCGAGTTCGACGCGACGCGCGATAATGCCCTCAACCCGCTCTCCCATCCGGGCAGGCTCAAAACGCTTGCCGAGCCGGTCCGCAAGGCCTTCTCCAGCACGCCGCAATTCACGATCGCGTAGCGCATCAACGGCGCCTTCTCTAAGCCAAAATGTCTCGCGATCCCCGGTGGCCAGCTGCTGCTCGACCAGCCATTGCCGGCGGGCAGCAAGCGCAGTCCTGACCTCCCGGCCAAAGCCAATGTCGCGCGGGGCGTACAAGGCGCCCTCGGCGAGCTGCTGGTCGAGCCACGTTGGCGCCTCGCTTGAAGCCAGTTCGGCGATAGGTGTCTGGGACAATATCGACAGCGTCACCGGCCGGTCACGCTGCTGGCGCTGGGAATAGGCTTCCGCCTGCGCCAGGTGATCGGCGGAAATCTTCCAGCTTCCATCCGCCAGTCGCTCGGGCCCGGCCCCGGCGCGCCGCATCGCTTCCAGCCGGCGGACATGGCTGATCGCGAATGCCTCGCTAGCGGTCGGATCGTGCGCCAGGTGCAGGTCGACCGAGTACTGGCCACCATTGGCGCGGGCGATCGCGTCGACGGTGCGGTCCGACTGTGTTGATTGCAGCCTCGTCGCCTCGATTCTGACCGTTGCATCTTCGGGCACGGACGGCAGCCCGTCTCCCCGTCCGACGTCGATATAATGGACCCGGCCATCGATGCCGTCGATCATCAGGTAGTGGCGGTCACGATGCTCGTCGGAAAAGCCGCGATGAATCACGCGGCCGATGATCGGTTCGCTCACGGATGTCGTCACCACTTGCTCGACTCCGGCACGTTCCAGGCGACGCGCGGTCAGCTCGCGCTGCATGAGGCGGACGATGTCGCCTCGCTCGCCCATGCGCCGCAATGTATCCTGGATCCCGTCTGCAAGTCGGTAGCGACCGCCGCCTATATCCTCGGCCAAATCCATGGCCTTGAGCTTGCGCAAGCGCCCCGCCGTCACAGACTGCAGGAAGGGATCGTTGTCGGTTGGAGAGACCACGCGCTCACCATCCATTCGCCTCAGCAGCTTTCGGTCGATCGCGGTGAGGCGCTCCTGGTCGACATCGTGGCGGAGTCGGGCCTCGATTTCCTGATCGGTTCGCGGCCCGAGATCCAGCGTGATCAGCTCGGAAGCGCGCTCGCGCAGGCCATGCGAAATATACTCCCGCGCGATGATCAGATTGTCGCCGTGGTCGTCGACACCACGCAGGACGATGTGGGTGTGCGGGCGCTCGGTGTTGAAGTGGTCAACGGCGACCCAGTCGAGCTGGGTGCCCAGATCCTGCTCGACCTGCGTCATGAGGCGACGGACATAGGGTTTGAGGTCGGAATATTCGGCGCCGTCCTCGGCGGACACTATGAAGCGAAATTGGTGACGGTCGCCGGCGGTCCGTTTCAGGAAATCGTCGCCATCGGCGCGGTCGGTCTCGGGACCATAGAGCTCGCCTGGCAACCCCTCGCGCGTAACCCCGTCGCGCTGGATGTAGCGCATGTGCGCGCGAGCGACCTGACCGGCCTTGCCTTGCAGGCGGATTAGGCTCGCCTTGATCACCGCCCGGCGCCCCCGAAATCCGGCCAGTCGATCGCGGCTCGAAAGCAGCCGCCCGATGCTCGCGCCGCGCCCGATCCGGCTGCCATCGAAGCGGCGCGACCGGGCCCCCGTCTTGGTGCCCGCAAGCCGTGCCGCGGCAACGATGCGGCCGCCATATTTGACGACGCGCTTGCCGTCCTTGCCGCGCTTCCAGCCGAGCTTCGGCGTAAAGTCATCGTCAGACATGACCAAGCCGCAAAGTCTCTCGATTTCGAACAGAAAATGGCGAATTTCCGCCATTCGCGCGTATTATATCTCGCTTGGGAGCGCGCCTGTCTCTCGAAAAAAGGATGTGCAGACAGTTGCTTACGCAGTGTCGCGAGACACTGCCTTTATCTTGTTTCCCCTCTCTTCCCTCCTCCTCACCATTCCAGATCAAAAAATGGGGAGAGACAGACGCCTTCCGACGCCGCCTCTCCCCGCAGGCCTTGCTGCGATCAGTGCGCATGGAGCATTGCATCCCGCGCCCTGGCCAACGACCTGAACAGACGGCATCCCAGAACCCCATGGGCCTCGCCATCGCCATCCACGAGCATGGTGGCGCAGAACCAGTTGCCGTCCAGTCGCCCATAAATCGCGATCCGATCCAGTTCGAATTCCTCGTCGTCAGGGCTTTCGTAGGCGGCGATCCAGCGCTCCTCGACCCGTGCATCCCAGCGGAAATCCGCTTCCTCGGCCGCCAGAAACCGATGTGCCAGTTCTTCCCCGGCACCCCGCCCGAACTCCAGTTCAAGGCCAGATACCAGCGCCGCCATCACGCGATCCGACGCCGTTCCGATGCTCTGATCCATGCTCATTGTGACCTCCAACGCTACCGTCCTCACCATCGAGAACGGCGTCCGAGGGACAGGTGGCGGAGCGGCTGTCAGGGTCGCGGAGCGAAGCGCAGCGCCGCGAAGCGGACGTGGGGGGAGCCGATTTTCGAAGAAAATTGGGGGGTGCCGACGGGCCTTGAGAGCCGCTCCGCCACCTGCCATGCTGGGTCTGTCGAGACGAGCTTCCTTCCTCCCGGCCACGCACGACATCACCGTCAATCCGAATTCGACAGCGCGACGAACAGCGTAGATGACGGTGTGTCAGAAGAGGTAGCGGGCACGTTTCGCCGTACCGCGAAGATCGACTGCTGCGGGGCGGGCCTGGCAGTCATGATCATGCTTTTCGCTGGCGAAGGAGCCACTGCCGCAAGGTAGCCCACTGTCTCCGCCGGCAGTGCGCGACCGCCCGACAGATGCTCGGCATAGCGCCTTGGACCGGCATTATAGGCCGCGAACATGCCCGGATAGCCAAAGCGATCGTACATTAGCCGCAGGTAGAATGTGCCGGCCAGGATATTATCGCGCGGATCATCCGGGTTGCTCCCTAGGCCTAGCCGCATGCGCATGTCGGCCCAGGTCGCGGGCATGAGTTGCATGAGCCCCATGGCGCCTGCAGACGAACGGATGGGACGGCCTTTCCACTGGGTTTTGCCGCCGCTCTCAGCGCGCATGACGCGCTCGATCCATTGGCTGGGGATACCGAAGCGCAGCGATGCTTCGCGGATAAATGGCTGCCAGGTTGCCACCGATTCGGCGTGTGCGGGCGTCGCGCAGGCGATTGCCAGCGCGATGGCGGCACACTTCAACGGCGCCACAGGAGCTTTGCCTTTCCGATGACGTGGGCGCCTTCGGTGGGGCCGAAGTAGCGACCGTCGAATGAGGACGGATTGTCCATCAGCAGGAAAAGCTGGCGCCCGCGCAGGACAAGGCAGCCAGTCCACGATGGCATGAGCCGTCCCGCTGCATCGACTTCCCGGCGCTCGGCAGCCCATCGCCCGTTGATGAAGACTTGGCTCCCGAGCGCGCAGACCTCGTCGCCGGCATAGGCTGCGACACGCTTCACGAGCGGTACGTTTGACGGCAGGTAGCGGCGAGAAGCAGCAAGATGCCGATAGCGCTGCGGGACACGTGCGATTGCCATGTCGCCAGGCTGAAGTATGGCCTCCGGCTCCACGGAATAGAGGCCGACCGGCGCGCTGGCGCTGGCATTCCAGACGAGACGCGGCGCGGGTGGAAGCAAAGCCGACAGGAGCACCATTCCGATCCCCGCGCTTACTGCGAGGACATGGCGTCGAAGACGCCTGCGCTGCATTTTCCGGGTGCGCAGAGCTTCGCCCCAGGCAAGGAGGGGTGCGTCATCCGACCGGTTGCGGTGCCCGCTCACCGGTCGATTTCCCGCGCGCTATGCTCGCTCGACCACATGTCGAGGTCGTCGATATGATACTGCACGAAGCGGCTATGGCGGCGGAAGACGGGCCCTTTCCCAGCCCGACGTAGGCGCTTCAGGAGTCGGCTCGACATCTTTAGATAGGCAGCCGCCTGGTCAGTATTGAGGAAGGGCGAGCCGCGCTTGGCGCGGTTCGCCCGCGTGATTTCGTCGTCGGTGTCCATGGGGAATCGGTATCCTCGCAGCCGCGACCGCCACGTGCGGTCGCGGCACCCGGCTTGCCGGGCAGGACACCGCGTGATCAGTGTCGGAATCAGCGGGGCCGCATTCGACACCGGTGAAGGCAGCCCCGCGCCAAACCGGCGCGGGGCCGAGGCTCACCGCGACCAGATGAGCTTGTGCTCGCCGTTGTCGCCCTGGGTCAGCGTGGCGTAGATTGGTGCGGGGAAGGACGGATCGTCGAGCTTGAGGCTGAGGTATTCCGCTCCGGTCTCGCGCGCCGCCTTGGTCCAACCCGCGCCGAACTCGACGCCGCCAGCGTTGACGCGGTGGTCCGGGGCCTTGTCGTTCTCGCGTTCGACGGGCCGGATCGTGGCCTTGACGCGGAGTGTCAGCGTACGGATTTCGCCGTTGTAGACGCCGTCTTCGTTGCGGATGAAGCTGCCGATCTGTGCCATGTGAAGGTTCCTTTCGGTGGTTCGAATGCCGCCCCATGCGGCCTCGATGCGGTTGACAGGCCGCTGGCCTGACGACGCGCACCGCCAGGCCGGAGCGAAGCGGAGGACGGCCCGAGCCGGGCTTCTTGTCTCGCGAGGAAGGCGCGGGCACCGTGCCGGGGAAGAAGATCGGCGAAGCCGTTGCGCGGCGGAGGAAGGCTTGCGGCAGACCGCTATCGATCAAGGCCGCCGGGGTTGCATCACCCGAAAGGAGGGCGGCCGAAGCACACGGATCGTCACGCTCCGTTGCGAAAATGGGGGGCGATGGCGACCGTGACGGACCGTCCACGTCTCGCGTTGGCCTTCCGTCCGGTGTGGGCTAGACAGTTGGCAAGGGTGTCAATCGGCACTGGATATTCACCCCGGATAAGCGCCCAACATTGACCCCCTGATAGTAGGCCAGGATAATCGGCATGGGGGTGAGCCGGTGGAGGGCGTAGCCCGGAGCCGGCTCACCCCCATGCCGATTGCGTTTTTCCTGGGCTATCAGGCAGCTTCGCGGTTCTTGAAGCGCCAACTCTCATTGCCGGTTTCGATGATATCGCAATGGTGCGTCAGCCGGTCGAGCAGCGCTGTGGTCATCTTGGCGTCGCCGAACACCGAGGGCCATTCGCCGAACGCGAGGTTGGTGGTCACCATGATGGAGGTCTGCTCGTAGAGCCGGCTGACCAGGTGGAACAGTAATTGACCGCCCGACAGCGCGAACGGCAGATAGCCCAGCTCGTCGAGGATCACCAGGTCGAGCCGGGACAGATGATCGGCAATGCGCCCTGCTTTTCCTGCGCGGGTTTCAGCTTCGAGTCGGTTCACCAGGTCGATGGTGTTATAATATCTGACCCTGGCGCCGGTGCGCACGCAGGAGCGCCCGATTGCAATGGCGAGGTGGGTCTTGCCGGTCCCGGTTCCTCCGACCAGCACGGCATTGCGCTGGCTGGCAAGGAAGGTGCCGGTGGCCAGATCGCGCACCAAGCCCTCATTGATCGGCGTTTCGGCAAAGTCGAACGCCGTAATTTCCTTGGCCAGCGGCAGCTTGGCGATCGTCATTTGATACTTGATTGAGCGGGCCTGTTTTTCGTCGATCTCGGCCTTCAGCAGATCACCGACCACGCGGCTTGGGCCATGTTGTCGCTTTACCGCATCGGCGATCACCTCATCATAGGCGTGCCGCATGCCCGCGAGCTTGAGCGTCCCCATCATCTCCAGGATCTCGTGGCGTTCCATAGAACCTCCTCAGGCTATCGTAACGGGCGCAGTCGGCGACGGGCTCGTGATGGAGCCGGAGCGCCTCGGGCGTAGCGATGGTCAGCGGCGCCGATGGCTGGCGCTGACGGGTCAGGATATTGAGCACGACGTCGCGGCTGACGGTGCCGCCGATCAGCGCCTCCGCGCAGGCGGCGTCCACGGCATCAAGCCCGTCGCTCAGGACCGCCGTCAGGATGCCGACCATCTGGCGGTCGCCATCGGCATGGCCGCCAAGGCGGCGGCGCACCCGCTCGATTGCGGAAGGAAGCGACCAGTCCTTGAACGGCGCGCCGTTGCGCAGCGCGCCAGGCTTTCTCGCCAGCACAGGGACGTAATGCCAGGGATCATAGATCGTCTGGTCACGGCCGAACCGGCGGACATGCTCGCCGACTATCTCGCCTTCCTGCCGGATAACGATGTTGTCGGCATAGGCATGGATATCCACCGGCCGCCCCGCCGCCGATGCATGTACAGAGTATTTATTATAGTCGAACCGCACCAACAGCGTCTTCGATACCGACGCGGGCAGAGCGTGGAAGCCATCGAAGGGCCCGCGATAGGCGATCAGGGCGGGACGATCCGCGGTCTCGAACACCTCCCAGACCGTACGGTCCTTCAACTCGGGATGGGCGGCGTGCTTTGACCGCGCAACACAACGATCCTCGAGCCAGGCGTTCATCTCGGCGTAGCTCCTGAACCGCAACCGGGGCGTGAAGAAGCGTTCGCGCACCAGGCCCACCTGATTCTCGACCTGGCCTTTCTCCCAGCCCGACGCTGGCGTGCAGGCAACCGGCTCGACCAGATAATGCGCGCACATCTGCTGAAAGCGGCGGTTATACTGGCGCTCGCGACCCGCAAAGATCGCGTCGACCGCCGTCTTCATGTTGTCGTAAATGCCGCGCTGGCAAGCGCCACCGAAGAAGGCGAACGCCTTGTCATGCGCATCGAACACCATCTCCTGGCTCTCGCGCGGATAGGCGCGCACGTAGAACATCCGGCTATGACAAAGCCGCATGTGCGCGACCTTCACCGTGGTCGTCGCCCCGGCAATGACGACGATCTCATGGCTCCAGTCGAACTGATAGGCTTCTCCAGGTGCGAAGCTCAGCGGCACATAGGCCGCCGCCGTCACCGCTGAGCGCTCTCGATGCCAGTTTGCCGCATACCGTCGGACCGCGTCATAGCCGCCACGATAGCCAAGACCCTGCAACTCCTCGAACAACCTGACCATCGTCAGCCGCTCGCGCCGGGCCTTGCGGTCGTTCGCCTCCAGAAGTCTGTTCAAATCCGAAGCCCAAGGTCCCAACTTTGGCAGGGGCTGCACGCTGCGTTCGTAAGTAAAAGCCGTCTCGCCCGAGCGCAGCACTTTGCGAACCGTATTCCGCGACACGCCAAGGTCCCGCACAATCTCCTTGATCGACTTGCCCTTGACGAAAAACTCGCGCCGGATGCGCGCCACCGTCTCCACGATCAGCATCTCCCACCCGCTCCCGCAGCAAAGTGCAGGAGCGTGAACCGCAATCGTTCAGGGGGTCAACTTTGGACGCCTATCACCCCAGAACCGGGGTCAACATTGCAGGCTTATTCACA